>JACCDQ011836151.1_pt1 | contig 19034 bp, 15 predicted proteins | sample 7446031 | NCBI WGS metagenome assembly JACCDQ01 (sample SAMN15323442, study PRJNA562643) | freshwater metagenome | isolation source: river surface water | place: USA:Blue River Watershed | collected 2017-08-17
ATGGTCCAGCTCGCGCACCCGGATCAGTCGTACCAGCAGCTCGACGAAATGTGCAGCCATGCCGAGAACATCCTGAAGAAACTCGGCCTGCCGTACCGAGTGATTACCCTCTGCACCGGCGACATGGGCTTTGGCGCTGCCAAGACCTATGACCTCGAAGTATGGCTGCCTGCACAGAACACCTACCGCGAGATTTCGTCGGTATCGAACTGCGAAGCCTTCCAGGCCCGCCGCATGCAGGCGCGCTTCCGCAATGCGCAGGGCAAGCCCGAGTTGCTGCATACGCTCAACGGCTCGGGCCTCGCAGTAGGCCGTACGCTTGTCGCGATTCTGGAGAACTACCAGCAGGCCGACGGCAGCATCAACGTGCCGGAAGCACTGTGGCCCTACATGGGCGGCGTTAAAGTTTTGAAATCACATTAAAAGGATTGCAGCGGGGGCTTACTTAAGCAGCAAGAACTCTGCTACAATCGCGGTCTTTCGGAAACGACCACATGTTTTCGAACCTGGAGAGGTGGCAGAGTGGTCGAATGTACCTGACTCGAAATCAGGCGTACGGAAACGTACCGTGGGTTCGAATCCCACCCTCTCCGCCAAGTATTCAAGGCTCCTGAGACTCAGGGGCCTTTCTTATTTGAAGCCCCGCACGGCGCGGGCTTTCGCGGGGTGATGACAGTCTCAGCTTTCACAGATTGCCCCGGGTTTTCTTGAAATTCTCGTCCTGTCTCAAACGGACTCACTCACGGTTGACCATTAGCTTCGTGTTTGCGCGTAATAAAAAAAGAGACGCGAGTACGCCTTCTTAAGGATTGCGATTAACTCTTCACTTCAGCGCGTGCGTAGTCTCGCCGGTTTTGTTGTCGAACTCGCAGATCGCTTCACTCAGGTTTACTGCATTGAAGATGTTTTTTGCGCGGTACGGAATGATCAGAACCATCTTGCTCTTATAAGTCCCTATCTGACGTTATGTAAATTGATGTTGTTGAACAGGTACCCCATCAAACGAGGGAGTCCAAACCTACGAGTCCTGTCCATTTGGCAGCTCTGGGGGCAGCACTCTGTGGCCGTGATCGGTTTTTGATGAAGGGATGTTTTTGTTAGTACCCTGGCCGCAGGTCTAGCTTATCGACTTCTTCTAGAGTTCGGACAGCAAATTCTACGAGATCATTGTCGAAATCATCGCGATTTGCTTCCTCGTGAATCCCTTTGTTCAAAGAGGTCCATACTAAGTTGGCAGCCGGGATCCCAAGGATTCGACCGTACGCGGCCAAGAGCGCGGCTTTGTTAGGATGATTGAAGTGTGACGCTTCGTCGAGCCGCTTTCGTAGGGCTTCGCACAGATTGCGCAGACCTGGTTCGGCGCCGACGCCAGCGACCTGCAGGTTGAGCACGCCCAAGCCGTGACTTCCCAGCCAGCGCCACACCTTCTCCGACAGCATCTCTAGTCCTTGCCGGCATGCGGCGAGGGCCTCGCGGTGGTCGAGGTTGACCATTGAAGTCCGGGCCTTCTCCACGTAGTTCCTGGTCGAGACATTTCCCGACACGCGTGGCTGATAGTCGCCCGTATGGTTGCGGAACAGGTAGACCTTGCAGTCTTCGCGACGCTGGGCTGGCAAGCGCTGCTGAATGTCCTTGATGAACTCGTTGCTGTGGCAGGTGACGATGAGCTGGGTATCGGCGAAATGGTCGCTCTCGAAGATCGTCTCGCGGATGCCGCCGCGGTGGTCATGGTCGATGGCGTTGATGACGTCGTCGAACACGACCAAGGGGCTTTGGATACTCTGGGCCTTGGCCAGCAGGATCGCAAGGCCCAAGCAGCGGATGTGGCCCTCGCTAAGGATTTGCAGCGCGTCCACCTGAACGCCGGGATTGCCCCGGAACGCAATCTCAATCTTTTGGTTGCCGTTAAGGGGCAAATGCAGCGCGGCGAGCTTGTCCGGATCTAGGTCGTTGCGGTTGAACTCGTTGTAAAGATTCATGGCCGCGTCGTTGAGGCCCGCCATAAGCATGCCGGGGAGCTGGTTGCGGTAGCTGCGTAGCAAGGCCAGGAATCGGTCATAGGCTGTCTTGATGTGAGCGTCGCGGGCAAGGTCGAACTCTTGTTGGGCCACGTCGGCGATAAGCTGGGCGTTGTCTACGTCGAATACTTCGATCCTGGCCTTGGCAGCCGCCACGCCGTCAACAAGCTGCTTGCGCTTTAAGTCCTGGGCTTGGATGGACAGTTGCAAGGCGACGAGATCGGCACGCTCGGTGGCGTACTGTTGCCGTTTTTGGAGAGCCAAGCCCGAAGCCGCGTCTTGGGCCGCGATGCGGTCGGCGACCGCCAAGATCGCTTCGAGGATTACGGCGTCGGTCCCCTCGCCCTCTGGCGATCGTCGAGCAGGGTAGAGCATGGACCACCACTCGCCGACCGGCTCCGCCGGAAGTCTCGCGAGGAAACGTCCCGCGGGCGACTCTTGTTCCTTTTGCGACGCAAGGAAAGCAGACATGCTGCCAAGTTGAAATCGTAATTCGCGCGACGCCGTATCGACTTTGCCTCGAGCCACCGAGTGCCGCTCTTGCAGTTCGCCGAGTTCCTTCAGCTTGGCTAGGCCTGCATTGGCCTTCTCGAAAGGGTTAGACTTTGTGTTGGCTAGCGACGTGTCGCAGGCCGGACAGTGGTCACCTTGGGTGGCTTGCAGCGCCAAGACTGCGGTGTAGATGTCTTTGAGCGAGACTTGGCTGCTGCGAGCCTCTAGGTTGGCGGCAATGCCGGCGAGCGCCGCTTGAGCCCCGCGCGACGCCTCGAAGGCGGCCAGCAGGCCCCTGCGCGAGACCCCGATAACGGGGGGCGGCACCTCGTTGAGAATGTCGTCGAGCTCTTGAAGTCGCCCCGGGGCCTCGGTCGTGCCAATGAATGATTTGAGCCCGTCATAGCTCATGCCCTCTTGGTGCTCGGCCGCCATGGCGGCTTCCTCAGCCGCCAGGTCAAGTAGGACTTGTGCTTCGCCGTTGACTGTGGCGTGGTCGTAAGCCAGGGAGTCGCGCTTGCCATTCAGCGCGAGTTTCTTGGTGGCTATTGTCACGAGCTGCGCATCAACGGATTCGTTGAAATGTCCTACGAACTCGTTGAACTTCTCCATGCCAAACAGCGTGGCGATGAGTTCCGTGCGCTGAGCCGGCGGCCTTGCTGCGATCCGCGAGAAAGCGTCGATACGGTTCTTTTCGATGAAGCAGAATCGGAAGGTGTCAGCATTGGCGACGACGGCGACTTCCCGATTTTTGTGGTCAGTCGCCCGCAGGGCTGGCGCCTCGAAGCGGCGCGCGTGCAAATTGGCCAAGTAGGTGCGCCCGTCGATGCGCTTGGTTTCGGCTTCGTCGACAGAGCCCAACAGCCCGAACTCCAGGCCTTCGCAGAAGCTGCTCTTGCCACTGCCGTTGGGGCCGTAGAAGAGGATGACTCGCTTTTGCAGGTCGAAGAGCTCCGGATTGCGAAAGCCCCGAAAGGGGCCGATGGTCATGCTACACAGTCGCTTCCAGGGCCATGTGCCGTCGGTCGCCACGGCCGCGATGTCCGGTGGGCCATCAGGCGTCTGCGCCATATCTTGGCGAGCTTGGCTCACCAGATAGATAGAGCGCTGATTGTGCTGGCGTGAGGTGCGCGCCAAGGCATCGAAACGTTCCAAGGCGAGATTGGCGAGCCGTCTCACGTCAGAAGGGGCCTGGGTGGCCGGCAAATGCAGCCAAGAAACGAACCGCTCGAAATCCCGCTTAGAAGACGCCATGCCCACCCTTAATGCCTTGGTTTTCACGCGCCCGCCATCTCCCGATTAGGCCTGACCTATTCAGGAGCGACTTCGGCGGCGCGCGCTTTTTGATTTTATGAATACCAATCGTAACGGAATCCGTCAGGCTTTCGATTCCTTCTGCTCGGCCCTATACGCTTGTTAGGACTTGTAGTCCTTGTCCGCCCAACTATCGTCCCGGTGGGCATAAGCCTCATTGTTCGACTCGATGAGGCCAGAACGCCCCGCCTTGTTATAGCTAAGCTTGGCGGAGCAGTGCAGCGTGTCGCCATTAGACATGCGGTCGGAGTCGGGGTCGTAGGAGCCGACCCAATCGCCGTAAGCTTCGATTGTCCACACAGTTTGGGCTTGCCATAGGTTGTCCGTTGCAGGCGTCTCGTCCTGGAATTCCGGGTCATCGTCGAAGATGGCGTTGCTGTCCGCACTGGCGCCAGATACCTCATCTGACGAGATGGCGACTTGGACTAGTCTGCCGCGAGCGTAGGTGTCGTAGAACTCATCGACTCCCACAAATACGCTTACAGCAGGCTCAACGGTTCCCCTGATGGCGTCGATGCAGGCTTGGACGACGGTCGGGATGTTAGAGATGCCAATGGCAGCGGCGCGCTTAGCTGCGGCTGGCTTGTCAAGAACCAGAATTTCGGCGTCGTCGAGGTGATGGGGGAGGCTAGCGTTTGCCTCTTCGATACTGAGTGCCGCGTAGGTCTGATAGCCCAGTAAAGCCGCAATCACTTCGCTGAGTTGCGAACGCGTCGAAGTTGGGCCCAAAGGGGCTAGGATTTTGGCGGCGGCATAAGCCGCAGAAGATACAAGTGTAGTCATCGCAGGTTCTCTTAGCTGTTCGGACACTGGTCGTTTTGTTGCCATCGAACAGCCGGAAAAACCCGGAAGTTTGAAAGCGGAATATTCGCAAGGTGACATGCCGGTTTCAAGCTGACCAGAGCTTGGGCGGGCGCCGTGATCAGTATTCTAAACCAGCACGCCAAAATGTGCTGTCATGGCTCCGAGGCGGTGCTGCGTCCAACAGATCAAACCCCTGATTCACATATGCCCCTGAGGTGGGTAAACGCGAAATCGGTGTTGAACCGCTCTGGTCAGGGTGGCGGGCCGGGGGGTACGGCGAATGTTCGGCTAGGCTCTGACCCAGCGTTCCGTGAACGGCTGCTTGGTTTAGACCGGCCATTTGCGGAATCGCCGGCATTTAGTGGTGATGACCGCAGTACAGCCAATACCGTAAGCTGAGTTACCGAGGCCGAAAGACCGAGGCTGATGCGAACCTGTCGCTTGCTCACCTGAAAATAAGAAAACAACTCACTTAATCAGACTTGCGCTCGGACAAGTAAAAATTGATATCCATTCCCTGTTGGCGGCCTAAAATTTTCCAGTTCCAATCTTACGGAAAGACGTTTTTGGTTTGGATAATCGAATATGAACATTGAGCTTTTTGGGGAGCAATGCCTTTTTCGGCTGCCTTGAGACTGCGAATTTGCCTGTTGTTTTCCCTGTTACATGGGACTTTTTGGCAGAGACAAGTTCGCGGTAGACTCAGTCCACTGCCAGTCTTCTTTGTTTGTTGATTATGTTGGGTTTTGTTCGCAAGCGTCCCAGCCTGCTACAAAACCTGCTACAAAACGGAGTCAACGATGCCCGCATGGTGCCCTTATCTTCAGCAACGCGGCAACGCTTTTTCCTTTCGTATTACAGTGCCGGCCGACTTGCGTGCCGTGTTCGGCTGTCGTGAAGTCACTCATGCCTTGCCCGCACATTCATTGCTGCTGGCGAGAGAACGCGCACTACTACTCGGCACGCAGGTGCGCGCGTTGTTTGTCCAATCTCGCCATCAGCGCTGCTCGTGCGAAGCCAGCCAGCAGCAGTTGGCGTCGTTGCTGAAAATCGCCCGGCAACTGTAGGCATTGCTGACCGGCCGGCCCATCACCGATGCCCAGACTGCCCCTGCCTCGATAGCGATTCAGACCTTGGTTTCGACCCGCCTCGGCACCTGTATCCCAGAACATGAAAAAGCCCACCGGGTAGCCACGGTACATCGAGTCGAACTGGTCGCGAACCTTGGCGTTGCTCCAGACAAAGGGGCGCTGGATATCTGGCAGTCCAATCTGACCCATGCGAATACCGTTGATTAGGCCACCTAGGGTTTATCGGAATTCTTTAAAAAGCGTCTCAGTCAAGATTCCGCACCATGTAGAGAGTTTTATCCCGGCTTCGAGCTTCAGAGCCCAGCGATTCCGCGCCAACGTTTCTACTCCATTGCGACGACGGTGTCGTAGAGTCCGTAGTGCCGCAGGTTCGGGTGACTTTCGATACCCGTGTAGCGCAGTGACGCATCCTCATAGCGGCGGAATGCAAACACTGCCTGGTTCATCTGCTCGGTGTTGAATACCTTTAGACTGACCAGCAGATGAAAGTCTTTCACCGTCAATCCGGTCACGGTGTGAAACAGGTCCGGCTCGAGCTTCGTGATGACGTCACGGAGCGTATTCTCGCGGAAGTCTGTCAAATACATAAACGCCGGGATGCGGGTGGCAAACTTAATCAGCTTTTCTTGCACAAGCTTGCGCTTGGACTGATATTCCTTCTCTTCGGCGCTGAGTTCGAGCTTCTCGCGTGCTGACAGTTCTTCTTTTTTCGCCTTACCCTTCAGTTCTTTGACCTTGTCGCTCTTGTTGATGATGGTCTCAAGGATGTTGTCACCCAGCGCGCGCCAGCCCTCGATGCGCTCGACCGCGGCCATCGCGTCCGGATTGTCGAGGATGCGACGTAACGTCGCATTATCGACATTGACCAGCAAAGCGCTTTCCCATTTGCGCGCCAAGAGCGTCGCCGACGTGCCAGCCATTGCAATGTCCAGAATGCCGCCGGCATCAATCTGCGTCATGTTCGCGCCGTCGTAGGCCAGCACCGGTAGGAACGCTACTAGCTCCTTGACCGCGTTCTCGGGGTTCGGCTCGTTTGGTGCTAAGCCAATGCCGTATTCAGACAGCTGTCGCAGTGCGCGCGTCGGCGCAAAGTCAAAGACGAAGCAGACGGGCTTGAGAATCTCTTCCTCGTTCGGGTTATCGCCATTCGGGTTCTTGATGGACCATGGGGACTGCACTCGGAACGCCGCCTGAAAATAGGTTTCTGGCGATTTCAGGTTGCGCAGCATCAGAATCGCCGACCACTGTGCGACCGTGACGCCCGTGGTCAGCTTGCCGCAGGAGAGGATAATCGTCTTGCTGTCAAAACCGCTGCCGATAGCCTCGCGTACCGGTGGCAGCGCCTCCAGACCTATGCCGGCTGAGGTGCCTGCCGCGACGATGACGGTGTAGCCGCGCCAGAAGGTGTTGTGTTTCTCAGCCAGCAGGTTGGCCATCGCATGACAGGCCGCCACGCTGGGCAAGAACCAGAACGAATGCTGCAGGTAAGGAAGCAGTCGGACATCGGAATACGGGAACGGCGGGCGCGCGCCGGCTTTCAGCAACTCCGTCGAGTGCGCGGCGTGCCCACCGCGGATGATGTCAAGCCACTTTTGCACGTCGCCTTTGTGCTTGAACTTAGCGGCGCGCCCTTCGCCCGATGCCTCGAAAAACGTGTTCAGGTCGAACTCGTCGAACTCGCCACCGCTCGCAACGGCTAGCAGCTCGTCGGGCATCTGGTAGGTCAGCAAGCGCATCTGAGGCAAGGCCGCATATGGGTTGCGCTTGCCAGGATGTTGGGCGGCAAACGCTTCCTTTGCCCGCTGCTCGTCGGTATAGGTCCAGTTGAATATCTGCTCTTCGATGAATTCGCCGGTCGCCAGCGCCTTGAACGGTGTACCCGACAGGTACAGATACGCGCGAGTCGTGATGGGTAGGAAGTCTGTTTCCTTGTCCGATAACACCGTCAGGTCTTTGTTAACGGCGGCCAACTCGCCCGCGTACTCCAGCCCGGCTTCCTGTTTAGCCACGCTATCGTCTTCTCCCTCGAACAATTCCTTCGCGGTGTCGCGCCACGCGCCAAAATGGTATTCGTCGAAGACGACCAAATCCCAGTTCACCGTGTGCAGCCACTCGTTGCGGGCTTTGATATTGCCGACTGCATCGCGGCCCAGCAGGTCCTGGAAAGAGCCGAAGTAGACTACGGGCTTCTTGGGGTCAATCTGCGTCGGGTCGCGACCGGACGAGCGCGACAGATATTGCCAGCCCTCGAAATCGGCATGACTTTCGAGGTCGGTGTGCCACGCATCTTCGACAGCGGGCTTGAAGGTGACGACCAGTACGCGCTTGGCCTTAAGCTTTTTGGCCAGCTGGTAGCTGGTGAAGGTCTTGCCAAAACGCATCTTCGCATTCCACAGGAAGCGAGGTGCTGCATTGGCATCCTCAGCCCAGATGGACTGGAAGTAGTCAAAGGTCTTTTTCACCGCCGCCGCTTGTTCGGCGCGCATACCGAACGATTCATGACGAGCGCTGGACAGGCGCTGGCCAGTGCGCAGTTCAATAAGGGCCGCCTTGACATCGGCTACGGTGCAGCGCACCCATTCAAGCTGCGGATTGGCAAAGCCCTTACGTACCAGTAGCGCCCGAACCTCATGGTCGGAAAAGACCGACCCATCATCCCGTTCGGCAGCTTCGTCGAGCACAATCGTGTAGTTAGTGATGGCCGCTGTCTTGAGCTGCTCGGCGACTCGCACCTTCACGTCACGCGTGGTCTGACCGATTTTGAGCAGGCCTTTGTGTGCCTCATCGTCAATCGCGTAGGCATATACGCGCAGCCGGGCGGCCGGCCTAGGTGCAAGGATTTCGTCGACGGTAGGCTTAGTCATCCTCTCCCTCATCGGAATCTACCGATTCGTCACTTGGGCGTTCGGCAATTAATGACTCGATAAACGAAATCTCTTTCTCAGTAATGCCATAACGCTTGTATAAATCTCGGTCGGTCCAAGTCCGGTCCATTGGGAGTTTGGGCACGAACTTGTACGACGAGCGCGTGATATTTTGAGTGATTTTTCGAAGTGACACAAGGAAGCGAACAAACCTTGTTCGCATATAGGCTGCCAGGTTATTCGCTTCATTTTCTGATTCGCACAAACTAATCACTAGATACGTTTCAGTGCATGCTGTGCCCGGTGCCGCAATTACCGGCTCACCGAGAATAGTTACATCTTCTCGACCACTCGTTCCGTGCGCCTTGACGAGAAGTACCTTCCATTTGTCAATCCACTCCGAATTGCTTGTAACGATAGCTCGTTCGACATATGAAGTGTTTTGATTTCCATATAAAAGTATCGGGTCTTTGAGTCCCGCTTTAGTCGCTTTTCCTCGTTGATTCGTTAAGCCGAAAGGTTTTCTTGCGGAGACTTGGTCGCCCAGTCGTGCCTCAATTTGACCGTTGACTTGAAAGCCGATGACTTTATCAAGAATTTGAACGGCTTCGTTTCTGCGAATGAATACGTCATAGGCATCCAGTTTCCGTTTGGTCGGCTGTCCCACAACCTCATTACCCATCATGGTTACAACTTCGCACTCTCCTTCATATTCTCGTGACCATAACCAATAAGAAATGCCGCCGCGAATCTTCACGCCCGGAAAAACGTCATAAAGCTGTGGGAAGTCGACTAGTTTTAAGAATCGATGATCCGTCAGCATTTGGTCTCGAAATTCATCCAATCCTTTTCCGCCTGAGAACCAGCGGGACGGAGTAATCATTACGACATAGCGAGGCTCAAGTGACAGGGCGGCGTTTACGAACAAGTTGTAAATCGGAGTTGCGGAAGCACCTCCGCCTCCGCCACCGTCGCTGAGTTGGTATGGAGGATTACCAATAATTACGTCGAACTGCATATCGCTTCCAAATATTTGGGCTGTAAAAGCCTTGGGGTTTTGAGTGTGGATAAGGGCATACGCGTGCGTCTCGGCCTCTCCTCCCCTGTCTAGAGTTTCTCTGCTCGCGTTGCAATGCCTGCATCGTCCATTTTTCCACGCATGTTCCGTGCGCTCGAACCAGATGTTGCCCTGCTCGCTGTTAAAGCTCTGGGCAACAGAGTGTTCGCCGTTCGCATGCTTGGAGCAGTAAACGCTGCGCCGCGCGAGAAAGCTCGTTAAGCGCGTGATGCCAATGCCGAAGACTTGCTGCGTCAGAATATGATTTACGCGCTCCTGCAAGTCGGGAATTGCTTCTGCGAGCCCGTGCGTCAGGCGCGTTGTGATTTCACGCAGAAAGACGCCGGACTTCGTGCATGGGTCAAGAAAGCGCACTGACTTGTCCGCCCAGATACTCGCGCCGTCGTGGTCGGCCGCCCAAGCCTCGGCCAGCATATCGAGCATGCGGTTGGCCAGCTCGGGCGGCGTAAAAACCTCGTCGTTGGACAGATTTGCGATGCAGGTCAGCACATCGGGGTTTCGACCCCGTAACGTAAAACTGGCTTTGTCATTCATTGTTTTTATCCAGCCACTAAATCACCCACTTCAGCTCGAGTTAGCCAGTTCGCTGACCAACATCGGCGGGTAAGTTTTTATTGGGGTAAATATCTCATGCTTGCCCAGTTGCGCGAATAGCGAATCCTCCGCGCTGAACTGCGCCGCCCCGGTTAGCACGTCGAGCAGGAAGTCACGCCGCTGAAACTTCCCCTTACCCAGATAGCCCCATTCGGCAAACATGATGGGTTTGCCGTCCTGCGTTTTCATGGTCAGCGCATCGCCATGGACGATGTTCTGCGACAGCACATACGCGGCTGCCCGGTAACATTCGCCGTTCGGCTCCAACCCCAGATAGTCGGCGAGGATTTCCAGCATGTTCGCCTGACACTCCACTATATTATCCGGAAGCAATTCAATACCATAGATGGACATTAGCGCCAGCAGGGCGAAGTGGCGCTTTTCAAAAGTTGACTTGCCAAACTTGTGCTCAACAGCGGCCAGCTTTCGGTGAAGCACTTGCACCAGGAAGTTACCGCTGCCGCAAGCTGGCTCCAGAAAGCGTGCGTCAATGCGCTCGCACTCCTCTTTAACCAAATCCAGCATGGCTGCGACGAGCCATGCAGGGGTGAATACTTCGCCATGGTCGGCGACGCGCTGTTTTGATTTTACTAATTTCATTGGGGAAAGACGGCTGTGCTTTGACCGACCAACGCGGTGCCATGTTTATGCCGCTTGTATTGAAATAAAGATTCCGCCACTTTAAGCGATTCGGGCGCCATTCAGCCACAAGTTTGATCGGACTAATCCACGCCTTTGCGCCCAAGGCCGACATTTACCCGATTTAGATGTCTGAGCCCATGCTGTTGCCCAAAGCGTTGCACCGCGGGCGGCCTCTTGTACAGCGTGGGGTGGATAGCGGTAGGCTGGATTGACGCGCTGGTTCTCGGCTACTTCACTTGGCTAGGCGTGGCGGTTTGAAGTCCCTTAGCTATCACTGGGCGGGGTGGGATTCGAACCCGCGGTACCGTGCGCAGCGCCCACCTATGCTGACCTGCCGCGCACCGGTCTGCTACAAAAATCTGCTACAAATTTGCGACCAGGGGTGAGGGTGCGCCAAAATCCGCCTAGCGCGAAAGACGATGCGCGGATTCGTGGGGCGAACGGAAAAGACCCTTCGAATCAATGAACTACGAGATCGTGGCAGAGTGTTCGAAGGTACCTGACTCGAAATCACGCCTACCGCAAGGTACCGTGGGTTCGAATCCCACCCTCTCCGCAAACTGAATTTGTCGTTCGTTAGAGTAATTTGAAATTCTGACATAACGCACACCAAAGCAAGTCATGCGGGTAAATTTCGTTTAATCCCCGCAGCGGCTTCGGCTTCTGGGCGCAGGGCCTCTTCGGAGGCCCTTGCTTTTTCAGGAGCGAAATTTGAACCCCAAGCGCTTGCCCACAATCGTCTACGTCGACGGATTCAACTTCTAATTCGGGCAGGTCAACTGGGTATTGCTTCTCTTGAAATTCATAGCCAATCTATGAAACAGGGACTGATGGGTCACCGATCATTAACCGAGTTGAATGCAGCGGTTTCGCTCCAGCTATCAGTAGTGCTTTCATTGTGCTCGCCATCGCATCTTCTGGAGGCACGTATAACACCAATCCATCTCTTCCTCGCGACAGCAATACACGATAGCTATTAATTCGCAACTGATGCGGATTTTTTGCAGCAGATCTACGCGCCGGAGGGCTATGCCATGCCCCCCCATCAAACCTGAGATCATTACCCCAGCAGACAATTGGAAAATCTAGCTCAAGACCTTGGCATGCAAACTCGGTAGCAACATCGCGCAATTGGCAACAGGAGTACTTCGAATTCGGTGGGTCGTTGTACCACGGCCCCTCGCGGAGGTTCTTAGTAAAGCTGTAGTCGTTGTGTACTCCATATTGAGGGAGATTTTTTGCTTTTGACGATGCCAATAGACCAAAACGCTTGTCGATTTCCGCCGCGTAGCGCTGACAAACATATGCCTTGGCTTCTTCCAGGTTTTGCGTGACGTACAGGAAAAATCCTTGTTCCTGAACTCGCGTTGAGAGCTCGCCCGCCTGCTCCAACTGCCCGCGTAGTAAGCAACTGATCCACGCCTGAACATCTTCTGCCAAATGAGAGCGAAGAGATTTCGTTAAATCTAGTTGTTCGACAGAGACCACCTTTCGAGCAGCCTCAAATGTATCGGCAAGTTTTGGTGGGCAATGAACAATCCATTCTTTGGAGACGGCCTTAATTGCATTGTTCCATTGCGCTAGGCCACTTTCTTCACCTAAATGAATTTCCTGCCCCTCGCCGATCAAACCGACCATTAAAGCCCAACCATCAATCCGTTGGCCTATCCTGAGAAAATCTTCCGGTTCAGAAATCGGATGTTGCCGTTTCTCTGCCACTCGGTCCGCATCCCAAGCGCGCTGCGCTTCATCGTAAACCCAAATATGCTCGCGGGGGACTTGTTCGCTTGCACCTCCGTATTGACGTAAAAAGCCATGTACGTCTTGTACAAAGACGCGGCTCTTGAGAGCATGCTGAAGTACTTTGACTAATGGACCGTTACCAGACAAGAAGACAGCATGCGTCGTTTCATCGTTCTCTTTTAGGACTCGTTCGTAGACGAACTGCAGTCCTACGAGCGTTTTTCCCGCGCCCGGCACCCCAGTTACGAGCGCTAGATGACGCTCATTTCGGTTACGTGCTGTTCGGGCTACATCGGACAAATACGCTAAGGTCTGCGGGATCCCTGCACTGTGAGCGCGTCTAATCTGCGGCAATGGTTCGTGGTTAAAAATTCGTCGAGCGGCGACTACCAAAGATGGCAACGGCGCATATTCACCTCTAACCCAGTCGATCGGATTGATTACTTCCCCAGTCGGTTCCGTGGAAGCAATGTCACCGAGACAGTTTGCTAGAAGATCGCCTGAGCAAACTATTACCTCTCCCTCTTTTGCCGTTAACTGTCTAGCTTGGGTCAGAACTAAAACAGGGACGATTCGTCGCCCATGACAACAGGAATGATAGTGTCCGAGATCGCGCGCATAGGCGGCTACTTGGTCAATATGCTGAGGTAGCGCGGACGAAAAATCTTTGAATTCCAGCACGATCACCGTGCTTGTTCCGAGCAAGATCACATCGGGACGCCTGCCTCGCTCTCGTGGAAGTTCGTATTCAAATACGGCTGACCATTGGCCGCATTGGCTATATTGTCTTATGAGCTTAGCTAGCTCAGATGTCAAAACGGAAAGGCAATGTCTCCATGCGGTGATTTGCGGCGGGCTAGCTGGCTCGCCAAGCGCCTGAAGATGATGCTCTGCTAACGACGCCATTACTTGCCGCGATTCAGTCAACAGAAATTGCTCAATATTGCTGATCCAGCCTGCTGGAGACTGATTTGTGCTTTTATCCGTGAACATTTCGCTTGGCAGGTGCTATGAGGATATTAGATATAAATATAACCCCATTCAATCCGGCTGCGAATTTGTCGCGAATTACATCAACGGTCCAAGAGATTTTAGATTGTCAAAGTCCTTGCCCACACAAGACCATCCATGCGACACCGGCTGGAGGATCGGCTGCGAACATTCGGAAAAATATCGTTTGAAATCGCTTTTCTAGATGGTTCGACATCTGGCGTCGGAAGCGGCGATTTGGTAGCCCTTATTCTTCGTCGTCATAGTCATCGTCGATTTCCGCGTTGTTTTCCCGAATGCGTGTGCCTGTGACGATCCCTCGTTCAACGTCAATTAGGAAGTCTTTCTCATACGTGCTTGCGTAGCCGCCGTGCACATACTTCAGCCTGTCTCCTTGCGGAATTCGTAGAGTGCCCGAGTACCAATTCGCGAAAACTCGGCCAGTTGCTTCGGGAAACACCGCCTGCAGAGAAAGTTCTGTCCCGTCACGCAGGCATGCGTTGATAGATGTCAGGTACAACTGCCCGTCCGTGATTTCCCAATGCCCCACGTATCCTCGCCAAAGTGCCGTCGAGCTAGCCTCGAACGGCGGCTTGATTCCTCGCTCGGCAAAAAAATCACCCAAGGGATTGGAAAACAAAGACTGAGTCTCGCCGTTGATTTGAATCTGTTCCGGAATTTGTGCCGTCATTATTGGGGTTGATGTCCAAGGACTGTCAGATGCTGTTATTGAAATTTTCTTTCCGTACGAATGGATATTTAAGTCTATTAAACATAAATAATTTTGCCAAGGCCGCTAATGGGACCAATGAGAGAGTGTGATGCACCTAAGAAGAATGGAGCGGCCGGCGTCAGCATGAGGATCCCAAGCACAACGCAGTGAATCCTCGCAAGTGTCTGCGGCAGGCGTTCGTAGTCCTACGCAAAACGATGAAAGCAGCTGGCCCATGCAGGACTGCGCTCAACGCCCCAGCGCCAGCGGCACAGCCGCTCACGCCACGTTTGCCCGCGCCGCGCGATGCAAGGTGCGATTCGGTCAACGAGACGCGCAGCTGTCAGAAGAATTCATGGCGGTCCATCGCGCCTAGTTAACGCGAAGCCAGGAAACGTCAAGCTGGCCTTTACGTTTATTTTGGTTTAGATTTACAATTATTGTCCAACAATTGGACGTTTCCCTATGAATACCCGGCAGCTAACCCAAGTGGCGCGGCTGATTGCTGACAACCCGTCGAACGTTGCTTCCCGTCTGGCAGCTCTGGAGGGCGTCAGCCGTCAGACCGCGAGTGCGCGCTTGGCTGCGCTGAAGGAAGCCGGACTGATCGCAAGCGACGGCTACGGGCGCGGCGTCAAGTACGCGTTGACAGAGGTGCGGCGCGAAGTTCGTTCGTTTCCGATCTCTGGCTTGTCGGAGGATGTGGTCTGGCGTGAGCTGGGCGCGCCGGTTGTCGCAGACCTTCCTGATAACGTACGCGGGATCTGGCATCACGGCATCACGGAAATGGTCAATAACGCGATCGACCACTCGGGCTCTACCAATGTCGAGGTCGGCATCGTCAGGAACGCGCTTTTTACGCGCGCCTGGGTCGTTGACCAAGGGGAGGGTATCTTCCTGAAGATCCAGCGTGCACTGAATCTATACGACGCACGCGAAGTGATGCTTGAACTGGCCAAGGGCAAGTTCACGACCGACCCGGATCGTCATTCGGGTGAGGGCATTTTCTTCTCTTCCAAAATGTTTGACCGCTTCTTCATTCGTTCGGGCGAACTGCTGTTCATGCATGGCAGTGAGCATCAAGACATTCTCGTCGAGCACGACGATTCCGGGCCGGGAACGGCGGTGACGATGGAGTTGGACAACGACAGTTCGCGTACTGCGAAAGAGGTATTCGATCGCTTCGCACTTCCGGAGGAATACTCATTTGCGAAGACGATCGTCCCTGTCAGGTTGGCGCAGCATGAAGGTGAAAAGCTGGTGTCACGGTCGCAAGCCAAGCGACTCACGCGGCGCTTCGAGCGCTTCCAGACGGTGATCCTTGATTTTTCCGGGGTGGAGGAGATCGGGCAGGCATTTGCCGACGAGGTATTCCGTGTTTTTCAGTCTGCCCATCCTGAGATCAGCATGACGCCAGTTCATACCTCGGAGGCTGTCAGACACATGATCACTCGCGCGACTGGTGCGCGCATGTCATCCTGAATGCGGACTGCCATGCTGGCACTCCTTCCGACGGAAGGAGTGCGTCGCCGCAGGAAGACCGAAGTTGAAAAGGCCATCATCAACCAGCGTAGATAAAAAAAGATCAGGCGCAAATAGCTTGAGCCTTAATCTGCCGCATGGCATTTCTTGCAAAGTGGTTCAGGAGCGATCAGCTCGGCACAACTTTTCAAAAATCCGCATGTTCTTGAGGATTTCTTGCCAGACGATAGACTTTCTACTCTAATCCTTACGCTCGTGAGGATCTTTCATGAAAATCATCTTGGAAGACGCCCAAAGCCTTGGACAAGTCATGCGCGCGGTTCGCAAGGCTCAAGGCGTAAGGCAGAACGATAAGGCGGGGAGCTTCGGCATCAGCGAGGACTTTCTTGGGAGGGCCGAGCGCGCTGGCGAGACTGTCCAGTGGAGCAAGCTGTTCCGGACGCTGGATAGCCTCGGCGTCAACGTTGAGCTGGGCTTGCCGAATGAGTCCCCAAGTGTCATCGTTGCTGACGACGAGAAGAAGAATACGTGCGTACTTATTGCGTCGGTCAATGGGCGCGAGTTCGGCCGTCTTTAAGCAGTGGTCGGCATGCGCTCGATGCCGGGAATCCGTACGACGGCCATACCTTGGTCGCGACACTTGAGGAGGTCGGGATTCTGGCCGACCGGAACCTACCGCAAACAAATTCTGCAATCTGATGCGGTAGGGCCGAATGCTATCTTTTTTTGTTTAGCCAAATCGAAGCGCTTTTTCGAAATCGGCTGATGTCCCAATTGGCAGCATGCATTTAGGGAATGTGGGCGCGCGCCCTAACACCCCGATAGGGCGGATCAGCGGTTCAATGACTAGTTTTCTGTCTTGAACGGTGATCTTGATTCGCCAGTTAGGGAAGAAGCCCGCTTCCTTCAACCATTCGCCTTCCAATCGAATTTTTGGGCCGCGGTGCCAATGCTGAAATGGCGGTTCGATGGTGGCGTAGCGGGTATAGGGAAATCGTCGGCGACAATGGGAAGTCCATTCGTTCTGCGTCATGTGTCCTCCTTGGGTTGAGAAGCACCCTGCTGTCAACCAGGGTGGCAGAGCTAGACGAGGTTGACAGACCGGCAAAGAGGAGCCGGCGAGCCTTTCGGCTCCCTCGTCTAGTCCGCCATGGTCAGGAGGCTAGACGGGAACAATGCCGCTAAGCGGCGTGGTTCCACCTCTTTGCAATTCGAGCTGTCAAACCCGTTCATCACGAATGTGATGAAGCGTGCAATCTATGGCTCGAGATTTTTGAGGTCAAGGCGATATGACGAAATGCATACGGATTTCGTCGTGGGATTGTAGCCCGTTGAATTGCCTGAAATGATGAGTTTGTATTGATTGTTGATCGCATGCGACATTGAATTGTTAGGGGTAGTGCTAACAATCATGGAACGTGCTCTTCGTATTGTTGTTTAGTTCTGCGATGGAATTATCCGTATTGGCTAATTGGGGATATTCATGGCAGACGTGTTCAAGCGGCCGGACTACGCTCTGGAGATCGCACGAGACCTCTTGCATCCGAGTCCACTCAAGGCGGGCTTGCAGTCGGGGGTCTTCTTGTCGGGCGATAGGCGGTTGGGCAAGACAACTTTTCTGCGGCAAGATCTTATCCCGGCCCTGGAAGCGCAGGGTGCGATGACGATCTATGTCGACTTATGGGCTGACAGGCTACGTGCGCCGTCAGCGCTGGTCACTGAAGCGATCCGCAAGACGATTCGAGATTTGGAGATGCCAAACTCCATGCTCCTGAGCCAGTTAAAGCGAGTCAATGGTCTGGATGTCGGTTTTGCGGGATTTAAATTCGGTCTGAAACTTGATACTCCCTACACCCATGGTGGGCCGATACTCTCGGACGTGTTCGCCGAGTTGGTGCAACGAGTGCGGACTGACGTCGTGATGATCGTCGACGAAGTTCAGCAGGCTGTCGGTACCGAAGATGGTATGAACCTGCTTCATGCGCTGAAGGCGGCGCGTGACCGGATCAACACTGATCCTCGGGCTTTAGGGAAATTCATCTTTCTGGGAACAGGTTCACACAAATCACTGGTGGCCGACATGGCAACCCGGCGTTCGCATCCGTTCGCGGGCGCGACAGCAGTCCCGTTCCGCGTTCTGGATTGCGACTTCGTGGACTGGCGTATGGCCGGCGTGCGTCAATACGATCCCAAGGCAGTTTTGCCCTCAGGTGAGGCGGCATTGTCAGGGTTTAGAGCGATGAACAACCGGCCTGAAGAACTCGGCAAGGCGCTTGTGGAATTGCAACGCCAGTTTGTGGATGATCACGGAGCGTCTGTCGATCAATTGTTTTTATCAATATGCCAGACGCTTGCCTCTGCCGCTGCTGACGTGGAGATTGCGGCAGTACTGGGTATGGGTTTGTTGGGACGTGCGATTTTTTCCCGAATCGCGAACGGCAGATCGCCCGGGCTTTTCAGTAATGAGGCGATGGATGAATATGCGTTGGCGATCGGCGTTCCCGTCGATGTGCCTCAAGTGCAGAATACGATCGACAGATTGATAGCCGCGAACCTGATCCTTCGTACAGGGCATGGAGTTTATGACGTAACGGATCCGTTCGTTCGGGATGCCTGGTTGGCATCGCAGCGTCACCGAAGGCTTCTGAGCGGTGCAAGCCCGGATCGTAGTTGGTACGGTGATGGCTCTGGGTCGTAGACCCAGTGCGGGGAACGTGACGAGATTTTTCGGAGAGGGGGGAACGACGACGCAGAGCTATGGTGAACTTGCCAAAGCAGCCGCGCAAGGCGAGATTCCCGGATCTTCAGCCGGAGGCGAGCAACCCAAGTTCACGGCCTTTGCAATGACGCCCGATGGCCCACGCCATGTCATCGTCAAGTTCAGCGAACCCGATCAAGGTCTGGTGCAAGAGTTCTGGCGCGACTTGCTTCTTGCTGAGCATCTGGCGTAGTAGTGACTTCCGCTCAGTGGGTGGAACAGGCGTGGGGCGCTGCGAGGATCAGGCAGGGCCAGATTCGCATCTTTCAAATAACAATGCCTCCGCTCAGCGTGCCGAACGGAGGCATTGTCTTCTGGTGCAGTCGCTGTCTTATTTGTGCCAGCGATCGCCCATCTTCGCGAACTGGCCAGCATCGTGCGACATCAGCACTTGCGCGCCTTCGAGGTCGCGCATCATCTTGATGCGGTTCACGGAGTCGCTGAAGTCTTTC
>JACCDQ010449257.1_pt1 | contig 19032 bp, 17 predicted proteins | sample 7446031 | NCBI WGS metagenome assembly JACCDQ01 (sample SAMN15323442, study PRJNA562643) | freshwater metagenome | isolation source: river surface water | place: USA:Blue River Watershed | collected 2017-08-17
AAGAAAAAACGGCGATGGTGGCAGGCATGAGCCCGCTCAACAGCGGCGGGACATTGGGTTTTACAAAGCCCATATTCTACCGAGCAAGCCGCGACCGGCATTGAATCCGCTAAAATCCCCCTTTTGCATTTCAATACTCATTCGAACTGGAGAACCTGACATGTCCATGGCTGACCGCGACGGCAAAATCTGGAAAGACGGAAAACTCGTCGACTGGCGCGATGCCAATTTGCATATGCTCACGCATAGCCTGCACTACGGCATGGCCGTGTTCGAGGGCGTGCGCGCCTACAAGACCGTTGATGGCACCGCGATCTTCCGCCTGAAGGAACATACGCAACGCCTGTACAACTCGGCGAAGATCTTCCAGATGGCGATCCCGTTCGACATGGAAACGCTGATGGAAGCGCAAAAGGAAGTGGTGCGCGCAAACCAGCTCGAGTCCTGCTACCTGCGTCCGCTGGTCTGGATCGGCTCGGAAAAAATGGGCGTGTCCGCCCGCGGCAATACCATCCATGTCGGCATCGCTGCGTGGCCGTGGGGCGCCTACCTCGGCGAAGACGGCCTGAAGCGCGGCATTCGCGTCAAGACCTCGTCGTTCACGCGTCACCATGTGAACGTGTCGATGGTGCGTGCAAAGGCCAGCGGCTACTACATCAACTCCATCCTCGCCAACCAGGAAGTCACTGCTGAAGGCTATGACGAGGCACTGCTGCTCGATACCGACGGCTATGTATCCGAAGGTGCCGGCGAAAACGTGTTCGTGGTCAAGAACGGCAAGATCTACACGCCGGACCTGGCCAGCTGCCTCGATGGCATCACGCGCGACGCGGTTCTGACCATGGCGCGCGACCTCGGCATCGAGATCGTCGAAAAGCGCATCACGCGCGATGAGGTGTACTGCGCTGACGAAGCCTTCTTCACCGGCACCGCCGCCGAAATCACGCCGATCCGCGAACTGGACAACCGCGAGATCGGCATCGGCAGCCGCGGCCCGATCACCGAGAAACTGCAGTCGCTGTTCTTCGATGTCGTTGCAGGCAAGGCCGACAAGTATCGTCACTGGCTGACCAAGGTCTGACCGCAACGAAGGAACAGCGTATGACCCAGCCAACGCAAGCCATTGAACTCGACGCCAAGGACCTGCCCGCGTTCTGCCCTAACCCGGCAATGCAGGCATGGTCTTCGCACCCGCGCGTGTTCCTCGACTTTGCCGCCAACGGCGAAGCGAAATGCCCGTACTGCGGCACGGTGTACCGCCTCAAGCCTGGCGTACACGCCGCCCACTGACAGGCCGCGACATGCGTGACGTTCTGCCACCCCTGCACGGTCCGCAAGACCGGCACCGGGGCGGCAGAACCCGCTGAGCTCGCTGCGCCCGCCCCCACGCCGCCCATACCGCCCGCCATGCCATTGCCCCAGCAAGTTCTTGCCAGCGCCGACGACGTCGAGAATGCGTTTTATGACGCCATCGCGCGCGCTGACCTTGATGCGCTGATGCTGCTGTGGGCCGACGACGAAGAGATCGCCTGCGTGCATCCCGGTGCGCCACGGCTGACGGGGCACGCGGCAATCCGCGCGTCATGGGAAATGATTTTCGTGCGCGGCCCGGTGCATATCCGTCCGCGCCACCTGCATGTGTCGCACAACATGACCAGCTCGGTGCATACGCTGGTGGAGGAAGTCGACGTGCCGGACGATCCGGACTGGCAGGAGGCGCACATCGTCGCGACCAACGTTTACCTGAAAACGCCACAGGGCTGGCGGATCGTGTTGCATCATGCGTCCGTGGCTCCCGGCCGCCCGGCAGACACGACGCCGCCGGCACAGGGCGTGCTGCACTGAGGCGGCCGCGAATGAATGAGTATTCGGCGCCGTTCTGGCTGCCGGGCGGCCATCTTCAAACAATCTATCCGGCCAAGCTGATCCGTACGCCGGCCGTAGCAACGACGCGCGAGCGCTGGGACACGCCGGATGACGATTTCATCGATGTCGATTTCGTCACTGGTCGACCGGGCCAACCCTTGTTACTGCTGTTTCACGGACTTGAAGGTTCATCGTCCAGCCATTACGCGCGATCGATGCTCGCGCACCTAGCATCGCTGGGCTGGACCGGCGTCGTGCCACACTTTCGCGGCTGCTCGGGTGAGCTGAATCGAGCGCCACGCTTCTATCACTCCGGCGATGCCGATGAGGTCGATTGGATTTTGCGATGCATCGCGCAGCATCCGCTGGCACGCGATGCGTCGGCCCTTTACGCCGCCGGGGTTTCGCTCGGCGGCAACGCGCTGCTGCGCTGGCTGGGAACGCGCGCAGAGGACGCAAGCTTCATCGATGCCGCGGCCGCGGTGTCAGCGCCACTGGATCTCGCGGCCGGCGGCGCAGCGCTGTCGTCCGGCTTCAACATGGTGTACACGCACAGCTTCCTGCGCACACTCAAACCGAAATGCCTGGCCAAGCTGGAACAGCATCCGGGACTGTTCGATCGCGACCGCATGCTGGCAGCGCGCGACCTGTACGAATTCGACAATGTCGTCACAGCGCCGCTGCACGGCTTCCGCGATACCAATGATTACTGGCACCGCGCGAGCGCAAAGCATGTGCTGCAAGACATTCGCGTACCGACTCTGGTGCTGAATGCGCGCAATGATCCGTTCCTGCCCTCCAGGTACCTGCCGCAGAATGCCTCCGATGCGGTAAGGCTGGAGTATCCTGCAGAGGGCGGTCATGTGGGATTCGCGAGCGGGCGCCTGCCAGGATCGCTGGCCTGGCTGCCACGACGCATCGTGCGTTTCCTGACCACGCTTGACCTGACGGACAAGGCGCTCGAAATCACTGCGGCCTGAGGCCTGCAAATCGCGGCTGCACGTTCTTCACGAACCGACAAAGCAATCGAAGATGGATGACATCGTCAGGCAGGCCATGGCCAAGTGGCCGAACGTTCCGCACTGCTACGGCTGGCTCGCACTGGATGCGCGCGGCGCCTTTCGCATGCGCGACGAGGCCGCTCAGGCGGCGAAGGCGGCCGGCGACGTGATTCGCCATCCGACTTTGCTGTCATTCATCCACCGCAACTATCTTCCAGATGAACACGGCGCCTGGTATTTCCAGAATGGTCCGCAACGCGTGTATGTAGAACTGGAAGCGACGCCGTACATTGCCCGGACCACACCGGCAGGCAAATTCATCACACAGGATAACGAGCCGCTGTCCTCCATCGACGCGGCCTGGATGACCGAAGAAGGCCGGCTGGTGCTGCAAGGAAGCGGAAAGCTTGCGATGGTTGACGACCGCGACCTGGCAGATTGCGCAGGCATGCTGCGCATTGATGGCACGCCGGTGGATGATGACGCGCTGCTGGCCTGGCTGGAGCGCATGCAAGGCGAATTGCAGCTTAATCTTGGCGGTCGGCTGATAACGATCACACCGGTTCGCAGCGACGAACTCGGCAAGCGTTTAGGGTTTGATTCGCATCCGGCTCGACGTCATGCAACAAAACTCAACGCGGCTTCGCCTGCCCCGGCTTCTTCCCCTGATTCATGATCTCCTGCCAGCTGGCCTGCAGCTCGCGTTCGCGGGCGTCAATGATTGCCTGATCGTAGAAGCTGGCATCCGGTGCCGTACGCGCAATACGCAACTGCTCGAGCGCCGAGGACAATGCGCCCGTCAGCGCGTAATACTCGGCCAGCGCCATGTGCTGCTGCGCCTGTCGTCCTGTCTGAGCGTAAGCTGCGGCGAGTGCGCGCTGTACGCCGGCATCCTGGCGATAGATCTGCGCCTGATCGCGCAGAAAAGCGACTGCGTCTTCCTTCTTGCCATTCGCCAGCAAGGCATCCGAGTATTGCATCGACAGCGCGCGCGACAAGGGGAAGCGCAGCCTTCCCTCATTGGCCAGAGCCAGTGCCTGCGCCGGACGGCCGCCGGCAATCTGCAATTCGATGTCCAGACTTTTGAGCACCGGCGACAGCGGAAATGCCGGTTTGCGCTGCACCTCGGCCTGAATTTCATCCATCAAAGACTGTGCGCGGACCGCATCGCGCTGACGCAAGGCGATCATGGCAAGCCCGTAGCGTGCGCCGAGCACCTGCGCACGCGAGCCCTGCTTCAATTGCTCACTAAACAGGGCCGACGCATCGCGCAAACCCTGCGGCGTGTCGTCTTGCAACACGCGCAAGCGTGCCTTGAGAAACGAGAAATCGATGCTGTCGACGCGCTGCCGGTACGGCAGGCTGCGAATGCGCGCCTCGACATCGGCCATACGCTCTGTCGTCAGAGGGTGAGTCTGCAAATAGGACGGCACGCGATCGCTGCGATTGCGTCCGGCTGCCTGAAGGCGGCCAAAGAAACTGACCATCCCATTCATCTCGAAACCGCCGCCATTCAGGATACTCACGCCAATGCGGTCGGCCTCGCGCTCTGCATCGCGGCCAAAACTCAACTGGCGCTGCGCCGCAAGACCGGTGCCGCCCATCATTGCGGCAGCGGCGAGGTCGGGGCTGGAGCGTGCTGCGAGCACCGCCAGCAACATGCCGACCATGGGCAGCATCGCATCCTTTTTCTGTGCACCGATCATTCGCGCGAGATGGCGCTGCGATACGTGGCCGATCTCATGCGCGAGCACCGAAGCGAGCTCGGACTCGCTTTGCGCGGCCAACACCAGGCCCGAGTTCATGCCAATGAACCCACCGGGCAGCGCGAATGCGTTCAGCTGCGGATCGCGGACCGCGAAGAAGAAATAATCGTAGCCGGCATCGCCGCGCGCATCGGGCGTGGCAGACAGCAAGCTGTTGCCGAACTGATTCAGGAAATCCAGCGTGACCTGATCCTCCACATAGTCAGGATCACGACGGATGTTGTTCATTACCTGCTCGCCGAGCTTGCGCTCCATCTGCGGCGACAATTCTTCGCCATCCGAGCCGCCCAGATTCGGCAATGCCTGGGCATGCAATTCAGCGGGCATCAGCCCGACCGGAGATGTGAACATGATCACGCCTGCAGCGAAGAAACGCAGCAAGCGGGAAAGCGGGCGCGCGCGAACGAGACAGTGCATGGCGCTATGATACCCGCAACCAACATTTGTTCGCCTGAGCCCTGTTCATTGAACAGCGCCGGGCCGGAGTACTCCAAAGCCACACGGCACTGGACTGATGCCCTGGGGTGCCAAGGTCCAGAATAGGCAACCGACCCGGTGGTTTCGAAGCGCAGAATTTCTTCGATTGAAACAGACGCTTGCGGAATTACCGAATCTCCATTAACCGCATCATGCCCTTGTCTTCATGTTCAAGAATGTGGCAGTGATAAAGCATTTTCCCCACGATATTCCGGTCACGAAAATCGATCCGAAGTGTCACGCTCGCTGGCTCAATGCAGTTCTTTCCTGTGAATTCGGGATCATGACGCGGATCGGCGGGCGGAAAACTTAATCCGTAGGGGTCATCGGCAGGATTGACGCCATCGACCCAGCGGCGGCACGATCCGATGGCGATTGTGTCCCGGAGAATATGGACAGACTCCCCCTGAACGGGCTTCCCGTTGACTTTCATCACGGCGAAATGCGTCTGATGGATATGGAAGTCATGCGATTCGTTGTCGCGATTCTCAACAACCCAGTCTTCGACAGTAGGACCTTGGACGATGACATCCGGTTCTGCCTCCGGGTCAAATGGTTGCGGGGTTTTGCCGGCGACTGTAATGAAAAAGTCCCCGTCGTCCCTGGGATCTTTGGTGAAGAACAGCTTCCTAGTCAGCTGCGGCGGTATCTTCGCAAGATTGGCAAAGCGTTCGATCGGCTTGGTCGAGACAAGCGGATAGTCATTCGCATCCGGAGGATCGGCAGTGATCTGGACTTGGGCGATGGTGCGTGCCGGATTCCTGTCGGTGCTATCGCATACCCCTTGTTTGAATGTCCTTGAGCAATTCGGATTTTTATTCTCAAGATAAGCGTTGTAATCCTTTGTGTAGAGGCGTGCCTCTGTGCCGGTGCCCGGCGCACGAACAACAAACTCCGCGCGGCCTCCGGGAGGGAGAATGATCGATTTTCTTGAAATCGTCCTCGTTCGCTTGTCATCGGTATCGATAAAAGGCACACCGTCAAACGCCAGCATCTTCAAGGATTGTGAAGTCCATTGACCCTGTGCATTCTTGACCTGGAATTGAAGCACCAGATGCGAATCGGCTGACGCATTGGCGACTCGCCAGAACTGCGATTCTTTCGGTTTCATGAAGATCTGCGGCAAAGCATTTTGTCCGTAGACAATCGGAACAGAATTAATGGTCAGATTTTTCCAAGGCTCCTCAGGATCAGGATTATCCACATCTGCAGGATCGCGCTTGTCCAGATCCCTGACGATGAAAACCCGCTCCTTCATCTTCTTAATGCTCGGATAGAAGTTATCCATCCCTTCGACGATGAGCAGGGTCGACATCCCGCCCAATAAATGTTGTTGCGCCACGCCATGGACGTGCGGATGCACCCAATACAGACCCGGGGGTTCATTCGCAGGAATTTCCAGCGTGTAGGTATACGATCCGCTGTTTTGGTCATTCGCGGGAGCGACGATCGTATTGATGACTTCATCACTGCCGCATTCGGGTGCGACATTCAAGCCGTGATAGTGGAGATTGACCGAGGACATATCCACTTCAGCGGGGACCGTGACACCCGGACAGGGCATGTGCGAATGGAAGTGCGCTGAGGGAAAGCCCTCTTTCGACTGCATCTGGTTGTTAAGGTGAATCTTCAGCAGATCTCCGGGTTTAACCCTCAAAACCGGCGATGACCTTTCCGGACTGTCGTTCTCCAACAAACAAAACCGATAATCATAGGATCCGACCAAGGGCCCGTTCCCGTCATTCCTCGCAACCAGTGTGGTTTCAAGCAATCCATTCACACTACTGGTTTGCACAGTATTTTTAACTTGGGATCCCGGGCTATTCAGGGGTGGACAGGATTCGGTTGCGGCAGCGACGCCACCCAGAAGAGCGGAAACAGCCAGCAGAAACAGTCTGGAAAAGAGGCTCATTACGAGAAATCTTGCGGATTGGGAGTGATTATTTGAATTTTTCCCTATGGTAATAGATCATTATTCCCAATGCAAATGAGAACCAATTGCATTGGGAAGATGCAATTCCAGCAATATCATCAGCTTCTTGTCGGCAGTTATCCCGACAATGCCGACAACACGGCCTCCTCAGATCTATTGCTGTGAAATGTCTGCTCTGACGCGGTGGGGCATCGCAACCGGCGGTCAGGCACCGATGTCACTAGGCTGAGGAGAAAAATGAAGCTTCGACCCCAGTGGACCGTCCCCACCTTCGCGTGAACATTCAGCCATTTCACTGCCTCCCAAACGATGCTATTGAGTGAAACCGAAAAATGGACGTGCTTGCGGCTGTACAAAATCACCGGTGAAGGAAAAATTTCGCATTGCTTCGTGCGAAGTTTTTGCGGGTGAAGAGCAGGACCTGCCAAGCGGATTCGGTAATCGCCGTTGCATGTTGTCGTCAACAACATATTGCGATTTCGAAGTGCCGCTTGTTACCCCGACCGCCGGCGAACCGTTCAGCTCATGATGCAGCGGCGAGCAAGCAGAACCATACCTAGTGCTATGATAGCCGCCACGAAAATTTGTTCGTCTTAGACCCATCAACTGAATTGCGCCGAGCATGAGTGCCCAAAAAAACAGCAACATCACCCCAACCGACAACGGCGGCCTCACTCACTTTGACGAAGGTGGTCAGGCGCACATGGTCGATGTTGGCGCGAAGGCGGAAACGCATCGCGTCGCGATCGCCAGCGGTTATATCCGCATGAAACCGCAGACGCTGGCTGTCGTCATGAATGGCACGGCCAAGAAAGGCGATGTGCTCGGTATCGCACGCATTGCAGCCATCATGGCGGCCAAGCGAACCAGCGACCTGATCCCGTTGTGCCATCCTCTCGCGCTGACACGCGTGGCTGTCGAATTCACGATTAATGAATCTGATTGCAGCATCATGTGCAACGCGCAAGTTGAAACCCACGGCAAGACCGGAGTCGAAATGGAAGCGTTGACAGCAGTACAGGTCGGTCTCCTGACCATCTACGACATGTGCAAGGCCATCGACCGCGGCATGGTGATGACGGACATCCGCGTGATGGAGAAGCATGGCGGGAAGTCGGGGACCTGGAAGGTCGAGTAGTAGCGCTCCTCAATCGCAACCATCTGAAAACAGGACCGCGAATGTAGTCGCGGTCGAATTCCGTGCTTGGGTCGCGGTCAGTACTTGCAGCTGATACTGCAGAACCCCTCCGGCTATAGTCCTCCAGATCCCGTGGGCAAATCCGGCCAGGTTGCTCGGCCCACGCCGATCCCTTGCCCAAGCGGTACGCTCTCCTCTACTTCCTCAAGGCGCTCGACATAATTCCGCACTCGAGTGACATGCCTTGCGCTAACGCAAAGCTCTCCTGGAAATGCGTGTTCAACTGCTGGGTCAGTCGCATCAATCTTTATACCGTTCACCCCGCAGCCGTCCACATCGTTTCACGCAAGGGAGCGACTCCATGACCATGCCAACCAACCCAGCTGCCAATCCCAATCAGGCCCTTTGGGAAAAAGGCGATTTCACCCGGATTGCCGCCACGATGCGTGAAAGCGGGGAAGCGCTGGTCAAGTCCCTCGGCATTCAGCCCGGAGAGAAAGTGCTTGATCTTGGCTGCGGCGACGGAACAACGGCCATCCCGGCGGCGAAGCTCGGTGCCGATGTGCTCGGTGTCGATATCTCGCGCAATCTGGTGGACGCTGGCAACCGGCGTGCTGCCGAGGCAGGCCTGTCCCGCTGCCGGTTCGAGCATGGCGATGCATCGCAACTGTCAAATCTGGAGGACGATCGCTTTGATCGGGTCGTCAGCATTTTCGGTGCAATGTTTGCTCCCCGCCCTTTCGATGTGGCGAAGGAGATGGTTCGCGTGACCCGGCCAGGCGGCAACATCGCGATGGGCAACTGGATTCCCAATGACCCGACTCTGGTCGCGCAAATCCTGAAGATCAGTTCGGCGTATTCGCCGCCGCCCCCCGAAGGTTTCATCAGCCCGATTACCTGGGGAATCAAAGCGAATGTCGAAGAACGTTTCATGGCCGCCGGCATTCCGGCGTCTGACATCACGTGCTCGGAGCAGACCTACACGTTCAATTTCAACGGCCCGCCCTCGGCCTTCCTGGATGCGTTCCGGAGGTACTACGGCCCGACGATGAATGCCTTTGAAGCGGCCGAAAAAAATGGCCGCAGTGATGCGTTGGCGAGCGAATTGCAAGCGCTTTTCATCAAGGAAAACCGCAGCGGAAGGGATGACGTCACGTCCATCCCTGCGACCTTTTTGCTGGTGAAGGTCCGGGTCAGCTGAGCGATCTGATCGCTGCCTCACCGCGCCGCCGAAAAAGGGCAGACACAGTCTCAGTCAAGCTGCCTGAGCGCGAGGCGGCCCGACAAGTCAGCGCATGATGTGGCTGCAAGCGAAATCCAGCAGCTTCTCGGTCGGCGCGCCCGGCTCTAGCGATACCCATTCCGGATTATTCACCTGGCCGGACTTCAGGGCCTCGCCACCGGCATCGGGTTCGCCGTGCTCATTGATCCACATCGTGCGCGACTGACGGAAGCGACAATTGAATTCGACCAGCGAGCGCGTCGAGCGAATCGCACCGTCTTTGGGCTTGGCCAGATTGACCAATTGCCATGCATGGACGATATACCCCTTGCGAGTCATCCCGTCCTTTTCGATCGCATGCACATTACCCTCGGCATCCGTCACCGGTGGCGAATAAGTGGCGCTGTGCGCAGGTGCCGCTGCACACGCAATCGAAAACAGGATAAGCGACAAGACGGAACGAGCAGTATTCATGGATGGATGAACTCGGAGGTTGATTGAATTTTGTGAAGTTTAAATCCCGTTCATAGCGATGTCATGGCTTTTCGGCAGCGGCGCTGAGAGCCGCAATCGCGATCCTGCCGCCTCGGAAAATGACAAAGCCGCCGCCCCTCGCGGGAACGGCGGCTTGTGGTTGGCGGCATTCGGGGTCAGCGCTGCACCGCGTCCACCACCGCCAGCGCTGTCATGTTGACGATGCGACGTACGGTTGCCGATGGTGTCAGGATGTGCACCGGACGCGCGCAGCCCAGCAGCACCGGGCCGATCGCCACGCCATGACCTGCGGCCACTTTCAGCAGGTTGTAGGCGATGTTGGCCGCATCAATATTCGGTAGCACCAGCAGATTCGCGTCACCTTTCAGGACCGTGTCCGGCATCGTGCTCTTCAGCAGATGCGCATCGAGTGCGGTGTCGCCATGCATCTCACCGTCCACCTCAAGATCCGGCGCACGTTCACGCAAGATCGCCAGCGCATTGCGCATCTTCACCGCCGACTCGCTGTTGCTGGTACCGAAGTTGGAATGCGACAGCAGTGCCGCGCGCGGATGCAGGCCGAAGCGGCGCATCTCCTCGGCGGCCATGATGGTGATCTCGGCGATTTGCTCGGCGGTCGGATTCTCGTTGACATGCGTATCGACCAGTAACACCTGCCGGTCCTGCAGCACCAGCGCATTCATTGCCGCGTAGGTGTTCACGCCGGCACGCTTGCCCAGCACCATGTCGATGTAATGCAGGTGCAGATCCGTGTTGCCGTAGGTGCCGCAGATCAGGCCGTCGGCGTCACCCTTGTAGATCGCCATCGAGCCGATCAGCGTGTGGCGACGGCGCATTTCCAGCTTCGCCCACTGCTCGGTCACACCTTTCCTGCGTCCCATCGCCAGGAAGGTTTCCCAGTACGACCGATAGCGCTCGTCGCGTTCCGGGTTGATGACGTCGAAATCGATTTCAGGACGAATGCGCAGCCCGTAACGCTGGATGCGCTGCGCCAGCACCGCCGGGCGGCCGATCAGGATCGGCTTGGCCAGGCCTTCGTCGATCACGACCTGCACCGCGCGCAGCACGCGCTCTTCCTCGCCCTCGGCAAAGACAATGCGCTTCTTCGCCGCCGGCGCCTTCTTCGCAATCGCGAACACCGGCTTCATGAAGCTGCCGCTGTGATAGACGAACTGCTGCAGCTTCTCCATGTAGGCGGCCATGTCCTGGATCGGACGCTGCGCCACCCCGGACTTCTCGGCCGCGAGTGCGACGGCCGGCGCAATTTTCAGCATCAGGCGCGGGTCGAACGGCTTAGGAATCAGGTAATCGGGACCGAATGACAGATTGGTCACGCCATAGGTGGTGGCCACCACGTCGGACTGCTCGGCCTGCGCGAGGTCGGCGATCGCGTGTACGGTGGCGATCTCCATCTCGCGCGTAATCGTGGTCGCGCCGCAATCAAGGGCGCCGCGGAAGATGTACGGGAAGCAGAGCACATTGTTGACCTGGTTCGGATAGTCCGAACGGCCGGTCGCAATCACGGCATCATCGCGCACCTCGCGTACCAGTTCCGGCAGGATCTCGGGCGTCGGGTTGGCCAGCGCCAGCACCAGCGGGCGAGCGGCCATCTGGCGCACCATCTCCGGCTTCAACACGCCACCGGCCGACAAGCCGAGGAAGATATCGGCGCCGGGGATCACCTCGGCCAGCGTGCGCGCCGTCGTGTCGCGCGCAAAGCGCTCCTTGTCCGGATCCATCAGCTCGGTGCGGCCCTGGTAAACCACGCCGGCGAGGTCGGTCACATAGATGTTCTCGATCGGGAAGCCGAGGTCGACGATCAGGTCCAGGCAGGCCAGCGCGGCTGCGCCGGCACCGGACACCACCAGTTTGCATTTTTTGATGTCCTTCTCGACCACCTTCAGGCCGTTCAGGATAGCGGCGCCGACGATGATGGCGGTGCCGTGCTGGTCATCGTGGAAGACCGGAATCTTCATCCGGTCACGCAGCTTGCGCTCGATATAGAAGCACTCGGGCGCCTTGATGTCCTCGAGGTTGACGCCGCCGAAGGTCGGCTCGAGCGAGGCAATGATGTCGCACAGCTTGTCGGGGTCGGTCTCGTTGATCTCGATGTCAAACACATCGATGCCCGCGAACTTCTTGAACAGCACGCCTTTGCCTTCCATCACCGGCTTGGCAGCCAGCGGGCCGATGTTGCCCAGGCCGAGCACCGCAGTGCCGTTGGTAATGACCGCTACCAGATTGCCGCGGGCGGTGTAGCGGAATGCGTTGGTCGGCTCGGCCGCAATTTCTTCGCAGGCCGCCGCCACGCCGGGCGAGTAGGCCAGTGCAAGGTCGCGCTGGTTGGTCAGTTGCTTGGTCGGCGTGACGGCAATTTTGCCTGGGGTGGGAAACTCGTGATATTCGAGTGCCGCCTGGCGAAATTGCTGGCGCACCTGGTCCTGTTCGCGGGAATTATCTGAATCCATGCTGGGGCAGCTTTCTAGACACTTGCTAACGAAAGAAGCGATTCATTCTAGCAGAGCGGCCTGTCGCCAAACGGCCCCATAGGGTGCGGTTCAGTCAATAGTGTCTTTACCAAAAAAGTACTTCTGATCCCTTCTGTACAATCGACGCATGCTTTCCGAATTCGACCTGATTGCGCGATATTTCACGCGTCCACCACGCTCCGGCGGCCCGGTCACGCTGGGTGTCGGCGACGATTGCGCACTGCTCATGCCGCCCGCAGGCGAGTCGCTGGCCGTGTCGACTGACATGCTGGTCGAAGGCCGGCATTTTTTCGCGGGCGCTGACGCTCACGCGCTCGGGCACAAGGCGCTCGCCGTGAATCTGTCCGATCTGGCCGCCATGGGCGCACGACCGCTGGGTTTTACGCTGGCGCTGGCGCTGCCGGCCGCTGACCCGGCCTGGCTGGAACCCTTCTCGCGCGGGCTGCTGGCACTGGCTGACGCGAACGGCATCGAACTGATCGGCGGCGACACCACGCGTGGCCCACTCAACCTGTGCATTACCGTGTTCGGCAGCGTGCCGCCCACGCAGGCTTTGCGCCGCGACGGCGCGCGCGCCGATGACGAACTCTGGGTCTCGGGCACGCTCGGGGATGCTCGGCTCGCGCTCGAGGCGCTGCAGGGCAAGCTGGCGCTGGCGCCTGATCGTCTGACGACAGCGCGGCCCCGGCTTGATTGTCCGCAGCCGCGCAACGCGCTCGGCATCGCACTGCGCGGCATCGCCACGGCGGCCATCGATGTCTCTGACGGGCTGCTGGGCGACCTGGGCCATATTCTCGAACGTTCCAGCGTCGGCGCCGTACTCGATGCCGATGCGCTGCCATTCGGTGCCATGCTGTCACTGGAGCCGACCGAGCGGCGCCGCGCATTCGCCCTGAACGGCGGCGACGACTACGAACTCTGCTTCGCCGCGCCAGTGCAAGGCCGCCAAGCCGTGCTGGCCGCCGCAATGCAGGCCGGTGTGACTGTCACGCGCATCGGCCGGCTGACCCGTGAGCACGGTGTGCGCGTGACCGACTCCGGCGGCGCCGCCCTGTCCTTCGACTCGCACTCCTTCGATCATTTCGCGACCCCATGACTGCTACTGCCAGTGACGCCCGCGTCAATCGTCTTCCTGTTCGCCCCACGCCATCCTTCATGCTCGCGCACCCGGCACACCTGCTGGCGCTGGGATTCGGCAGCGGACTGTCGCGCGTGATGCCCGGTACGGTGGGTACGCTGTTTGGCTGGTTGTGTTTTCGCGCGCTGTCGATGCACTGGCCGGAAGTATTTACCGCGTCGGTCTGGGGCGCGCTGATCGCGACCGGCTTCGTTGTCGGCATCTATGCGTGCGACAGGACCGGACGCGCGCTCGGCGTGCCGGATCACGGCGCGATGGTGTGGGATGAAATCGTCGCGATCTGGCTGGTATTGCTGATGGTACGGCCTACTAGTTTTACTGGCGAGCTGACTGCCGTGCTGCTGTTCCGCGTGCTCGACATGAGCAAGCCGCCGCCGATCCGGCAATTCGAGCGACGCTTCAAGGGTGGCTTCGGCGTGATGGCCGATGACATCCTCGCTGCGTTTTTTACGTTGCTGCTACTTGCGCTCTGGCGCGTCCTGTGAAAACCTGAAGGCTCACAAGAGAACAGACCTGGAGGCTTCCATGGAGACAACTGTCGAACTCGAACTTCGCGAACTGGCCGAGCAAGTGGGCGAACTGCTGAAGCAGAAGCGCTGGCTGCTGGCGACGGCGGAATCCGTCACCGGTGGCGGCATTTCGCAAGCAATTACGGACATCGCCGGATCGTCAGAGTGGTTTGACTGCGGCTTCGTCACCTATTCGAATTCATCGAAGACGGAATTTCTCGACGTGCCGGCCGCACTGATTGCGCAATTCGGTGCCGTATCCGAAGAAGTGGCGGCGGCGATGGCCAAGGGCGCGCTGGCCAATACGGATTCCCACATTACCTTATCAACCACGGGCATCGCCGGCCCGACCGGCGCAGTGCCTGGCAAGCCGGTTGGCACGGTCTGCTTCGGCTGGGCGCACGGCACTTCTGTGTGTACAGAGCGTTTGGTATTTGCGGGAGATCGGCATGCGGTGCGAATGCAGACGGCCGAGCATGCGCTGAAAGGCCTGCTGAAATTACTCCAGAAGAGTTGAATCCAGGAGCAGGTTGACCTGGGGGTTCGGTGGGTCTCACCGAACCCGCTCCCCTCTCGCTGTTTATTCATTCAGATCAGCACGCCGTGTTGTGCTGCCCGCTTTTCCCATGACTGTTTTCTGTTGATGGAACGCGAGGATTGTCCGCGTTCCTAAGGAGCGGCTTTGCGCCATCCGTCTTGTCTTGCATGGCAAGGCATGGCAAGGCAAGGCAAGACCCACTCTGCTCCAGACAATCAGGAATCAATCATGTCCACCCACAGCATTACCGGATCGCCTCCTCCTGTCCCGACGCAACCAGCAGGCCCCACCGAATCTCGCGCAGTATCCGCTCAAATTAACGAACCACTATTCGTGCAAAGAGCGCCAGCGACTTCGCCTTTCGATACACCGCCGGATGCCGGAATCCGATTAACCACGGACACGCCTCCTACCGGCGTTACGACCACCACGTCGGTCGCGGCAGGTCCCGCCACAAGCACGATTACAGCGGCTGCAACGGACTCTTCTGTCGTTTGTTTTTCCGATCTTGCCCTGGACGTAAAGCATGAAATTTTCCGGATCGCCATGCGTAACGGTGTGTTCGACAGTGGGGTGCTTGCTTACGCCAAAGCGGCGAAACTGCCGCGTTCCGAAGTCATCGAATTCCTGGCCTTGGAAAGTGTATGGAAGGATTTCGGCCCCAGATTGCGCGCGAGCACCCCGAACGGAATGATTAAATTCAGCCAACAGATGGTCGCCAATGCAACCGAATTACGTAAATCTTTCGAATCCAGTGCGCAATACACAGCGATCCATGCAAATGATCCGAGCTTCCCCAGGAGGACACTCAATGAATTTGCCGGCATCGAGTTCAGATTCGCTGAAATCAATTGCGGCAAAGACCTTTCACCAGACCTGCGCGTGCTTGAAGGTAAGCCGATCAAACTGAATGCCGATCGCATAGGGCGTCAACGCTTCCGCGATGAAGTGTTATCCGCACTCGCTCAGGTACCCAAAGCATGCCCGGTCGTGCTGGATGCGACCTTTAATAACCTGACAGCGGACGATTTAGCGGCTCTGGTCGAACTGATGAAGAAAAACCCTTGCATCGTCCAACTCGATCTCAGCAACAACCGGCTGTGCAAGTCTCGCGATCCCTGCCTTCCGTTTGCGGATCTGTTCGCACTCTCCGGGTCGACCACGCATTTGTATCTCTCCGACACCGGGTTCAACGATGCGACTGCAGCCATCGCGCATAATGCGCTAGCGAATAATCCCTGCCTCAAACGAGTAGATCTGAGATTCAATGAATTGACAGAAGACGGCGCCGCTTTAATGGCGGCAGCGGTCGCCCACAAAAGCCCGTACGGCGAAATTCATGTCAACCCGGCCCTTGAATCTGTACGGCTGCAAAACAATCGCTACGGGGATTACAGCCAAAAAATGGCCAGGGCTGTGCAAGAAATCGCACTCATAAGGGGAAGTTATTTCAACAAGGAAGACGCACCAGACCAGACTCTGATGGTCGCTGAGATTGATGGCACAGGCTTTGTTTACCGGGACTTTTTTTCAATGAATACTCGGATGCAACAGTATTTCGAAAGGGTCGCAGACAGCGAAAAACTTTGACACTATTGAGTGGAATTTTCACTCAGGACGCTGGCCCCATCAGGCCGGCGTCCGGCTCGCACAAAGAAGCGTACCGGATCGGCTCCGAGAAAATACCCAGCCTGAATGGCTATTCAGCGGCATACCCGGTAGCGATTGATGTCATCCCGGGTCTGTCGCGCCGATCGGGCGGCAGCCTGCACAAAAGATTCGTCGCCCTCGCGCTTCGCGTACAGAATCGCGCGCGACGAGTTGATCATCATGCCGGCACCGTCGGCCGTCTGGCCGGCTTTCACCGTCGCCTCGATGTCGCCCCCTTGCGCACCGATGCCGGGCACCAGCAAGGGCATGTCACCAACGATAGCCCGGACCTGCGCAATCTCCTGCGGGAAGGTGGCGCCCACGACCAGTCCGCACTGCCCGTTGCGGTTCCACTTGTCGGCGACCAGTCGCGCCACATGCTGGTACAGCGGCTTGCCGTCGACTTCAAGAAATTGCAGGTCCGAGCCGCCCGGATTCGACGTACGGCACAGCACGATGACGCCGCGGTCCTGCCATTCCAGATAAGGCTCGACGGAATCAAAACCCATGTACGGGTTCACCGTCACCGCGTCGGCGCGATAACGCTCGAAGGCCTCGCGCGCATATTGCTCGGCGGTGGCGCCGATATCGCCGCGCTTGGCATCGAGCACGATGGGGATATCCGGATGCGTGCTCTTCAGGTAGTCGCAGATGGCCTGCAACTGGTCTTCCGCGCCTATGCCGGCGAAGTACGCAATCTGCGGCTTGAACGCGCACGCATAACTGGCGGTCGCATCGATGATGGCTTTGCAGAACTCGAAGATTGCGTCTGGTCGCCCCTTCAGTTCGTCAGGGAATTTGGTGACATCGGGGTCGAGACCGACGCACAGCAGGGAGTCGTTGCGGCGGATCGCTGCGCCCAGTTTATTGATGAAATCCACGGCAGTCCGGGTTCAAAACCATAAAACCGGCATTGTAGCCTGTCGTGCTATCTTGGCGCCCCATGAATCAACCGAACCATCAGCTGACTCGCAAAGACTTCGTGCTGCTCGCCCTGCTCATCTTGTCATGGGGGCTGAACTGGCCTGTCATGAAGTTGAGCGTGCGCGAATTTCCTCCGCTGACTTTTCGTTTGCTGTCGATGGTCGGTGGCCTGGCCGTTATTGCGCTCGCCGCGCGCATGCAGAGCGCTTCATTGCGCGTCCCGGCTGGCAAGGCGATGACGGTGATCAAGCTGGCTGTCCCGAACATGCTGATCTGGCATGCGTTCATCATCCTCGGCGTGAAGTTGCTGTCATCAGGACGTGCAGCGATTCTTGGCTACACGATGCCGGTCTGGGCGGTACTGTCCGGTCTGACGTTTTTCGGCGAACGTATTGGCGGCCGCGCGCTGCTCGGCATTGTGCTTGCCGTGGCCGGCGCGGGCCTGCTGCTGTCAAGCGAATTCGCGGCGATCTCGGGACAGCCGCTGGGCACGGTGTTTGCACTGATCGCCGCCGCTGCCTGGGGGCTGGGTACGGTGTTGATGAAGCGGACCAAACTCGACATGCCAACCATTTCGCTGACCTTCTGGATGCTGGCGCTGACGACCACGGTGATGCTGGTCCTGGCAACGCTGCTCGAGCGCTCGCAATGGCGTATTCCGAATGCGGTTGAATGGGCCGGGATTATCTACAACGCAGCGATCATCTTCGGCTTTGCGCATGTGGTCTGGTTCCGCCTCGCGCGCCTGCTGCCGCCGGTGGTATCGAGCCTGTCGGTGATGTTCATCCCGGTGGTCGGCACCTTTTCCGGCGCCTGGATGCTGGGCGAAACGCCGCAATGGCAAGACTGTCTCGCGATGCTGCTGATCCTGGGTTCGATGTCGACGGTGCTGTTCCAGCCGCGCGCGAAGAATCAGTAAGTCTCCCAGACCCAGGCAAGCAAGTTGTCAAAAGCTGTGCGCGCTGCACGCGCGTTCGGGTGATTGACCAGGCAGACCACCGCAATGCGACGCCCCGAACGGGCCGTCACATAACCCGCCATGCTGGCGACATCGGCCAGGCTGCCGGTCTTGATATGCGCCCTTCCCTGCACAGGCGAACCGACGAAGCGGCGTGCCATCGTGCCATCGACACCGGCAACGGGCAGCGATGCGATGAATTCCGGCATGGTCGGCTGTTGCCAGGCGCGCTGCAGCAAGGCCGCCAGCGCCGCTGCCGACACACGCTCGTCGCGCGAAAGCCCGGACCCGTTCTGCAAGACGACCTTGGCCGTATCGATGCCACCGGCCGCCATCCACCCCAGCACGCGCGCCGCTGCCGCTTCGGCTGTGGCGGGTACGCCCCCACGCTGCGCGACGATGCCGAGCAAGAGGTTGCGCGCCATCGGGTTATTGCTCTGTTTGTTGATCTCGCGGATCTGCAGCGACAGTGGCTCGGACGCCCACGACGCCAGTTCACGGCTGCCCGGCGCCGCATGACCTTCGGCGACGGCACCGCTGAAGCTGCCGCCCAGTTGTGACCAGAGCGTTCGGAACACCGCGCCGGCATAGCGCACCGGATCAAGCGTGGTCAGGTGGAATGCCAGATCGCGCTCGCCGCAGGCCATCGGGTAACTGCCCTGAAAGTGCAACCGGTCCGCGCTCAGCGCTGGCCGTAGCTGCGCATAGGGCGCTGAGCAAGGCTCGACGGATGCCGTCGGTGCGTCAATCGCGAAGCCTTCCAGCGGCGGCTCGCTGACGATCGTCACCGGCTGGTTCGGCGCGGCGGGTATCAACCGCAGGCTGATTGCATGCGCATTCAACAGCAAGGCGTCCGGCGGCGCATTGTAGGCACGCTCGGGCTGCCCGTCGAACGCAGCGGAATCATAGGCAACTGGCGCAAACAGGG
>JACCDQ010016147.1_pt1 | contig 19006 bp, 21 predicted proteins | sample 7446031 | NCBI WGS metagenome assembly JACCDQ01 (sample SAMN15323442, study PRJNA562643) | freshwater metagenome | isolation source: river surface water | place: USA:Blue River Watershed | collected 2017-08-17
AGAATACAAATCCTAAAATTTCTTCCAAATTTCATAAAGATATTATATACTTGAAGAAAAATTATAGAAAAGTATGATAAATTTATTACTAAAAATAGTGATATTATCTATTTGTAGTAATAAAATTATTTAACAGTCTCCATCTATAGGTTGTCTATATAGGTCAGGGGTTCTTGTAGATTGTAGCCAAGGGCCTACATCTACTTTAGGAATTATTGGGGCTCTACGCAAATCTCTATTTCCATTTTTACGAGAACCTGTCACAGTATTAATCCCTATAGTAAAATTTGGCGTTAAAAAATTTTGAGGGTCTATATCGGTAGTAGGGAAATTTTCTGAAAATTCATTTGCTGGTTGGCTTTTAGGTAAAAGTTCTTCTGGTTTTAGATCTATATCTCCATTAACTACTGGCATATAAGATGCTAAATTTTCACCATAAGCAGGTTCAAAAGGTGCTACATTTACCATTTTAGGTTTAATATCTGGAGTTTCAGGAATTGTCACTGGAACCATATTATCATTCTCTACTGAAGGTTTCACATTTTCTAAACCTTGTATATTATTTTTATTTGACATCATAAAATATAAGGCTACTAATACTACACCAACAATAACTAAAACTACAACTGGATGGACTTTTTCAAGAAATCTAAACATATTTAGTTATTTATAATGATAAAATAAAAAATAAAATTAATTTATTTCATTTAAAATTTAATCGAAAAAATTTTGGTCTTGTAAAGAATTTTCTAAATTTTTTTCGATTTCTAAAGTATCTTCATTTTCACTATTTTCTTCTATATCTTTTTCGTGTTCTTTATCACTGTCTCCGTTATCACTGTCTTCGAACAAACATTTAACTAACTTTTTTTTAAAAAGTTGATTTACTTTAATTGCTTTAATCGTTATATCAAAATTTACATTTCTTCCTTCAAAAGTTAGAGAATTTATTAGAAGAATACAAGACCCTATAAAACTTTCATTTGGTTTAGAAATATAATCCTTAAATCTATTATAATATTTGGTATTTTCTGTTGTATTTGTTAAAAGTTTTATATTTCCTTCATTGTTTATTTCCATTAACTTTTTTGTTGCTTCTTTTATTCTATTTTCAGAGAACTGCCTCCCTTTAAAAAAATCTTTAGATTTAAGATATAAAATTTCACAAATTTTGGAATGTATATCATCTAATACAGTAAAAAAATTACCTTTTTCATTCATTTTGAAATAAATTTCATTGTTTGTTTCAAATATTATATCAGGAGTTTGTAATAATAAGATACCTCCGTTATATAAAATTTTTGATTTGTAAGAATTTTCGCATTTTATTGGAGATTGTAAAGAGATTTTATCAACTACAAAATTTTTATAATAAACACTGGTCATTTACAAATTATCAAATATTTTTTTCTTATACAAAACGCACTAATTTAAGTCCTGATAGATATATTTATATTTTTCTATATATTTCTTATTCTTTTTCTCGTTTTTTTCTTTAAGATATCCTGATAATTTTTCGTTAATTTCATTATTAATATTTTTAAATTCTTCCATAGAAGAAATATTATTATATTGATTTAGTAAGTCTTTTCCAATTTCATAGTCTTGCTCATCTTCTTCTAATCTTTGAGACCTTCTATAATTTGCCATTCCTAAATATTCACTATCAAACTTTTTATCTATCATAAAAGAATTATATGATGCAATAGGTGTTAAATTTGAACTAAATTTATCATTTAAACCTCCAATAAATTTAGTCTCTGGTTTTTTATAATTTTTTTCAAAAAATTTATTAAATTCTTCCTTGTCTAAATTATTTGGGTCTAAATTTATAGTAGGAACTTTAATAGAATTTAAGATTTGACTGTAATCTTTATTTCTGGTATCATTTTTTTCAATAAACTTATTGTATTTTTCTTCATTTATAAAATCTTCTTGGAAGTATTTTTTCCTAATTTTTGGGTCATCTAAATTAATCTTTGACATTTTTAAAGTGTTTATTATAATTAGATATAATTTTTAGTTTTATTTTAAACTAATTTTTTCTTTCTATTTGATAACGGATGTCCCAACTATTTATTAAGCCTATGAAATACTATATTAATTCGCCTTCTATGGAGTTCGTAGATTATACTTCCGGGCTTCCTTCTGGTTCTGTCAAAGATTATTCTAAAATTACTAAAAGTAAAGGAAGAACAAAAATTTTACCACCTACTTACACGACAGAGATACAAGAGGATTATGCTGATGCTAAATGTAGTCAATTAAAAGATTGTAAGCCTGTTAATTATTTTTGTCCTAAAATAGAAGATTATGATCGTTTTCCAATTAAAAAGTATAATTATATACCGGATTTTGATATACACGGAACAAACACAAGAAAAATGGCTACAAGAAGTGTTAAAAAATAAAATTATTTTTAATTAGATATACTAAATGAATACAAGAGATTTTGATGAAACAAGTGAAAAATTGGTAAAAGAACAAGAACAAAGATATTTAGAAGTTGGAGAATATATCTATGGAACTTTTAATCCTTCATTGAATTCTTGTATAAGTAATGGAGGATATCAAACTAAAGGATACGGTGTTCCTTCAGAACTTGTAGATATAGAGAATAATTTATTGTATGGAGGAAATCCTATGACAAATATTATGATAAAAGAACAAGAACTTTGTCCTGATTTTCTAAAACCTCAAAACTCAAGAGAAAAGAAATCATTTAAAATTGAATTTAATTACAACAACTACAATATAAAACCAGTAGATAAGAGTAATTTTGATACAAACAAAACTAAACAAGGTATCGACACACGAATGGAAGAAAAACTAAATTAAAAATATATGTATTAATAACTATGTTTTCATTAAGAAAATTTCATAACGAAATTAAAAATAATTATCTTACTAAATATATTACTCATAAAAATACAAGATTATTAGATTTAGCAAGCGGTAAAGGAGGTGATTTACATAAATGGATTAAAAATGATTTCATAACTCAAGTAGATGGCTATGAAATAGACCAAAATTCAATAAATGAAGCAAATAGAAGAAGAGACAAGATTAAACCTAACAAGTCCATAAATTTTTACAATGTAGATTTATCTAAAGGAATTTTGAACTGTAAATCAAAATATAATGTAATAACTGTTCATTTTGCTCTACATTACTTTTTTAAAAATTCTTCAAGTTTAAGAAATATTCTTAGTAGCATAGAAAATTGTAGTAAAAAAGGGTCAATTCTTATGATAACATTGATGAATGGGAATAAAGTAGAAGAAATTTTCTCTGATAATTTTTATATTAAATATCTTCCTTCTTATTTTGGTTCTAAAACTAATTATGGAAAAGGTATAGAAGTATATATAAAAGATGCTGTCTTAAATGAACCAAGAGAAGAATATATAGTTAAACCAGATTTTCTAATTAATAAATTAAAACTTATAGGTTTCAAACTTATAGAAAGAAAATCTTTTGAAGAATTATATAATAATACAAGATTAAAATTAACAGAAGAAGAAAAAAAATTTTCATTCTTCAATGAAATTTTTATCTTCAAAAAAGAATAAAATTTTATAACTGTATATAAGAATGGTTGTATGTTTATCTGAATTTTTTCTTTTGGGACTTATTACTTTATTCATTGTAATTTCTATTTTTGTAATTAATCACTTTCAACTTAGAAAGAACAACGAAAATGGTGGGGATAAAAGTATGATATCATCTTTTACAGATAGTCTAAATAGAATTTTATATTCAAGAAATGAAAACCCTTCAAGAATTTATCAAGGAAGAGATGAATATTCTAATTATTCACAAGTAATTGGATATATATTTGGTAATGGAACAACTTATCCATTGTATTCAGAAAGAAGGGATAGAAACTTTTACTATTTTACAATAGATAATTCAAGAAATAATGTAAAAATTCCTTTCTTAAAAAACCAGAAACACGAAGAATTTTTTGACGGAGACACTGTAGATATACCAGAACTTGGAGGAACTTTTACTATCAAATTGTATGAAGTTTATGGTTCAAGATATAATCCATATAATTATTAACTTTCTCAAATAAAATTGAAAATTTATTTAAGAAAATTATTTAGCAGTAATTATGGAAAATTTTGAAAGTATTAGTAAAGAAATAGATAATATCAAATCTAAAAGTAATGCTAATTTTAATGGGAAAAATTTTGAAGATAAAACTTCTTTAGAAGAATACTTACTAAAATGTAATTACAAAAAAATATTTCTTTCAAAGAAAAATTATTTTTTATATAAAACTATTGAAAATATCTGTATAGTATTTACTTCTCAATCGAATTTTAAATCTTATATACAACACAAATATAATATAAAAATATTTAGAAATCCAGATGAAGCATTCATTATAGAAAATAGCGTTGGGGAAAAATTTATTAAAATTTTAGAGAAAAAATGTCAAAATGTAAATGGTTCTGTAGAAACCAAATTGTGGAGTGGTTCTTCTCTTAAAAGAGAATACCAACTTGTTCTTGGTAAAGATTTTGATATACAATATATTTTCTGTGTAAATAATTTTCTAAAAGAAAAATTTTTATCTATTAATATTCCTAAATATATCATATTAAATAAAATTTTAGAAGAAAATAATATAAAAGTTTTATTTGGAGAAGATAAAAATTATTTTGATACACTTATTAGTAATTTTTTATAATTAATTCTTTAACTTTGCTATTTGGATTTTTACAATTTATTGCTCTTTTACATTCTATAAGAATGCTATCGTAATTTTTAAAATTATCTTTTACTAAATCACTATTAGAATTACTCATAGTAATTCTAATATTTTTGTTAGTTAATTTATGTATAAGTTCAAAGAAAATTAAGTTATCAAAATTGTATCTTGTATAACCAATAAAAGAAGTAGAATTTATTGGAACATATGGTGGATCTAAATAGATAAAATCTTCTTCGTTAAAATTTTTACAATCCATAGAAAGTGTAAAATCTCTACATACAAATTTTACATCTTTAATCAAATTAGATACTAATTCTAAATGTTTTTCATTTATTATTTCTGGATTTTTATAATTACCATACGGAACATTAAATCCGTTCTTTCCTTCTCTATATAAACCTCTAAAACAAGTTTTATTCAAAAAAATAAATAAACAAGAAGCAAATATACTTTTTTTATCTTCTAATAAATTATATTTATTTCTTATCCAGTAATAGTAATTTTCTTTACATAATTTTGCTTCTTCTAAAGTTTTTGCTTTTCTGTTTAAATTGTTATCGCTATTGTCTTGGCACTTAATAAATTCTTGTTTAATAATTTGTAAATTATTAAACAATTCTTTATGATTTTTTTGTATATTTTTATAGACATAAATTAATGTTTCATTTATATCATAAGCATAAACAGAACCATTAAGTTTTATATGGTTATTTTTAACTTTTAAAAGTAAAGCAAGCAATACACTACCACCTCCTAAAAAAATTTCGTGATAATTATTAATTTCTTTGGGAAATTCTTTAATGATTTTATCTATTATTTGAGTTTTTCCACCTACCCATTTTAGTATGGGTTTTACATTTTTACTGGAAATTTCAAGACTATTGAAATTAACTAAAATGTCATTGTAAGATGACATCTTTTTATTGTTGAATAATAGTTTATTTTTAAGTAAAATTCTCTTTCATTTCGATCAATTTATTTAATACTTCTTTATCTACTATTTCATAATAATTATTTATAATTTCATCTATGTATCTTTTATAAAGACAATAAAAAATTTTACCATATAAGAAAGTTTCATAATTTATTAATCCATTAAAATATCCTATGAAAAAATATACTATATCTTTTTCATCTGTTTTTCCAAGAAAAATTCCTAAAGTTTTCAAATTTTTAGAATATTTTAAAATATGTGCTATTTTGTCTTTGTTGTTTTCAAAACTTATATAGTCATCATTTTCTTTTTTGTGTTTTACAATATAATTTTGAGCAAATTCTTTAGAAGAAATGTTTTTCAATTCTTCTAAAGAAATAAAATCTCCTAAATTTTCTTCGACACATTTTACCAATTCTTTAGTTATACCATCAAAACTTTTTATATTTTTTAAACAGGTATATACATAAATATATTTCATTTCTGTTAGCAATTCTTTCTTAAAATATAGTTGATTATACTTAGAAATCGTATTACACGTTTCTATTATTTTTGATGAAAGTTGATTATTTTCTATATTTTCTATTATAATCTTTACAAATTTTTCAAAATCAAAAATATTTTTTATTTGGCTCTCTATATACTTAATTTTATTTTCAGAAGAACGAATATTATTACATAATTCTTTATGTTTTTCTTGAGATTTTTTAATTAAATAGGAAATATCTTCATACATTTTGTAGATTATTAAAAATAAACATTAATAGTTAAAATAATTCAATTTTTTTATAAGTAATGATAATATGGAATATTATTTAGTTAATCCAGATAATTATCGTAGAGGAATTAAAGACTTTGCTTGTAGTTTATTAAAAGGAATTCAAGAAACTACTTACTTTAGTAGATTATTTTTTTCTCAAAAAAATATAGATGAAATACAAAAGCAAATAAGATATCAAGTATATTCTCAAACAAAAGAAGTTATAAGTAATCAAGAACAGACAAATTTAATGTTAGAAATGAGAGATATTTATCTTGTATATCACGCTTTCCCAAAATGCAATGTTAATACAGAAAAAGGAAGAAAATTATACATAGAAGAAATTTCTAAATTAAATAAATTAACTGTTGAGTCTGCTGTGAGTAAAATTATTACAAATTTATTACAATATAAGAAATACTTAATAGATATACAAAATATACAAATAGTAGATGAAGACCCTGTTGCTACTTCAAGTAAAACATCAAGTAGTTTAAAATTAGAACATCCACTGGCAACGGAAGAAGAATTTTTTAAGAACTAAAAAAATTGAATTTCTTTTAAGTAATTCTTATAAAAATTACCAAAATGGATAAATATATTATTTGTGCTCTTGACTTGATTGTCAAATTCAATACGATGTTTGGATATCGTAGAACACGTGAAGGTAAAAGATGGGCAGATTACTCGCACGCTCTTGTATATAACTTAAATACTATAATTTTGTTATACAAAAAAACAGATCATATAATAGTAGGTTCTAAAAACAATAATCAAGCAGATATAATACCAGAAAATCTAAAAAATTATACAACCTTAGATGATCTCATTGATATGTATAAAGAAATGATATGGTTAGGATTATCGTATGAAAATTTAGTAAATAAATGTCTAATGTATCAAGAAGTAGAAGTCTTAATCGATGGAAAACTCGAAAAGCAGTTATCTATATACATCTTTCATTAAATAAAAAAAAGAAAGGCAAGAATTCTTAAAGAATTCTTGCCTTTCATCATTTTATGGTGATTTTACCTTTTTATATTTTAATTCATATAAAAATTATTAAAATAAAATTACTAATTTATAATAAATTACTAATTTGTAGATAAAAAAAAATTATAACTTGATATAATAAAAGGAACCAAATAATTTGTAATATACCTTCCTATTTTTGATATAATATTTATAGTCTCTATACAATTTAAATACATTAAAAATATAATTAATTGGTTTATTATATTTTTATTATATATTTTTCAATTTTTTTCAAAGAGCCATTGAGGGTCTTTTATAAATAGGCTTAATATTTCACATAAAGGATTACTCATAAATTTTATATAATATTCTTTATCTAAACTTAGCCCGTGTTTTTTAACATATTCAGGGTCTTCTACTTTAAGGTATTGGGCTATTTTTTTCTTCCCGTTTTTTGATTCTGGAACTAATACTGGGTCAATAAATAAGTAAGGAACTCTGTCATTTGTTTTAGGAGCGTCAGCAGGATTTCTATCTTGTAATTTTCTTTGTAAAAAAACGTGTGGAATATTTTTATTTTTATAGTTTTCTTTAATGGATTTACTTATAATTAATTTCTCGATAGGTATTTCATTGTTGTTAATTTTATTCACGATATCTTGTATATACTCAATAATTTCCATCTTATAATTACTATTTTCTTCTGTATTTTTTATAATATCTAATACGTTTTGATAAACTTCTTTAAGTAATTGAAAGTTGTCTCTTCTTGTCAATACAAGGCCTGAATTTTTGAATTTGAACTTTTTACTGTTTTCACTATATAAATCGCCACAATATCGTTTTTTAGAAAGTAAGAAATAAGGACAAAAAACTTTTTCAAATTCAAGTTGTATTGGATACTTGAAAAGTTTGGTAGCTTCATTTGCTGACTTTTTCCCAATTTCCATCGCTTCCTCTATACATTTTGTTTTATATAATTTAACTTCTTCTTTATCTTCTACTTTATTGTTATTTATCAATTGTAAATATTTGTCTAATGAAGGAGTATTAAAAGATACTAAAACCGAATCTGTATTTTTAACTATAATATCTCCTATACCAGCATTAAATCTTCCATTTTCTGTTTCAAGGTCATAGACATATGTTTCTGAATCGCATTTACCTAAATTAATTGTATACAATCCAGAATTATATAATTTTTTACTGCTACCACAAGAGATTGAATAAGAATTTTTACTTAAATTTTCATATATATTTATTTTATATCCTAAAGATTTTAATAAATAAAACATTCCAGAAACAAAAGACTTTCCAAAATTGATATCTATATCTATATCTAAAACTGCATTCTTAGTAGTTTTACAATCAAAATTTTCAACTAAATAACCAGTAATAAAGTATCCTTTAATATCATAAGAATTATTTAAGATACTTTCAGGAATTATTCTAACATATTTATTTTGATAAAATAAATTTCTATATTTTTCTGTTAAATATTCATTTTCATTTTTAGCATATATTTTATACATATTTCCATCTTTTATAACATCGAATACTATATCTAATTCTACATTACTTATTGTATTCCCTATGATATTTAGAATTTCTTTATCTTTTACTGTTATTTCCCATTTATTATTTATTATATTTCCATTTTTAGCAAATACACCATAAATAAATGCCTCTCTTTTGTCTATATCCGTTTCATATTCTAAAAAATTAGTAGGATACGAGTGTAATAATTTATCTTCTTTTTTACAATCTTTAGGTTTTACTAATACTCCCTTAGAATTTACTAAACTATGGTCTTCTGTTACATCGACAATCCCAGTCTTAGTAGAAACTCTATAGATATTTTTGATAGTTTTATGTCTTATAACTCTTTTAATATCGTTCCATCCATCATCAGACCAAATTTGATAATTTGTAGAACTTTGTTCTTTATCTTTTCTGTTTGTATCAAATTTTTTAAATTCTTCGTAAGGTTTCCAATTATTAGAAAGACTTTCTATAGTTTTTATCGATATTTTCCCTGTATCTAAATCTCTTAGTAATAAAGGAGTATCTCCTACTACACTATCTCCATATACAACCTTAGACTTTGGATAATTTGTTTCTACAAATTTTTTAGTCTTTTCAAGCATATCTCTTCCCCAAAAGGTAACAGTAGAAGCAATAGGCTTACAACATAACATTGGTGCTGCAAGAAATCCATACATAGAATTCATAGAAACTTTGACTGCTAATTGATTTTGATTATAAACTTCTCTTGAAAAATCATCAGTCGCTTCATTCATAAGTTTTTTATAATATTTTCTTGATTTTGCTAATTCTTCTAATAAATCTGGAAGAACTCCTTTAACATTTTGAGCATATTTATAAGAAAATTTTTCTCCCTTATCATTTTCCCATTCTGCTAATTCATATTCAAAATTTTCTAAGTTATCATATTTTTTATTAAGAACAATTGTAGAATAACAAAGATTATGACTTCTAATAATTGAAGGGTATAGACTGGCAAAATCTAATGTAGTAATTGGTTGAAAATATGCTCCTTTGACAGGCTCTAATACATAGGCTCCTTGAAAAGTATCTGTATCCTCGCTCTTAAGTGTAGGAACTAAGTATCCTCTTTTAGAAGTTTCTTTTAAAATTTGAGAAAATACTTTAATCATTTGACCTCTTTCGATAAGATATTTAATAGGGACATAACAAATATTACTCATTGATATCTGACTTTGTAAAATCATAAACTTATCTACAAGAAGTTGAGGAAGCACTGTATCCTGAAGACAATATTTTGCTACAAGCCTTAATTTATCTGGATCTCCTTCTTTAAAATATTCAAACATTTGATGAGGTGTTATAGGATTTTTTGAAGCATTTACATATTTTTTGGAAATGTAGTCAAGTTTATAACTTTCTTCTTTTAATGTTCTTTTGATATAGATAAGAACATCGAAATTAATTCTTCCTACTAATGTTAATCTACGATATCTACTAAAACCATAAGCAGAAGAACCAAAACTCGTTTCTTTCAATTCATTTCTAACATTTTTTAGTTTCCCAAGATATAAAAAATCGTCATCTATTTTAAGAAGTTTTGCTCTCGAATAAAGATAATGAAAATCGAACCAATCACCATTGTAATGATAGAAAATATCAGGGTCTGTTTTGAGTATCAATCTTTTCCAAGATAAAAGAACATCTTCCTCTTTTTCATAAACTTCCATATATGTATTTTCTTCTTCGATTTTAGAACAAGATTTTAGACAAATTATATGCTTAAACCAACAATCTTTATTATCTATACCAAATCTTTTAAAAGTTGTAGCAATATGAGTTATTACATTTTCTTTAATGTAAGGGTCAAAGGAGTTATCCTCATTAAAAACTTCGATATCAAAACTTGCCTGAAGAATAGGAGCATTTGTTTCTTTATCTAAATTATCTACATTTTTCCAATTTACTTCTGCTTCTATTTGGCAATTACTTTTTTTATTGAAATTTATTACTGATATATCTTTTACTGTAATCCAACCAGAAGTTTTCAATTGTTTTATATGAATAAATCTTAATACATTGTCAAGCTTTGTTTCATACAGTGGAAATTTAATTTTTTCATAACCTTTTATAGATTTTATACCATTGTTATGCTGATTTATAACAGAAATTGCTCTTGATAGTGCTTGACTGTTATCAAAAACTAATCTAAGAAAATTATATTCTTCATCTCCTTGAAAACCATAAAAATCTTTTTTTTGAAAAATTTTACAAGATTTAATAATCATAAAATCTCGAATATCTTGCCAATCATCTGTTCCCTTGATTTTAAATTTACCAAAAAATACAGAAAGAAATGTTTTTAGATTAAAAATTTTAGGAACTTTTATGTAAAAAAACGGGGTAAATTCTTGAATACTTAAACATACAGAATATCCTTCTTCTGTGATACCAAAAACATTTATAATATATTTATATTTATCTTCTGTTTCTATATATTCATCTGTATCAGTCCATTCTAAAGACTGAAATTCTAAATAATTTTTGTTGTATTTAATAGTTTTACGATAATACTTATCCATTTTTATTAATTAATGTTATTGTAATTTTAAATTCAATTTTTTAAGTAATTTAAATAACTAAGAACTTTTTTACTTAAACAAATTACCAGTTGAAATACACGAAAAAATTTAGATTTGTTCTATGAAAGAGATATCCAAATAAATTTTGGAATGGAAAAGTATTAGTAGCAATCTAATTTTCTCAATAGAAATTATCAAGAAGTATCCAAATAAATCTTGGGTATTAGTTGCAAAGAATATCAAAGAAAAAATTGAATTTAGTTTAAAGTATATTTGATTATAAGTAAAATATATTTAAAATGAAGACAAAGACTATCGAAGAAATCTATCAAAAGAAAGATTTACATTCCCATATACTTACGAGGCCTTCTATGTATGTAGGGTCTATTAAGTCTTCAAAAGAAGAACAATGGGTAGTCGAAGATTGTAAAATCAAAAGAAAAGTTATAGACTATATTCCGGGCTTATTCAAGATTTTTGATGAAGTTTTGGTAAATGCTTTAGACCATTCTATTAGAGAACCCACAGTTAAAAATATAAAAATTGATATTACATCAAATGAAATAACAGTTTTTAATGATGGAAAAAGTATTCCTATCGTTAAACATAAAGAGCATGGTATTTATATTCCTGAACTTATTTTTGGAAATTTACTAACAAGTTCTAATTACGATGACAGCCAAAAAAGAATTGTAGGAGGTATGAACGGTCTTGGAAGTAAATTAACTTGTGTTTTTAGTAAGTATTTTAATGTAGAATTAGTAGAAGATAATTATAAATATATTCAAACTTTTTCTGATAATATGTATGAAAAAACTGAACCTAAAATAACTAAGGTAAAAGTAAAACCTTATACAAAGATTACTTTTAGACCAGATTTTGAAAGATTTGGGATAAAAAAATTACAGTTATCTAAAGATTTTATATCTTTTCTTCAAAGAAGAGTTTATGATTGTATAGCAACTACTAATAAAAATGTAAATATTTACCTAAACGGTAATAAATTAGAAGGTAAAGATTTAATGGCTTATACAAAATTCTTTGAATTAAATAGTAATGTATTCTATGAAAAAATAGAAAAAGATAATTTTATTTGGGAAATATGTGTATGCAAAAATGACAATTTTCAACAAATTTCTTTTGTAAATGGAATTAATACTTATCAAGGAGGAAAACATATAGATTTCATAGTAAATCAAATTACTAAAAAATTAAGTGAAATGATACAAACTAAAAAGAAAATTAAAGATGTAAAACCTTCTTATATCAAAGATAAATTATTTGTTTTTTTGAGAGCAACTATACAAAATCCTGAATTTACTTCGCAAACAAAAGAATGTTTATCAACTTCCTATAAAAATTTTGGTATAAACTTTGAAATTAGTGATACTTTTATAACAAAACTTTATAAATCAGAAATAACTGAAGAAATTTTATCTTTTGTAAAATTTAAATCTGAAAAAGTTTTATCTAAAACAGATGGAAAGAAAAAGACAAGGCTTTTCATTGATAACCTTGAAGACGCTAACTTTGCTGGTCATTCTACAAAATCTAAAAAATGTAGTTTGATGCTTACAGAAGGTTTATCTGCTAAAACATTTGCTATATCTGGATTTTCTGTAGTAGGAAGAGATTACTATGGAGTATTCCCTTTGAAAGGTAAATTATTGAATGTTAGAGAAGCCACTCAAGCACAACTATTAAAAAATGAAGAAATCAATAATATAAAACAAATTTTAGGACTTCAACACGGGAAAAAATATACTTCAACAGAAAGTTTAAGATATGGAAGTATTATTATATTGGCTGATCAGGATAGTGATGGAATTCATATTGTATCATTAGTAATTAATTTTTTCCATTACTTTTGGCCTGAATTATTAGAAATTAAAGGTTTTATCAAAAGAATGAAAACTCCTATTGTAAAAGTTTCAAAAAGAAATGAAATTTTAGAATTTTTTACTATACAAGACTTTATCAAATGGAAAGAAGATGTTAATACAAAGTCTTGGAATACAAAATATTATAAAGGGTTAGGAACAAGCACTGCTTTAGAAGCAAAAAATAATTTTAAAAATATAGATAATAACTTGATAAAATTTGTATCTCAAGAAAAAGAAGAAACAGAACAAGTATTACTCTTAGCATTTGAAAAAAAGCAAGCCGACAATAGAAAACTATGGCTACAAAAATATAATTATAATCTTATTCCTGACCAGACTATATCAGATTTATCATACCAAGATTTTATCAACAAAGAACTTATCCATTTCTCTATTTATGATACTGTTAGGTCAGTTCCAAGTTTAGTAGATGGATTAAAACCTTCACAAAGAAAAGTTTTATATACTCTATTTACTAAAAAATATCAAAAAGAAATTAAAGTTGCTCAGTTAGGTGCTTCTGTGGCTGAAATGACAGATTATCATCACGGCGAAGCAAGCCTTTTTGGGACAATTATAAATATGGCTCAAGATTATACTGGAAGTAATAATATAAATCTTTTAGACCCTATAGGACAATTTGGAACTTTATTACATAATGGTAAAGATAGTGCTTCACCAAGATATATCTTTACAAAACTAAATGAAATATCTTATAAGATTTTCAATGAAGATGATTTCAATATTTTAGATTACAACAAAGATGACAATGAAAATAGAATAGAGCCTAAATTTTATATACCTATCATTCCTATGATTTTAGTTAATGGAGCTTGTGGTATAGGAACTGGTTATTCTACTAAAATTCCTTGTTATAATCCTAAAGATATCATAGAAAATATTATAAGAATTCTAAATAAAAAAGAAGTAAAAAAAATAATTCCTTGGTATAGAAATTTTAAAGGGAAGATAAAGGAAAATGAAACAGGGAATTATGATATGTATGGAAAATTTAATATAGAAGATAATAGTATAAAAATTACAGAAATACCTATAGAAACAAGTGTAGATGATTATATAAAATTTTTAAATAAACAAATAGAAGACAAAGTCATTATAGATTATATTAATAACTCTACTGATACAGAGGTAAATATTACTATTAAATTACAAAATTTAGAAGAGTTCTTGGCTGAAGATAAAAAACTTATCTATAAAAAATTGAAATTAATTAAACCTATTAATGTAAGTAATTATCATTTATTTGATATCTCTGGAACAATTAAAAGATACGCGACAGCAGAAGATATTTTAAAAGAATTTGTAGATATAAGATTACAGTTTAACCAGAAAAGAAAGGATTATTTACTTTGTAAATATTCAAAAGAACTTGATATCTTAAAAAATAAGATAAGATTTTTAGAAGAAATTATAAATGATAAAATCGTGATATATAAAAAATCTAAGGAAGAAATTAAAACTTTACTAAAGGAAAGAAAATATCTCAGCGTAGATAATACTTTTAATTACTTACTTGATATGAGTTTTTCTATGGCTACGAAAGAAAAACTTGAGGACTTAAAAAATAAGCACGAGTTATTGGACAAGAAACATAATATACTTTCTAATAAAACAATCAAAGATATATTTGAAGAAGACCTTAACAGTATAAAATATGACTGAAGAACAAAAGTTTGAATACTATTATTACTATTTCAAAAATTATAAAAGTAAAGAATTCCCTGTAAATTTTGAAGAAAATAATTTGTGTTGGTTTAAAAATTGTGATAAATTAGCGATTTATACCAGACATAATTATCAAAAACCAATGTTCTGTAGTTTTCATAAAGAAAATGGGATGAAATTAGTATCTTCTAAAAAAATTTGTGAGTATAGAGATTGTATTTATCCTGCTATTTATCTAAACCTTGAAGAAAATAAGATAAAATATTGTGGCATTCATAAAAATAAATATATTAGGGATAATATAGATAAAAAATACAAAGATTATCCTATATGTATAGAATGTAAAACAAGTAGAGCAATTTATGGTTATAAAAATTCTAAAGAAAAAATTAACTGTAAAAATTGTAAAAAAGACAATATGATTAATATAAGTTATAAAAGTTTTATATGTATAGAGCCAGATTGTTTAAAAATAGCAAGTTTTGGAAACAATGATAAAAAACTTTTGAGATGTAGAGCCCATAAATTACAAGATATGGTTTATAATAAAAAAAGAAAGTAAATAATTTATATAATATTTTTATTTACTTTCTTTTTATACACGATACATAGATACTGCTTCGGTTCCTGATGAAACATTTGTTGCGCGGACACGGAAACGGGCTGAGCCTGTATCACTTGCCGCAGTAGCATCATTATCACGAACAACCATAAAACCAACAGTTGTGACATTTGAACCACCAACAAGAGTAATGTGGTTCGTGTCAGCACCAAGATTAATTACTGTAAATTCGAAACTATCTCCAACATTTTTAAGAAAAGCAGTAATAGCTGAAGCCGTAGGTGTAGTAAGAGAACGAGCACTTGTAGGTGTCATTACTAATAGACCAGACTTGAGTTGATCTAATGTAAGAGTGGCACTGGCATCGTCAAGAACTGTTTGTGCTGGAACAGACTTTACTGATACTGAAGCAGAACTTCCAGTCTTGAAATTAGCATTTCTACGGAGAGAAATAGCGCCAAAACTGCGAGAAACTTTATTACTTTGTGACATTCTATGTTAATTTATAAGAAAATAAAATTTTATAAAAAATATTTTTTATAAAATTTATTAATTTTTTAGGCGATGGTGACATTTCGTGAAGCAGTAATTACCCAACCACTTGGAGTATAGACAAGACTTACTGAACTTCCTGCAGCAGTAAATGTAAGAGTTGTAAATCCTACACCGCCAGTGACTGTATTTACATAGTTTCCTGCGTGCGCTCCAACGACTATATGCTTTTCCTTACCTACTGAACCTACAGCAAGAGTTCCAGTAGAGGCTCCAGTTGTATTAACAACTGAAACTTTATTACCTAAAGAGATTGCTCCAAGTGCTCCAGAACCGCTTTGAATGCTTACACCTCCTCCGCTACGGCCTACAACTGATCCGAAAAACTTTGAAACACGACCTGACTGGCTCATTATATATTATTTTAAGAAAAAAAATTTCGTTAATAAAATTTTTAAAATATATAGAATTTAATAATTATAATGAATTTATCTATTCAGGATACAGAAAATCTTCTTACTCAAGTTTTAGATATGAGGGAAGAAATACTTAATTGTTCTATAAAAAAACAAAGAGACTATTACAGATTTAAATATCAATTTTTGTATGATAAGAGTATAACTTTATTTGATGTAGTATTTGCTAATGAATATGATTATCTCCCATTTCTTCATAATATTTTTTCTGGATTAAGTAATATTATTTCTGGAAAAGAAAATAAGGAAGATTTTGAAAAAGAAATGGGACAAAAACTATTTGACCATTACATACAACCAAAATTAGACCAAGAAAAGAAAGAAAAAAATTGAAATTTTTTATATAAAGTTCTTAATTAATAAAGATGACGCAAAACATTTTACTTTCTTGCTTTTCTAAATATTACAATTTAGAAATAACAAATGAAGAGATTATGAACTTTCTTGAAAGTGTGGAAATTGTTTTTAATAGTAATATCATTATAGAAGATGAAAATGATATTTCTATTGGGATATATAATAACAATATAAGTAAAAGTTTACTGGCTAATCAAATATATCCTGAATACACAGAAATTACTAAAAGTAGTTTAAATAGGGACTTGATAGGTAATATCATAGTTCTAAAAACTTTTGAGAAAAATTTAGAAGAAGGAAAAAGTTTGATTTTAGTTTCTAATTTTGAATACAACAATATACTAAATAATATATGTGAAAACTTAGAAAATGGAGATTTCACTTCTGAAGAAATTATAACAAATATAAGAGAAAACACAATGAGTATAGAATTACTTCATCAAGTTTCTTACTATCTAAAAAAATATCCAAATAAAATATATTTTAAAAAATATGAAACTGTGGAAGATTTCTTTGATAATTCTACAAATATAGAAATTTCTTATGGAATTAAAAAGGCTTTTATGTTGGCTGAAAAAAATTTATTGGTTGTTCCTGTATTTTCTTGTAATATATTGTAAAAAATTAGTAATAATATTCTATATGAATTTTCAATGTTTTACTGGAATATTTAGAATAATTTGTATAATCAATAAAAATATCCTCATTAGTTTCCAATGAAAAATTTCCCAAATTACAATCCAAGTTAGAAGTTATATAATAATTTCTAACTAAATCTGTTTTAGTCTTAATAGGAGAGCCAGAGTTATAAGATTTTTTAATATAATTATCTAATTTAATAACTCCATTTATATTATCTAAATCAACAATTTCTCCTAAGAAATCATTCTCCATACCATCTTTTGAAATGATTATTGTTTGGCCTACATTTATCTTGTAATTAGGAAAAGTATAAATTTTAGTTTCACTACTACTTTCATTGATTATATTTTCCATAGTATAACCTATAGGATATTTTTGTATTTTATAAATATTTATCAAGTCTTCACTTATACCCGTAGAACAAATATTTATTTTGATATTTTTAAGAATTATAGGATAATTAGAAAATATAGGTATAAGAATATTAGTATTAGCATTTACATTTTTCTTTATCATTTCAATTCTAAAATTTTCTTTGTATGGCAATAAAAGTTTTTTAGAAATAGGAGTTGTAATATGTATATTTTCTACTGAATTAACATTATCTGGAGAAATTATATGAGAACAACTGTTTGGGCAAAAATTAGGTATAAAATCTTGAAAAGTTATACATTCTACTAAAATATTTTCTGTTATACAAAAAATCCTCCATTTAACAAAGTTCATTTAAATATTTAGAATTTATTATAAATAAAAAAATTTTTTTGAACTAAATTAAAGTTATCAACTTTGTAATTATTAAATCTAAAATAGTATAAGAGATAGAATTTCCTGCTATCTTATATAATTCTGAATTTGAGATTTTTGGTAATAGATAATCAATAGGAAAACCTTGAAAATTAAAACATTCTCGTGGAGTTAATTTTCTAATCCCAATATCATCTAAAATCAGTGGGACATTATGCCCACCAGAGCCCATATTCGTTGTTAAAGTAGGCACACTTTATTTTTATTTTCTCTTATATAATGTCTTCTATATTGGGAAAAGATAAATAAAAATTTTATTATTTCAAAAATTATTTTAATAAGTAAAAATTTATATAAAATATTTTATATAAAATTTAGAATGTTGGGATATGTGGGGCTTGAACCCACAATCTTCGCGTTATAAGCACGATGCCTTAACCGATTAGGCCAATATCCCAATATATAATTATATAAATTATTTGAAAATTAAACGAATTTAGAATAAATATTCTATACGATATACTACTTGTTTTGTTTCTGTCAAAGAATTGTTGTCATAGACAATTCTGACAATAGAGCCTGGAGGCAAATAAGACGCTTTGATTATAATTGTGCTTGTTTGGTATCCAGCATTTGCTCCTAAAATCATATTTTTAATCTTTTTTATTTGAGTTTTAATAA
>JACCDQ010347539.1_pt1 | contig 19006 bp, 16 predicted proteins | sample 7446031 | NCBI WGS metagenome assembly JACCDQ01 (sample SAMN15323442, study PRJNA562643) | freshwater metagenome | isolation source: river surface water | place: USA:Blue River Watershed | collected 2017-08-17
TCCCCCCGCATGAATACGAACACCCCCGACGGGGATGCTTCCTCCGGCAAGCGTCCGAACAAATTGCCGGCTCCCGCGCGTCTCGCGCTCAGCGTGTTCGGCATCCTGTCTGGCCTTGCGGTCATCGGGTTCCTGCTGATCAGCTTCATGCTGATGATGGCGTATCCGAACCTGCCGGACATCGACTCCCTCGCGACTTACCAGCCCAAGCAGCCGCTGCGCGTTTTCTCGGCCGACAACGTGCTGATCGGCGAATTCGGCGAAGAGCGCCGCAGCCTGGTGCGCTACAAGGACATCCCGAAGGTGATGAAGCAGGCGGTGCTGGCCATCGAGGATGACCGCTTCTACGAGCACCACGGCGTCGATTATTGGGGCATCCTGCGCGCGGCCATCCACAATGCCCTCGGCGGCAGCCGCCAGGGCGCGTCGACCATCACGCAGCAGGTGGCGCGTAATTTCTTCCTGTCCAGTGAGCAGACGCTCAAGCGCAAGCTGTATGAAGTGCTGCTGGCCTGGAAGATCGAAAAGACGCTGACCAAGGACCAGATACTCGAGCTGTACATGAACCAGATCTATCTCGGCCAGCGCTCTTACGGTTTCGCATCGGCTGCGCAGATCTACTTCGGCAAGAAGCTGCCGGAGATTACGGTCGCCGAAGCGGCGATGCTGGCCGGCCTGCCGAAGGCACCGTCGGCCAACAACCCGGTGGTGAACCCGAAACGCGCCAAGGCGCGCCAGCAGTACATCCTGCAGCGCATGTATGACCTCGGCTACATCACCACCGCGCAGTATGAGCAGGCGCGCAACGAGCAGCTGAAGATCAAGATGGACAGCAATGACTTTGGCGTGCATGCCGAGTACGTGTCCGAGATGGCACGCCAGATGGTGTACGACCAGTTCAAGGACGACGCCTACACGCGCGGCCTGAACGTGTTCACTACCATCACCAAGGCCGACCAGGATGCGGCCTATCTGGCGCTGCGCCGCGGCGTGCTCGACTATGAAAAACGTCAGGCCTACCGCGGCCCCGAGGGCTATATGGATATCCCGTCCGGCAAGACCGAGGCGGAAGCGGCGATAGAAAATGAACTCGCCGAGCATCCGGACAGCGACGGGCTGATCGCCGCTGTCGTGCTGACCACCAGCCCGAAGTCGGTGCGCGCACTGCTGGCGTCCGGCGAAGAGATCACGATCCAGGAAACGGGGCTGGGCACGGCGGCCTCAGCACTGACCGACAAAGTTGCGGCCAACAAGCGCATCAAGCGTGGCGCGATCATCCGCGTGATGCAGGAAGACAAGGGCTGGGCCATCATCCAGCTGCCGGAAGTCGAGTCGGCTTTCGTATCGGTGAATTCGGAAGACGGCGGCATTCGCGCACTGATCGGCGGCTTCGATTTCAATCGCAACAAGTTCAACCATGTGACGCAGGCCTGGCGCCAGCCAGGTTCGTCGTTCAAGCCTTTCATTTATTCGGCATCGCTGGAAAAGGGCCTGAGCCCGGGCACCGCCGTCAATGACGCGCCGATCACCTTCGACGCCGCGCAGACCGGCAGCCAGGCCTGGGAGCCGAAGAACTACGACGGCAAGTACGAAGGCCTGATGACGATGCGCAAGGGCCTGGCGAAATCGAAGAACATGGTGTCGATCCGCATCCTCGACAAGATCGGTCCGCAGTATGCGCAGGAGTATGTGACGCGCTTCGGCTTCGATCCGGAAAAGAACCCGCCCTACCTGACGCTGGCGCTGGGCGCCGGTTCGGTGACGCCGCTGCAGATGGCAGGCGCCTACGCGGTGTTCTCGAATGGTGGCTACAAGGTCAATCCTTACCTGATCTCGAAAATCACCGACAACAACGGCAAGACCCTGTTCCAGGTAACCCCGGAAAAAGCGGGTGACGAAAGCCTGCGTGCGATCGATGCGCGCAATGCTTACGTGATCGACAGCATGCTGAAGGACGTGGTCAAGTACGGCACCGCGACGCGCGCGCTGTCGCTGAAACGTCCCGACATCGCCGGCAAAACCGGCACCACCAATGACTCGATCGATGCCTGGTTTGCCGGTTACAACCCCAAGCTCGTTGGTGTGGCCTGGATAGGTTTCGACAAGCCCAGGAACCTCGGCAACAAGGAAACCGGTGGCGGCCTCGCGCTGCCGATATGGATAGGCTACATGCAGAAGGCACTGCAGAACGTGCCCGTGATCGAACGTGAAACGCCGCCAGGCGTTACCGCCCAAAATGGCGACCTGGTGTATGTCGAATATGCGGAAGGCGGCGGCGTGAATGCGATCAATGGCGCGGCCGAAGAGAAGCCCGCGGACGCCAAGCCCGGCGAAGGCAAGCCGGCGGAAAAACGCGAAGAAGGCCCGAAGGGCGAATTGTTCTGATCCGGGGGCTCAGGCGGCCAGACGGTGCAGCAAGCCGTCAGGCCGTCAGTGTCAGTGCCGCGCCGCCCTGCGCACTGGCCAGCGCCGACAATGCTTCATACAACTCGGCGCTGCTGCGCGTATCGCGCCACTGGCCATCGACCAGCCGATAGTGGAAACCGCCGGAACGCGCCGCGACCCAGATTTCCTTCATCGGTGCCTGCGTGTTGACGATGATCTTGCTGCCGTTGTCGACGAATTCGATCTCCAGCACATTGCCGCTGCGACTGCATTCGACGTCGACATCGGTCGCCTCGCCGGCGGCCTCGATCGCGACCTCGATGCGGTCGAGTACAGCCTCGGCCAGGTCCAGGAATTCGGTTTCGGTCATGCTACACTCCGCTGATGTTTTCACTGCGTAAATTCGGCCTCATTGTAGCCGCGATTGCCTTGGCCAGCCTTGCCGGCTGCGGCCAGTACGGTCGGCTCTACCTGCCGGACCAGCCCCAGCCGCGCCCCGATGCGTCGAGCAGCGCCAAGGCCAAGGATGGTTCGCAAGACCGTGCCCAAGACAGCGAATTCAACGCACAGCCGCCTGCGCTCGACAAATCCCGCCAGCCCTGACCATGTCGCATTTCCACTATCGTGACGGCGTCCTGCACGCCGAAGGCGTGTCGCTTGCCGACATCGCTACCCAGTTCGGCACCCCGACCTATGTGTACTCGCGTGCCAGCCTGACCGACAATTACCTCGCGTACGCAAACGCCTGCCGCGCCCATGGCCGCGGCGAAGGTGCCGATTACGGTGGCGACAAAGGCGGTGCGCTGGTCTGCTATTCGGTGAAATCGAATTCCAACCTCGCGGTGCTGAGTCACCTCGCGAAACTGGGCTCGGGCTTCGACATCGTGTCCGCTGGCGAACTACTGCGCGTGATCGCGGCCGGCGGCGACCCGCGCAAGGTGATCTTCTCCGGTGTCGGCAAATCGCGCGAGGAAATGAAGCTCGCGCTGACGCACGACATCCTTTGCTTCAACGTCGAATCGATTCCCGAGCTGCACCGCCTCAATGAAGTCGCTGGCAGCATCGGCAAGCAGGCGCGCGTGTCGCTGCGCGTGAATCCGGACGTCGACCCCAAGACACATCCGTACATCTCGACCGGCCTGAAGGAAAACAAGTTCGGCATCGCGTTCGAAGATGCGCTCGAAACTTACCGTGTGGCCGCCGGCCTGCCCAACCTCGAAGTCACCGGCATCGACTGCCACATCGGCTCGCAGCTGCTGGACGATGCGCCGCTACTGGAAGCGCTGGACAAGGTGATCGAACTGGCGGACCAGCTGCATGCGGCCGGCATCCAACTGCACCATCTCGATATCGGCGGCGGCATCGGCATTACTTACGATGATGAAAAGCCGGTCGCCGTGGGCGATTACCTTGGTCGCCTGTTCGCGCGCATCGACCGCTGGCGCAACGAGAAATACGACGGTAAGGCGATCAGCGTGATGTTCGAGCCGGGCCGCTCCATCGTCGGCAACGCCGGCGTGCTGATCACCGAAGTGCAATACCTGAAGCATGGCGCGACCAAGAATTTCGCGGTCGTGGATGCTGCGATGAACGACCTGATGCGCCCGGCCATGTACGAAGCCTGGCACGGCGTGCAGCCGGTGCAGCAGCGCCCATCGGGCGCGAAGGTGTATGACGTGGTGGGCCCGGTCTGCGAATCCGGCGACTGGCTGGCGCGCGATCGCTCGCTGGCGATGGAAGCAGGCGACCTGCTGGCCATCATGTCGGCCGGTGCCTACGGCATGACGATGGCCTCGAACTACAACACCCGTGGCCGCGCTGCTGAAGTGCTGGTCGATGGCGACAGCTTCACGCAGATTCGCCGTCGTGAAACGCCGGCCGAACTGTTTGCGCTGGAATCCATCCCGAAGTAAACCGGAACGCTCCCGGTTGCCCTTCGCGGGCCACCGCCGCTCCGACTGAACCCGGCCCTCAGCCGGGTTCTTTCATTGCGGCTTCCACCGCGAGGCTGCGCGCCGCAGCACGCGCAGCCTGCCAGCGGAATGCCAGCCTTGCCCCCAGCAACAGCAGGATGATGCTGCCGAAAATGATGGGCTCGCCGAAGTTGTTCTTGCCCGCCCTCATCCACCAAAAGTGCAGTATCGCCAGCACCGCGATCAGATAGATCAGCCGGTGCAGGGTTTGCCAGCGCCGCCCCAACTTTCGCACCATCGCATTGGTGCTGGTCAGTGCCAGTGGCCACAGCAGCAGGAAAGCGGTGAAGCCCACGGTGATGAAGGGCCGCTTCTTTACATCCTTCCACATGTCGGCGAGATCGAAGAAATGATCGAACCAGATGAAGGTCGTGAAGTGCAGGCAGGCATAAAAGAAGCAGTACAGCCCGAACATGCGCCGCAGCTTCAGCAGCCACACCTGCCCGCTCAGCTTGCGCAGCGGCGTGATCGCCAGCGTGATGCACAGGAAGTACAGCGTCCAGTCACCGCTGGCGCGGGTGATGTATTCGATGGGATTGGCGCCGAGCCGGTCATGGAAGCCCATCCAGATCACGCGCGCCAAAGGCAGCAGCGCGAGCACGAACAGCACGCGCTTGATCCATTGCTGCTGGCTGGCAGTGGGCTGCATTGTCCGGCCGAAGCTCAGAAGAACTTCTTCAGGTCCATTCCCGCATACAGCGACGCTACCTCGGGATAGCCATTGAACATCGTCGTCTTGCGCTTTTTCGTGAAGAAGCCATCTTCGCCAATACGGCGCTCGCTGGCCTGCGACCAGCGCGGATGATCGACCTCGGGATTCACATTCGAATAGAAACCGTATTCGTCCGGCGCGGCCTTGTTCCACGCCGTCTTCGGCTGGGTCTCGGTGAAGCGGATGCGCACGATGGACTTGGCGGATTTGAAGCCGTATTTCCACGGCACGACGATGCGCACCGGGGCGCCATTCTGCTTGGGCAGCGTCTCGCCATACATGCCGACGCACAGCAGGGTCAGCGGATGGTTCGCTTCGTCGATGCGCAAGCCTTCGACGTAAGGCCAGTCGAGCACCCGGCTGCCAACACCCGGCATCTGCGCGCGATCGGACAGCGTGGTGAATTCGACGAATTTCGCATTGCCGGTTGGCTCGACCTTGCGGATCAGCTCGGCCAGCGAATAGCCTATCCACGGAATCGCCATCGACCAGCCTTCGACGCAGCGCAGGCGGTACAGGCGCTCCTCCAGCGGAGCCAGCTTCAGCAGGCTGTCGATATCGAGCGTGACAGGCTTCTTCACTTCACCATCGATGCGCACCGTCCACGGGCGGGTCTTCAGCGTTCCGGCGTATTGCGCCGGGTCGGCCTTGTCGAGGCCGAACTCGTAGTAATTGTTGTAGGTGGTCGCGTCCTTGTAGGCGGTCGCTTTGTCGGGCGCGATATAGGCGGCATTCGGCTTGGCCTGCAGCTTCATGCGGGCCGCGTCATTGGCCAGCGCAAGGTTCGGCAGCAGCAAGCCGCTGGCGCCGACACCGCTGGCCGCCAGACTGCCGGCGGCGATCTGCTGCAGGAACAGCCGGCGTGATGCCGCCAGCTCGCGCGGCGTGATCTCGGATGGCAAGGGTTCAGTGTAGCGAGGGCGTTTGATCAGCATCGCAGGCTCCGTGGCAGCTCAGGTATGGCGGTCTTCAGGCAACAGGCCCGTTTGTCCGTGACCTGCAGATAAAGACAATTTGGCAAAACATTCTGACAAAAAAAGGCCGCACGAGTGCGGCCTTTTCTGCATGTTCCGATAGCGCGGTCTGGCTTACAAGGTGCCGTACGAATGCAGGCCCGACAGGAACATGTTCACGCCGAGGAAGGCAAAGGTCGTCACCAGCAGGCCACCCACGGCCCACGAGGCCGCGACCACGCCGCGCAGGCCTTTCATCAAACGCATGTGCAACCAGGCTGCATAGTTGAGCCAGACGATCAGTGCCCAGGTTTCCTTCGGATCCCAGGACCAGTAGCCACCCCAGGCTTCGGCCGCCCACAGCGCGCCGAGAATGGTCGCGATCGTGAAGAACGCAAAACCGACGGCGATGGCCTTGTACATGATGTCGTCCAGCACTTCCAGCGGTGGCAGGCGATCGGCCAGCTTGCCCTTGGCCTTCAGCAGGTAGGCAACGCCGACCATGGCCGCCAGCGCGAAGGTACCGTAGCCGATGAAGTTGGCAGGCACGTGGATCTTCATCCACCAGCTCTGCAGCGCCGGTACCAGCGGCTGGATTTCATGCGCGTCGCGGCTGGTCATGTACCAGAGCAGGAAGCCGACCGCGGCCGAGATCACCAGCAGAATGAAGGGGCTGACGGCGCGGGTTTCGTACTTCTGCTCGTAGAACATCAGGAACAGGGCCGTGATCAGGCAGAACAGCACGAAGACTTCGTACAGGTTCGAGACCGGGATATGGCCGATGTCGGCCCCCAGCAGGTAGGACTCGTACCAGCGCACCATCATGCCGGTGAAGCCGAGCACGATCGCAGCCCAGCACAGCTTGCTGCCCACCGCGCCGCCGAAATCGGAGCGCGCGAGCAAGCCGCCCCAATGGAACAGCGTCGACAGGAAGAGCAGCGTGCTCATCCACAGGATGGCCGACTGGCTCGACAGCATGTACTTCAGGAAGAAGCGCGTCTGCGCCATTTCGAGGTTGCCGGCATAGAAATAAATGCCTGCCAGCGACAGCGCGCCGATCAACAGAATCAGCGTGCGCACCGGCCGCCAGTACCAGCCGAGGCCAACGAAGGTCGGTACCGCTGCCAGCAGAATGCCCTGCTCGTAAATGTCCATGAACTCGCCGTAGCGGTTCAACGAAAACAGTGCGCCGGCGAGCAGCAGCGCGCCGAACAGCCAGTCATACAGGCTGCGGCTACGGATCCAGCCCGGCGATTGTTCAACGGCGATTTCTTGCGTGATTTCCATCGTAGTTCTCCATACATCCACCGCGACAGCGGGTTGTGGATGCCTTGAAAGTATAGTCCAGCGCCTGCTGCGCTGCTTTCCGTGACGCCGGCGCAATGCTCACGCTATGTATGCACCATGTCCGCACAATGCCCGCGCTTTGCCCGCACTATTTGCAGGGCTATTCGACGCCGGCGGGGCGATCAGGCTGCCGGCTTGCCGGCCAGCCTTTCTTTCATAAGCGCATATTCGCGATCGAAGTCGAGGTTGCGGCGCTGTGTGCTCATGGCCATCAACGCATGCGAACCGCCGCCCTCACCGGCGCGGAACCAGATCCACAGCCGGCGCTCGCGTACGTACAGCATCGCGAACACGCCCAGCACCAGCAGCAGGCAACCGAGGTAAACCACTTTCTTGCCCGGCGAGCGGGTGACCTGGAAGACCGAAGCCTTCACCTCGTCAAATCCGCGCAGCTGCAGGATCACCGGTGCGCCGTAGAAGAAGCTGTCGGCGATGGCATCGGTGGCCATGCGCAGGAAGCGGCCATTGGCCTCATCCGGCTTCATCGCCGGCAAGCCATCTTTCTCGCGTGCAGCCTGCCACAGCTCCCACAAGCTGCCATTGAGGATCTTCATGAAGACATCGGCCGCCTTCTCTTGCTGCGCTTCCGGCAGCTTGCCGATGAAGCGCGCCACCGCGATATAGCCGGAGGCTTTGTCATCGCCGGCGAACACGGACAGGCCGCGCAATGCGGAGGCCTGGAGCTGCTCGCGCAGTTGCGCGTTGCCGCCATTGCCCGGGCTGCCAAGCGGTACTTTCTCTGCATAGCGGCGCGCTGCCTTTTCACGCAACGCCGGATCGCCAATGGCCGCGCGCAGGCGCATCCACTCGTCGATCTTGCCATTCGTGTCGGCCGGAATGCGCAGGTAGCGGAAGCCTTCAGCCGGGCTCTCGCGCACCCCGGCGAGGAAGACCTCGGCGCCATCGACCTTCACCGGCAGCATGTAGTTGTTGAATTCGCGCGCCTGGCCATTACTGTCGCGCAGCTTGTACTGCACACTGGGACCGACGTTCTTCAGGTCTTTCGCCTTCTTCGTATTGGCGGCCGAACCCAGCTGCTTGTCGAGCGACGCGCCGATCTTTTCGTTGAAGCTCTTGTTGGGATCAACGGCGCGCACATCCTGACCATTGTTGGCATTGGCCGCCGTGTTCTCGACGTTGAAAGGACGGAAGCCCGTCCATTCGATCGTGTACTTGCTGCCACCGCTACCGGACAGCGGCGTCGAATTGCCAACCACGCCTTCGACCGGGAAGCTGCCATTGCCGAGGCCTTGCATCGGGTAGCCGGCCAGCTTCAGGCTGCTGCCGCCATCCTCGAAGCTCGACTGATAAACCGCGAGGCCCTTGTAGATCAGCGGCTCGTTGACCTTGATGGTGGCCGGGAAGCTCTTGCCCGTCTGGTTATCCGTGACGACCACGTTCGATGCGAACAGCTTGGGCATGCCGGTCGAGTAGAAGTCGACGATGAATTTTTCCAGCTTGATCGAGAACGGCAATTCCTGAATCAGCACGCCCTCGCCGGCCGGGATCACGGCGGTGTTGCCGGTGCTGCCCTCGGGGATGAAGGTATTGCCGCGGAAAGTCGGGTTGCCGAGGCCGAGGCGGTGTTTGGCAGGGATCTCGGCGATCACGCCATTGCCGATGAAGGGCTCTTTGTCGAACAGCCATTGCTGCGCGCGGATCGGCAGGTTGGAGTCGAGCAGACCGCCCACGCAGATGATGACGATGGCCGCATGCGCAAAGATGTAGCCGAGCTTGTTGGCCGCGCCCTGCTTGGCCGTCAGCAGCACCGCGCCATCCTTCTGCAACAGCTTGACCTGATAGCCGGCACCCTTCACGCGCGCGGCAGCCACCTGCGCTGCCTGCACGCTGTCGGCACCATCGGTCCATTCGGCGTGGTGATGGAAGTTGCGCAGCGACTGTTCGCGCACATTCTCGCGCCAGCTCTTCATATCCTTCAGCATCTTCGGCGCATTGCGCACGATGCACAGCGAGGTCGATGCGACCAGGAAGCCCATGATCAGCAGGAACCACCAGGCCGAATAGACGGCGTAGATCGAGAAGCGCGCGAAGACCTCGAACCAGAACGGGCCGAACTGGTTCACGTAGTTTGGCATCGGGTCGCCCTGCGTGACCACGGTGCCGATCACGGACGCGATCGAGATCACGGTCAGCAGGCTGATCGCAAAGCGCATCGATGAAATCAGTTCCACCAGGTCGGCCAGCCAGCGGGTTTGCGTAGTCAGCGCGATGCCTTGCGTGGCAACGCCGCTGCCCGCCCCCATGCCGGCGCCTGCCACTTGGGAAGTGCCTGTATCCATGCGAGTGTCAGTCCCAGTATTCATCGTCAGAATTTGTCTGTTTGCTCAGTTGTGTGCGACAAACAAAAAGGGGGCGGCGCCTGGCCTCCCCCTTCATACCATGACGCTTCCCGCTGCTTGGTCGCCAGCATGGCGGCGCGGGAGTGCCTTGTTTACTTCAAACCAGCGATGTAGTCGGCGACGGCTGCGATTTCCGCATCCGACAGGCGCTTGGCGACAGTCGTCATTTGAGCCGAGTTGGTACGAGTGCCGGCGCGGAAGTTGTTCAGCTGTGCGGTCGTGTAATCCTGATGCTGGCCGGCGACGCGGGCAAACTGGGCCGGGATGCCGGCGCCGTTCGGGCTGTGGCAGCCTGCGCATGCCGGCACGTTCTTCTCGGCGATGCCGCCGCGGTAGATCTTCTTGCCCAGCTCGACGGTCGCCTTGTTCTTGGCGGCGCCCGGTGCCGGCTTCTGCGATTCGAGGTAAGCGGCGAGGTTGCGCATGTCTTCTTCGGTCAGCGCCTTCGCGATCGCGGTCATCACCGCATTGTTGCGGGCCGGGGTCGTGAAGTCATGCAGCTGCTTTTGCAGGTAGGCGGCATGCTGGCCGGCCAGTTTCGGGTTCTGGGTAATCGTCGCGTTGCCGGCATTGCCGTGGCAAGCGACGCAGGCGGTCACGCCGCGCGAGGCGTCACCGTTCGTGTACAGGCTGCCGCCCTTGTTGGCATCGGCCGCAGCAGCAGGCTTGCCTTCGTTGGCCGAAGCCATGGTGGCAGACGCAAGCAGCGCGATGGAAACGCATTTGACGAACAGCGAGAGAGCACGATTCATTCAGGCACCCGGATCTTGTGGTTGGTTTGTGCGGAAATACAGCCCGGCATTGTACTACAATGCCCCCTCCGGCTTGACTGATACCTGCCCGGAATTCCGCAGATTTCCTGCCTGTTCACCGCTTCTTCACTGCCCCCAGTCTCCCCCATGTCCGCACTCTGGCAAGCCCGCTTCTTCACGACCGTCAACCGGCTTCAGGATTTGCCAAAATACCAATTGCCGGAAATCGCCTTTGCCGGCCGCTCGAATGCCGGCAAATCTACCGCCATCAACCTGCTGTGCAACCAGAAGAAGCTGGCCTTCGCCTCGAAGACGCCGGGCCGCACCCAGCACATCAATTTCTTCTCGATTGGCGGCGCGCATGTGGCGATGCACCGCAAGGACGCGACGCGTATCGAAGAAATCCGCGCCTTCCTGGTCGATTTGCCGGGCTATGGCTATGCCGAGGTGTCGGGCACGGCCAAGCATCACTGGCAAGACCTGCTGGGCCGCTATGTGCAGGCGCGCGAGCAGTTGACGGCGCTGGTGCTGATCATGGATGCGCGGCGGCCGTTCACGGAGCTCGATGTCGAAATGCTCGAATGGTTCGCACCAACCGGCAAGCCCATCCATTGCCTGTTGAGCAAGGCCGACAAGCTCAACCGCAGCGAGCAGACGGACGCGCTGCGGCTGGCGCGCACCATCCTTGGCAGCTACGTTGACGAAGCCGGCCAGCCTCTGCCATTCTCGGTGCAACTGTTTTCGTCGCTCAAGCGCATCGGCATCGAGGAAGCGGACCTGAAGATACGCAGCCTGCTCGGCCTGGAGGACGGCGAAGCCGCCGATGCGGCCGCTGCACACGATGCTCCCGGCGCGGCTGAGACGGGCAACGACGGGCAGGCGGCCAACGAATAGCCGTACGAAGAAGCGAAGGAATAAAAAAACCCTGGAGAAAGGGGAAGGTCTCCAGGGTTCAACGCTGCCGCGCCTTCACACGAGGCAGCCCCGCTCAGGGAGGAGAAGCGGGAGGTGAGCAATCACCCATCAGTCTGAGGGGCGATGCCTGCCAAAAGTTTCAGGAGCTGCCGCAGCCATGCACGCAAGGCGGCGGCCCGGATGAATTAAACAGCAACCCAAGAAGCTAGCGAGCAACCATGGCACAACAACCGCAATTTCCCGCAATCCGCATGCGCCGCATGCGCAAAGATGCATTCTCGCGCGCACTGATGCGCGAAAACACGATCACTGCCGCCGACCTGATCTATCCGGTCTTCATCCTCGACGGCAGCAATCGCCGCGAACCGGTGCCGTCGATGCCGGGCGTCGAACGCGTGTCGGTCGACCTGCTGATGGCCGTCGCCGAAGATTGCGTGAACCTGGGCATTCCCGTCATGGCGCTGTTCCCGGTGATCGATGCGTCGCTGAAGACGCCGGACGGCATCGAAGCGATCAACCCGAGTGGCCTGGTGCCGCGCGCGGTGAAGGCGATCAAGGCGCGCTTCCCGGAACTGGGCGTGCTGACCGACGTTGCACTGGATCCCTACACCAGCCATGGCCAGGATGGCGTGCTCAATGACGACGGCTATGTGCTGAACGACGAAACCAGCGCGATTCTGGTGAAGCAGGCGCTCGCTCAGGCCGAAGCCGGCGTCGATGTAGTGGCGCCGTCGGACATGATGGATGGCCGTATCGGTGCCATCCGCGCCGGGCTGGAATCGGCCGGATTCATCTACACCCGCATCATGGCGTACTCGGCCAAGTATGCGTCGGCCTTCTACGGCCCGTTCCGCGATGCGGTCGGCTCGGCCGCCAATCTCGGCAAGGGCAACAAGGCCACGTACCAGATGGACCCGGCCAACAGCAACGAAGCGCTGCGCGAAGTGGCGCTCGACATCGCCGAAGGCGCGGACATGGTGATGGTCAAGCCGGGCATGCCCTATCTCGACATCGTGCGTCGCGTGAAAGACGAATTCAAGGTGCCGACCTTCGCGTACCAGGTCAGCGGCGAGTACGCGATGATCAAGGCCGCCGCCCAGAATGGCTGGCTCGACCATGACAAGACGATGATGGAAGCGATGCTGTCCTTCAAGCGTGCCGGCGCCGATGGCGTGCTGACTTATTTTGCGCGCGACATTGCACGCCTGCTGAAGGCATAAGCCCGCGCCAAGGTTTTGCGCTGCCGCCGAAGCGGCACCGAGCCCGGAAAGCAAAGCGGCCACCCGAAGGTGGCCGCTTTTCATTTCAGCGCCGGATTACTTGTTCGGCTGTGGGGTGATGCGCAGGTAGGGCCTGGGTGCCGTATACCCTTTCGGATACTTCTGCTTGATCACGGCTTCATCCTGCACGCTGAGCGGAATGATCACGTCATCGCCATCTTTCCAATTGCCCGGCGTCGCCACGGAATAGCCATCGGTCAGCTGCAGCGCATCGATCACGCGCAGTACTTCATCGAAATTGCGGCCTGTGCTCATCGGGTAGGTGATCATCAGTCGCACCTTCTTCTTCGGGTCGATGATGAACAGCGAGCGCACGGTCGCGGTCTCCGACTGGTTCGGGTGGATCATGTCGTACAGCGCCGACACCTTCTTGTCCGCGTCCGCAATGATGGGGAAGCCGACCACGGTCTTCTGCGTCTCTTCGATGTCCTTGATCCACGAGGTGTGCTTGTCAGCCGGGTCAACCGACAGCGCGATGGCCTTCACATTGCGCTTGTCGAATTCGGGCTTCAGCTTCGCGGTCAGCCCCAGCTCGGTGGTGCAGACCGGCGTGAAATCGGCCGGGTGCGAGAACAGCACAACCCAGGCATCGCCCGCCCAATCGTGGAAGCGAATTTTGCCAATTGAAGAATCCTGCTCGAAATCAGGCGCGGTATCGCCGAGATGCAATGCCATGGTATCCCCTTTGTTGAATGGCCAAAACAATCAACCTATCCTAACGGGGCTGACAGCGCACGCCAAAGACAATCTGGCTCTATGCAAATAGCCAGGCTTGATAAAGGTCACAACGACCGTGCTGGCCTGCGCCAGCGCAAAGCGGATGTGCACTCAGCGGCCGTTGGCGCGCGCCAGTGATTGCAGGAAGACGGCAGGCTTCTGGTAACCGATCACGCGCGCGGCACGCACTTCGTCGCCGCTGCTGCCGAAGAACAGGATGCCCGGTGGCCCGAACAGACCGAAGCGCTTCAGCAGCGCTTTATCGTCATCGTCATTGGCCGTGACGTCGGCCTGCAGCAGCAGCATCTGGCCGAGCTCGGCCCGCACGGCCGGATCGCTGAAGGTCAGCTTCTCCATCTCGATGCAGGACACGCACCAGTCCGCATAGAAGTCGAGCATCACGACGCGGCCATTGGCGGAGGCGATGGCGCGCTCGAGGTCGGCCACGCTCTTGACGCGCGTGAAATTCGTCTTCTCGACCTGCTCACCACTGAGGTGGGCCAATGGCGCCCATGGTTCGCGGCCGCCGGTGGTCACACCGACCAGCTGCACCGCACCGAGCAGCAGGAAGGCGATACCGACGACACGTGCCTTCCAGCCCTGCGATTTCGCGAACAGCAGCGATGCGCCATAGCCAGCGCCCAGCACGCCCCAGCCCAGCATCAACAGCCAGGCTGGAATCAGCGGCGCGACCATCCACAAGGCGAGCGCCAGCATCAGCACGCCGAAGAAGGCCTTCACCGCCTGCATCCAGGTACCGGCGCGCGGCAGCAGCGCGCCGGCCGACAAGCCGACCAGCAGCAGCGGCAGGCTCATGCCGGCGGCCATCGAGAACAGTGCGCTTCCGCCGACGAATACATCGCGGGTCTGGCTGATGTAGACCAGCGCACCGGCCAGCGGCGCAGCCACGCAGGGGCCGACGATCAGCGCCGAGATTGCGCCCATCACGAACACGCCGGCCAGCTTGCCGGCGCGCTGGCGCTCCGACAGACGGGTCAGCGCCAGCTGCAGCGAAGCCGGCATCTGCAACTGGTAGACGTCGAACATCGACAAGGCCATCACGGCCATCAGGATCGCGAAACCTGCCAGGAAGGGCGGGCTTTGCAGCGCCGCCGACAGGCCCTCGCCCACCAAGCCTGCCGCGATGCCGAGCGCCGTGTAGACCAGTGCCATACCGAGCGAATACGCGAGCGCCAGCACGAAACCGCGACTGCGGCTGGTATGCGCGCCTTCACCGGCGATGATGAAGGACAGGATGGGCACCATCGGCAGCACGCAAGGCGTGAATGACAGGCCGAGACCCAGCAACAGGAACAGCGGCACGATCATCAGCAAGCGGCCGCTGGCGAGCGCAGCTTCGATACGGCCCATCTCGTTGTCGCCGCTGACTTGCGCTTCGGATGCCGCCGCCGCATCACCGGCTGCAGAAGCGGAGGACTTGTCTTGTACCGTCGCGGCCGCAAGCGAGCTGCTGCCGAGCGGCGGCGACAGCTTGGCCTCCGAGGTCATCGGCGGATAGCAGAGCCCCTTCTCCGAGCAGCCCTGGCTGGTGACCTTCAGTGTAAAGGCACCACTGGCCTGTACCGGCAGCGTGACGACCAGCTGGTGATGGAAGGTCTCGACGTTCTTCTCGAAATTCGGGTCGAACTTCACTTTGCCCTTCGGCACCTGCGGTGCGCCGAGCGTGGCGCCCTCAGCAGCGAATTGCAGCTTGTCGCGGTACAGGTAGTAGCTGTCGGCGACATCGAAACGAACCGTGATGGTCGATGCATCAGCCATGCTGGCGCTGAAACGGAAGGCTTGCTCGGGCGGCAGGAAATCGTCGGCAGCGAAGGCCGGAGACAGCAATCCGGCGAACAGGCAAATCGCCGCCAGCACGATGGTGAGCAGCGCATGCAGGGCCTGCATGAGGGTCTGCACGGAGCGCTCCTGCCCTTGCCGCAGCCGGCCTGCGACGGGCGTCAAACGTTCGTCCCCGCAAAGCTGCGGGCGAGCCATGATCGGCGATGTCCGCAGTTCAAGCATGGCCATCCTGTGCGGTCTCGGCGGCTACCCAGTGCAGGTAGGACGGATATCCGTCGGCCAGCGGCAAGGCAATCACTTCGGGCACGTCATAAGGATGGGCGGCGATGATGGCTTGCTGCAGCTGTGCGTAACGTCCTTGCGTGGTCTTCACCAGCAAGCTGACCTCGCTGGCTTCCTCGACCTCGCCCTGCCAGCGATAGACCGATTGCACGCCCGGCAAGATGTTCACGCAAGCCGCCAGCTTCGCGCCGACCAGCGCGCGCGCCATCGCCTGCGCCGATGGCAGGTCGGGCAGATTGGTCATCACGAGCAGAACCTGTTCCATGGCGTGTTCGAGTGTGTAGTGGGGGCCTTACTTCAGCAGGCGGCGGCGGGTGAGCACGGTCGCCAGGTAATAGCCGATCGAGCAATAGACAAGCAGGATGGCGATCTGCGTCAGCGGTGCTTCGGGCAAGTGGCCGAGAATCAATGGTCGCACAAGATGCACGGCCGCGCTCAGCGGCAGGTAAGCGGCCAGCAGTTGCAGCCATTCGGGCAACTGGGTGGTCGGGTAGTAGACGCCGGACACGAAGACCATCGGTGTCAGCAGCAAGGTCATGTAGTAGGTGAAAAAGTCATAGCCGCTGGCCAGCGCGTTGATGATCAGGGCCATCGAAGCGAAGGTCACGCCGATCAGGAACAGCAGCGGCGGCACCAGCAAGGTGGTCGGATGCAAGCCGATGCCCAGCACGAACAGCACACCGAGAATGGCCGTGCTCGACATCATGGACTTGGTCGCGGCCCACAACATCTCGCCGAGCACGATGTCGTCCAGGCTCACTGGCGTGTTCAGGATCGCTTCCCAGGTCTTTTGCACATGCATGCGCGAGTAGCCGGAGAACATCGCTTCGAACGAGGCCGCCATCATTACGGACATGCAGATCGAGCCGCTGGCCAGGAATTCGATGTAGGGCACGCCCTGTATCGATTGCAGCATGCTGCCCAGCCCATAGCCAAAGGCCACCAGCGTGATCAGGGGCTCGGCGATATTGCCGATCATGCTCGCCACGGCCAGTTTGCGCCAGACCAGCAGGTTGCGGCGCAGAACGGGCAGGAAGCGCAGGCTGAAGCTCGGGAGGCGGTAGATCAGGCTGGACATGGTGACTCGGTAGGTTGGCGGCGTTGGCTTGGTGGCGGGATTTCGGCGGAGGGGACGCGGCGCTGCGTGATATCGGTTCGGATGTGGGCGCGCTGCGGCTTAGTCGCGCATCTCGCGGCCGGTCAGTTTCAGGAACAGGTCTTCGAGGTTGGCCGGCCGGTGCAGGTAGCGCAGGCCATCGGCGCCGGACAGCTCGTGCAGCAAAGGCTCAGCCCGGTTGGTGTAGCAGAACACCGTCTCGCCGCTGACCTCGACGCGCTCGGCCAGGGTCTTGCCCTGCGGCGCCCAGGCGGCCGCCCCATCGCCATAGACCTCAACCACCTGCGATTCGATATGGCGCGCGATCAGCTCACGCGGCGCGCCTTCGGCGATCAGTCGCCCATGGTCGATCACGGCCAGGCGGTCGCACAAACGCTCGGCTTCATCCATGAAGTGCGTGGTCAGCAGGATGGTCTTGCCAGCGGCCAGCAGCGCCTTCAGCCGCTCCCAGATCATATGCCGCGCCTGCGGGTCGAGGCCGGTGGTGGGCTCGTCCATGAAGATGATGTCGGGATCATTGACCAGCGCGCGCGCCAGCGTCAGCCGTCGCTTCATACCACCGGAAAGCTCGTTGATATAGGCCTTGCGCTTGGCAGTCAGGTTCGAGAATTCCAGCAGCCAGTCGAGGCGCGCGACGATGTCGGCGTGCTTCATGCCGAAATATCGGCCGTAGACGATCAGGTTTTCTTCGACGCTGAAGTCAGGATCGAGGCTGTCGATCTGCGGCACGACGCCTATCCTTGCGCGCGCTTGCCGCGCCTCGTCCGGTATGTCGCGCCCGACCAGCGTGATGCTGCCGCTATCGGGCGCCGTCAGGCCGAGGCAGAGCTTGAGCGTGGTGGTCTTGCCGGCGCCGTTTGGCCCCAGCAGTCCATAGCACTCGCCGCGCTTGAGCTCGAATGACACCCCATTGATGACTGGCCGTCGCTCGGCACCCGTGCCATAGGATTTGTGCAGGTCTTGGACGCGGAGGATAGACATCGGTACCGGTAGGGTCAGGGGTCAAGGAAGGAACGGTGAAGCTTTGATCTTGCCACAAAGCGAGCGGCAAAGAAAAAGGCCGCACTCGTGCGGCCTTTGTTCAGCGTGCTTGCCTGATTACTCGGCAACTTCCACGGCTTCGGTCGGCTCCGGACGATCGACCAGTTCGACGAAGGCCATCGGGGCGTTATCGCCAACGCGGAAGCCCATCTTCAGGATGCGCAGGTAACCGCCGTTGCGGTTCTTGTAGCGCGGGCCGATTTCGGCGAACAGCTTGCCGACGATTTCACGGTCACGCAGACGCGAGAAAGCCAGACGCTTGTTGGCCAGGCTGTCGATTTTGCCGAGGGTGATCATCGGCTCGACGACGCGGCGCAGTTCTTTTGCCTTCGGCAGCGTGGTCTTGATCGCTTCGTGACGCAGCAGCGAAACGGTCATGTTACGGAGCATCGCGAGGCGGTGCGACGAGGTGCGGTTCAGCTTACGGAGGCCGTTACGATGGCGCATGATTTCTTCCTTTTCAGAGTCTTCTATCCAGCTCTTCTATCGCTGCCCTTCCGAAGCTTGTCGTCGGGGCAGCGCGGGCCGGTGGTTGTTTGAATAAATTCCCGATTACTTCTCGAGGCCAGCCGGCGGCCAGTTCTCGAGCTTCATGCCCAGGGTCAGGCCGCGCGAAGCAAGGACTTCCTTGATTTCGTTGAGCGACTTGCGGCCCAGGTTCGGGGTCTTCAGCAGTTCGTTCTCGCTGCGCTGGATCAGGTCGCCGATGTAATAGATGTTCTCGGCTTTCAGGCAGTTTGCAGAACGGACGGTGAGTTCGAGGTCGTCGACCGGACGCAACAGGATAGGATCGACGGTCGGCGCACGCGACGGTGCTTCGGCCGCCGTCTCGGTACCTTCCAGGGCAGCGAACACGGTCAGCTGGTCAACCAGCACGCGAGCCGACTGGCGGATCGCTTCTTCCGGCGTGATCACGCCGTTGGTCTCGATGTTGATGACCAGCTTGTCGAGGTCAGTACGCTGTTCCACACGAGCGGACTCAACGGTGTACGACACGCGGCGAACCGGCGAGAACGATGCATCGAGAATGATACGACCGATGGTCTTGTTCGCGTCTTCCGACAGGCGGCGCACGTTACCCGGCACATAGCCGCGGCCTTTCTCGACCTTGACTTGCATGTCCAGCTTGCCGCCCGGGGTCAGGTGAGCGATCACGTGGTCCGGATTGATCAGTTCCACGTCGTGCGGCAGGTCGATGTCCGATGCCAGCACGGCGCCTTCGCCTTCCTTCTTCAGGGTCAGCGTGACGTCGTCGCGGTTGTGCAGCTTGAAGACGACGCCCTTCAGGTTCAGCAGGATGTCGACCACGTCTTCCTGGACGCCGTCCAGCGACGAGTACTCGTGCACGACGCCAGCGATCGTGACTTCA
>JACCDQ010919797.1_pt1 | contig 19002 bp, 18 predicted proteins | sample 7446031 | NCBI WGS metagenome assembly JACCDQ01 (sample SAMN15323442, study PRJNA562643) | freshwater metagenome | isolation source: river surface water | place: USA:Blue River Watershed | collected 2017-08-17
AGTATTAGTAGCAATAACACCTGCAATTTGAGTCTCTTTTACAATATCAATAATATCCAACAATTGCTCATCAGTCAAATCGGGAGCTATTTTTAATAGAATTGGTTTTTGTTTTGGCTTAGCTAAATTTTTATTTTGCAAAGTTTGCAACAATTGTGTCAAGGGCTCTTTGTCCTGTAGTTCACGAAGATTAGGCGTATTAGGCGAACTCACATTTACTACAAAATAATCTACATAATCGTATAAGGCATCAAAACAGATTTCATAATCCGAAGTCGCTTCCTCATTAGGAGTTACTTTATTTTTACCAATATTTCCACCAATTAAAACTCCCGGATTCGATTTCAGTCTTTCAACCGCTTCCAGAACGCCACCATTATTAAAACCCATTCGGTTAATAATTGCCGAATCTTCTTTTAAACGAAACAAACGTGTTTTAGGATTTCCTTCCTGTCCTTTTGGTGTTAAAGTTCCAATTTCGATGAAACCAAAACCAAAATTAGACAACTCCTTGTACAATTTGGCATCCTTATCAAAACCGGCAGCAAGACCTACGGGATTTTTAAATTTCAATCCAAAAACTTCTGTTTCTAATCTTTTATCATCTACCAAATAAAGCGATTTATAAATGGCTGAAAAACCAGGAATTTTAGAAGTAATACGAACTAACGAAAATGTAAAATGATGTATTTTTTCAGGATCAAAACAAAAAAATAACGGTCGGATAAGCTGTTTATACATAGGATTTTAATTTGTGCTGCAAAAATAGAATTATCTAAGCGAATAAGAAATAAATACTTTTATTTTTTAGGTTCCGTTTTTTGTGTATGCTATTTCAAAAAGTTTTAACTAAAGTTTCAGGCTTTAGCCACAGTATTAAAACAAACTTTCCTTACTTTTAAATAAAAATACAAACTATGAATATCAATAAAAACTGGCATCAAAAACACTACGATAGTCTTGCATTTGGAAGCCGCGTTGCTGATTTAGTTGCCAAAGGAATGGGTTCGTGGCGCTTTATAATTCTACAAACTGTTTTTGTAATCGTTTGGATGGGATTAAATCTTGTAGCTTACTTTAAACATTGGGACGCCTACCCTTTTATTTTACTCAATCTTTTATTTTCTACTCAGGCCGCTTATGCAGCTCCTATCATTATGATGTCACAAAATCGTCAAAACGAAAGAGACCGTATTCAAGCCCAGGAAGATTATATTACCAATAAAGAAGCTAAACTTGAAATTGAAGCCCTAGCTAAAAAGCTCAACGCTATTGACGTGGACAAATTAGACAAAATAATCAAAATGCTGGAAGACATGAAATAAAGCATCTTGCGCCATGCCCTAAATTAATCCTATCTTTGGACTCCAATAAAAAATCATTTTATGCAAAATATTATTGATCGTTTCATCAGTTATGTAACTGTTGATACGGAATCCAATCCCAATTCAGAAACGACTCCAAGCACCGAAAAACAATGGGTTTTAGCCAACAAATTAGTCGAAGAACTAAAAGCTATCGGTATGCAGGACGTAAGCATTGACGATAAAGCCTACATCATGGCGACTTTGCCAAGTAATGTGGAACACGAAGTACCAACAATAGGATTTGTTTCTCATTTTGACACTTCACCTGATTTTTCCGGAGCCAATGTAAAACCTCAAATTATTCGCGATTATGATGGAAAAGATATCGTTTTGAATGCCGAGCAAAACATCGTTTTATCGCCGGATTATTTCAAAGATCTATTACAATACAAAGGACAAACAATAATTACCACTGACGGAACCACACTTTTAGGTGCAGATGACAAAGCAGGAATTACCGAAATTGTTACTGCCATGGAATATCTAATTAAAAATCCTGAAATCAAACACGGAAAAATTAGAATTGGATTCACTCCCGATGAAGAAATTGGTCGCGGTGCACATTTTTTTGATGTAGAAAAATTTGGTGCACAATGGGCTTACACTATGGACGGAAGCCAGATAGGCGAATTAGAATATGAAAATTTTAATGCGGCTGGAGCCAAAATTACTTTTAAAGGAAAAAGCGTTCATCCGGGATATGCCAAAGGCAAAATGATAAATTCGATGTTAATTGCCAATACTTTCATCAGCGAATTACCTGCCGACGAAGTTCCTGAAAAAACCAAAGGCTATCAGGGTTTTTATCATATCCACCATTTAAGTGGAAGCATCGAAGAAACGGTTCTGGAATTAATTATCAGAGATCACAACCAAAAGAAATTCGAAAAAAGAAAAGAAAAAATCCAAAAAATAGTCCGCAAAATCAACAAGAAATTTGCGAAACAATTTGGAGAAGATATTATTGTTTTGGAAATCAAAGACCAATATTACAATATGAAGGAAAAAGTACTTCCTGTAAAACATATTGTAGACATTGCCGAAAAAGCAATGAAAGAACTAAAAATAAAACCGATTATTAAACCTATTCGTGGCGGAACTGACGGTTCGCAATTATCTTACATGGGATTACCTTGCCCGAACATCTTTGCCGGCGGACATAACTTTCACGGAAAATACGAATATGTTCCTGTGGAAAGTATGCAAAAAGCAGTTGACGTAATTGTAAAAATTGCCGAACTCACAGCCTTACCTAACTTTGGACTGGAAGAACCTAAATCAAAAACTAAAAAAAGAAAATAACACTTAAAAGCTCCGAAAATGGAGCTTTTTTCACATCTCTTTCCCAGCATAAAAATCTTAACATTACAACTGCAATTTTTATATGAATTTTATGTAAATTTAAGACTGCAATACATTTTTAATTTGCAAACCAACACCTCAAAAAATGCTTGTCTTATTTTATAAACTTCCAAATCTTTAAATGTTATGAGCGAAAATCAAGAAGAGATCGAAAAAAACACCCCAAAAGAAACCGAAAAACCCAAAACAATTAGCAGAAGAAGAACTAAAACTTCTGTAGTTCCTGAAACTCCCGAAAATCCAATAGAAGAAGTAACAGAAATCCCTGCTGAAATTGTTTTTGAAGAAACCCCGGTTTCTCAAAACGAAACAGATACAGCGACAGAAAATCAAACTGCTGAAGAAATTTCGAAACCTAAAAAAGAAAAGAAAAGCAAGTCCAAGAAAAAAGATAAAAAGAAAGCTAAAAAAGCTGACGCCAAAGAAAAGGCCAAAAAGAAAAAAGCGAAAGCCAAAAAGGCTAAAAAAGAAAAAGCTAAAAAAAGCGAAACTCAAAGCAAAGCTCAAAGAGAAAAAAGCAAAGGCTAAATCCAAAAAAGCAAAATCTAAAAAGAAGAAAAAATAATTCTTTTTAAGCAAAAAAAGTCCCAATAACGGGACTTTTTTGTGCAGACTAAATATTATTCAGTCTTATTTTTTAGCTAGTGAAGCACTCATTTCCATAGAAATTGCAGAACGCTCCATTTTTAATTTTCCGGCCATAGTTTCAATCACTACAGTTGTATCTGCTAATTCAACTACTTTTCCGTGAAGACCACTTTTAGTAATGATTTTATCACCTACTTTTAAACTAGCTTCAAATTCTTTTTCTTGTTTTGCTCTTTTTTGTTGTGGTCTGATCATAAAGAAATAGATAACCACAAACATTAAGATAAAAGGCAAAAACTGATTTAATTGACCCATAATTTTTAATTCTTTTTTAATTTATTACTATTACATTAAACCGCGACCGGCTTTAACCATTTTTTTACTTGTTTCTAATTCTTTAGCTAAATTATCTAAAATTCCATTGATAAAAATACTACTCTTAGGAGTAGAATATTCTTTGGCTAATTCCAGATATTCATTTAAAGTAACTTTTACAGGAATCGATGGAAATTTCAAAAATTCACAAATAGCCATTTTTAAAATAATCGTATCCACCTCAGCAATTCTATCGCTATCCCAGTTAGGTGTTTTATCTACAAATTCTTTTGCTAATTCTGCTTCGTTTAAAACCGTTTTACGGAACAAATCTTTAACAAAATCCTTATCTTCATTGTCTTTGTACAATTTCGGCACTTTGAAATTATCATTTTCGATAGGTTTCATCGCTTTCAATTGTTTGATGATTTGTGTATTCACCATCGGAATGTCATCAATCCAGGTCAATTTATCGTCTTCTAAGAATTCGTATAATTTCTCATTTGGAACAATTACTTCTGTAAACAAATCCACAATCAATTGTCTGTCTTCTTCAAAAGAACGTCCCAGATTACTCATGTATTTTTGATAATACGAGCTCTCTTTAATAGCCTGCAACAATAAGCTAATGTAATCCTCATGCAAATGCCAGGCATTAATTTTTCTGGTTTCTAAAGCAATACTTAAAGAATTATTTTCGGCAAGAATTTCAAAAATACTGTTCTTAATGAATTTCTCATTAGGATTACGTTCAGCCGCTGTCGCTAAATGTTTCTGACTGGATAAATGTAAAAATTGCGTTTCTTTTTTACATATTTCTAACAAGGAAGAAATCATTGTAAGGTATAAATCCTGAATATTATCGATACTGTAAAAAAGGAATTTTTCCTCCTTTTCTAAGTTATCTGAGCCGTTTTGATGCATTGCATAAATGGTTTGCATAACTTTAACGCGGATGTGTCGTCTATTTACCACCTTGTAAGAACTTTTAAAAAATTAGTTTGCAAAAATAGGGATTTCCTTTTTCAAAATAAAATTAAAACCTCAAAAAGCAGGACAAACACAAGGGGAATTTTCATTAATGAAACGTTAAATCAAACTTAACAGCTTAGAGACGACTAACTATTATTGCTTTTAAAGCCATATCTTTGTTTTTTAAAAAAATTCAGCTTAGTCCGAAAATGAAAGAATTACTCTATTTAAACAAATATTTCATTAAGTATAAATACCATTTTCTACTCGGTATTCTATTCACAATAATTGCACAAATCTTCATGCTTTTCACCCCAAAACTGATTAGCAAATCATTCTCGGCTATAGAAACTTTCTCAAAAAACCCAAAAATTCCTAAATCCGTACTTCAACATGAATTAATTTCAAACATTTTACTGATTATTGCAACGTCTATTATTGCCGGATTTTTAACTTTCTTAATGAGACAAACCCTGATTGTAATGTCTCGCCGTATCGAATTTGATTTAAAAAATGAAGTTTTTAAACAATATGAAAACCTGTCTCAAAATTTCTACAAAAAGAATCGTACCGGAGATTTAATGAATCGTATTAGCGAGGATATATCCAAGGTCAGAATGTATGTAGGACCTGCAGTGATGTACACCATCAATACCTTCATTCGTTTTGCCATTGTTATACTTTACATGTACAAAGTTTCTCCATTGTTGACTTTGTACACACTATTGCCACTCCCACTTTTATCCTACGCTATTTTTAGACTGAGTACCGAAATCAATAAACGGAGTACTCGTTTCCAACAATATTTATCCAAAGTTTCAAGTTTTACACAGGAAATATTTTCCGGAGTACGCGTTATAAAAGCCTACTCATTAGAAAATCAACATCAGGACAATATGCACGCGCTTGCTCTGGAAAGCAAAAGCAAAAGCATGGATTTAGCCAGAGTACAATCGCTATTTGGTCCTTTAATGCTCGCCTTAATTGGAATCAGTAACTTAGTTGTGGTTTATGTTGGAGGGTTAATGTACATCAACGGAACATTAAAAAGCATCGGAACTATTGCCGAATTTATTTTGTACATCAACATGCTTACCTGGCCTGTTGCTTCCTTGGGATGGGTTTCCTCAATGGTTCAGGAAGCCGAGGCTTCTCAAAAAAGAATCAACGAGTTTCTAAAAATAGAACCGGAAATAAAGAACAACAATCCTGAAAAATCTAAAATAGAAGGAACAATTACTTTCGAAAACGTAAGCTTTACTTACGAAGACACCAATATTACCGCTCTTCAAAACATTTCATTCACAATACATAAAGGTGAAACACTGGCTATTTTAGGAAAAACAGGTTCCGGGAAATCGACCATTTTATCGTTAATTTCCCGAATGTATGATGTAACTGATGGGGCTATAAAAATTGACCAACAAGAAATCAGCCGACTGAACTTATTCGATTTAAGAAACAGCATTGGAATTGTGCCTCAGGATGCTTTTTTATTTTCAGATACAATAAAAAATAACATCAAATTCGGAAAAGAAGACGCCAGCATCGAAGAAGTTATTACCGCTGCGAAAAACGCTGCAGTTCATGAAAATATTTTAGGTTTTAACAAACAATACGATACTGTTTTAGGAGAAAGAGGCATCACACTTTCCGGCGGACAAAAACAACGTGTTTCTATTGCCAGAGCCATCATCAAGAACCCTCCTATTTTACTTTTTGACGACTGTTTATCAGCAGTTGATACTGAAACAGAAGAAGCTATTTTGAACAACCTAAACGCTATTTGCAAAGAAAAAACAACAATTATTGTAAGCCATCGGGTATCCTCAGCAAAAAATGCCGACAAAATTATTATTCTCGAAGATGGCAAAATTATTCAACAAGGTTCTCATAACCAGCTAATAAATCAGGAAGGTTATTATTCTTCTCTCTATTTAAAACAACTTTCTGAAAAAGAATTACTTTAAATCTTGCTTAATAAATATATTTTTATCATTTTTGGTTTCCAATTAACAACCATATTATTGTACAGAACGGATTATGAGAGAAAATGACATGTTAGAAAAAGAAGAAATCTTTTCTAAAGTTTTACGTGCAGGAAGAAGAACTTATTTCTTCGATGTGAGAGCTACTAAAGCTGATGATTACTATATTACCATTACTGAAAGTAAAAAATTCACCGAAGAAGACGGTTCGTTTCATTTCAAAAAACACAAAATATATTTGTACAAAGAGGACTTCGCTGCATTCACAGAAATCCTTGGAGAAATGACTTCTTATGTTTTAAACCACAAAGGAGAAGAAGTAATTTCAGAAAGACACCAAAAAGATTTTAAAAAAGAATATGCAACGGAACGAGTTAGCACTGAAGATTCTGTTTCAAGCATTTCTAATTTCACCGATATTGATTTTGATGATATTTAACAAGCATCAAACCATTAAGATTAAACATTTAAAAGTCCAAAAATCGATTGATTTTTGGACTTTTTATTTATACAAAAATTAAAATAACACAACTTCATAATTTCGTATATTAGTAGTCCTTATTTTCCAATTAAAAACAATATCAATATGAAAATCCCAATTGTATCCGTAAACTGGCTTCAGGAAAATAGTAACAACCCTGAATTAATAATTCTTGACGCCGTTTTAGACAGTCCTCCACATGATTTACAAATCTCCGGAGCACGCACTTTTGATATTAAAAATAATTTCAGCGACACTACAAATCCACTACCGAATACCCTGCCTAAGCCGGAAGCTTTTGCAGCCGAAGCAAGAAAACTGGGAATCAGCAAGCACAGCAAAATAGTGGTTTACGACACTAAAGGAATCTACTCGAGCCCAAGAGCCTGGTATTTATTTAAAAGCATGGGACATGAAAATGTCTGGGTGCTCGACGGAGGATTTCCGGCCTGGGAAAAAGCAAACTTTCCAACCGAAAAAGTGGGACCAAAATCATTTAAAGAAGGAGATTTTGAAGCACACTTTCACCCGGAAAAATTTAAAACTAAATTTCAGATTTTAAACAATATAACCTCAAAAGAAGCTGTTGTAATTGATGCACGTTCTGCCGACCGTTTCAATGCCGAAACTGAAGAACCCCGTGAAGGTTTAAGAAGCGGACACATCCCTAATTCCATAAACCTGCCTTTTTCCAAAGTTTTAAAAGACGGTCACTTTTTATCAAAAGAAGAACTCAAACAAATTTTACCGCATCAGAACGAAAATCTTTATTTTTCCTGCGGTTCGGGAATTACTGCCTGCATCAATTTAATTGCTTACGAATTGGTTTCTAACAGCCCAAAAGCAATCTATGACGGCTCCTGGACTGAGTGGGGACAAGACCACAATTTGCCAATAGAAAAATAGCCAAAAATTTTGTTATCCTATTCGTAAACCGTTTTCAATCCTGAAATCCGGAGACAATAGGATAACATCTCCTTCTTCTCCAACTGCACCCAAAACCAAACATTCACTCATAAACTTCCCTATTTGTTTTTTAGGAAAATTAACTACTGCAACAATTTGGCGGTTTAAAAGCACTTCTTTTGCATATCGTTTTGTGATTTGAGCCGAAGTTTTCCTGATTCCGATTACTTCACCAAAATCGATTGTCAGTTGAAAAGCTGGTTTTCTGGCTTCCGGAAAATCATTAACAGCCATTATTGTTCCCACATACATGGCTACTTTTTCAAATTCAGCCCAAGTCAAATTAGTTTCCATAAAAATTACAAATCATTAATTCTTCCAAAAATAGTTTTTACAATTCAAACAGCCCTCAATTTTAGTAACTTTAACCCTTGAAATAATTCTACAAAAATGGCACGTACCCCATCTAACATGATTGATTTAGGCACTATAGCTCCTGAATTCTATTTGAAAGACACTCAATCCAACAACAGTTTTTCTTTTGCAGATTTAAAAGGCGAAAAAGGAACTTTAGTATTTTTTATCTGCAATCATTGTCCTTTTGTACATCATGTTATTGAAGAAGTAGTCCGTATTGCCAACGATTACAGAGTTCAGGGAATTGGCATCATAGCGATTTCAAGTAATGATGTTGAAAATTATCCGCAGGATGCCCCTGAACTGATGACTGAATACGGATTTGAAAACAAATTTGAATTCCCTTATTTATATGACGAAACTCAGGAAACAGCCAAAGCCTATGATGCTGCCTGCACACCTGATTTTTATTTGTTTGACAAACAGGACAAATTGGTTTATCGCGGTCAACTCGACGACAGCCGTCCCGGAAATGGAATTCCGCTAAGTGGAAGTGACTTGCGAGGCGCTATTGACGGAATTTTATACAACCGCAGTATCAATCCTAATCAAAAACCCAGTATTGGCTGTAATATCAAGTGGAAAAAATAGTTTGCAGTCCTCAGTTCCGATAGCTATCGGAATCAGTGAGCAGAAGGCAGACATAAAAAAAGCGATTTTCAAATTGAAAATCGCTTTTTTTATGTGTAATCAAAACTGCAGTCTAAATTCTGCAATCTGAATTCTTAAATATAAAATTACTTAACGTCCATTAATTCAACGTCAAAAATCAATGTAGCATTTGGAGGAATCACTCCACCTGCACCACGAGAACCATATCCTAAGTGTGCAGGAATCACAAAACGAGCTTTATCACCTACTTGTAACAAAGCAATTCCTTCGTCCCATCCTTCAATTACGTTACCTTGTCCTAATGGAAATTCAATTGGTTTTTTACGAGGATACGAACTGTCAAAAACTTTTCCGTCAGGTAATTGTCCTGTATAGTGAACAGAAACTGTTTTTCCGTTTTCAGCTTTTTTACCTTCACCTCTTTGGATAAATTGGTAACGCAAACCGCTTTCTGTTTTTTCAAAACCGGCAGCTAATTTCTCCATTGCTTCTTCAGCAGCAGCTTTTTCAGCCTCTAAACGTTTTTTTCTGTTTCCTTCAAAAACTCTAAACGCCTCAACAGCATTCCAGTTTTGAGCTTCTTCACCTACTCTGATAATTTCCAATGTCTCTAAAACATCTCCCTGAGCAACTGCATCTACTACCTCTTGTCCTTCAATTACATGACCAAAAACAGTATGCTTTCCATCTAACCATGAAGTAGGAACGTGAGTAATAAAAAATTGAGAACCATTAGTTCCAGGCCCTGCATTAGCCATAGAAAGTACTCCTGGCTTATCGTGTTTTAAACTTGGATGAAACTCATCGTCAAATTTATACCCAGGATCTCCTGTACCTGATCCTAATGGACATCCACCCTGAATCATAAAATCAGGAATAACTCTGTGAAAAGTTAATCCATCGTAATATTTAACTCCTTGAGGTTTTTTATTATTCTCTAAATTCCCTTCAGCCAAAGCCACAAAGTTACCTACTGTTCCAGGTGTTAAATCATGAGTTAATTTTACTAAAACTGAACCTTTTGCGGTATTGAATTTAGCGTATATTCCGTTTTCCATTTTTAAAAATTTTTATTGAAGTGCAAATTTACAAATTAAATCAGAGAATGAGTCAATCTGTAAATCAGAAAATTTGAAGACGAATTTATTTAAGGAAAAGAAAAATCAATAATAGATATCCAAAAGAATATTAGACTTTGAATTATCAATCAACTTTTGAATTCTACTGTAATAAACTTGATTAACCATTGGACAACCTAAGCTATTACAGATATAAGCATTCTGTTCTTCGTAAGGTACTTTATCATATTGATGCAAAACAATATTTCGTGAAAAAGCATTACTGTTTGTCGATTCCAAACCATGTAATTTATAGGCTTTCCCAAATTCACCAAAATAACTTTTACCGATATAATACTTCCCCAATGAAGTACAATACGAGTTATTTTCATTACTAAATTTTAAATCACTAAACATTCCCGATCCAAGACCATGCGCTACCAAACCCTGATCGATAATCTTATCATGAATTAAGTCATAAACAAAAAAGCGATTTTTACCGGACATTATTTTCATATCCAGCAAAAAAACGATTTCATTATTAAATTTTGGATTTGATTTCAACATCGACTTAATTGCAACTATTTGTTCTGAAACTCTTTCTTCTTTAGTTACAATCTCTAATCGACTTTCATTTTGAATCTTTCGTATGCTTTTGGGACTTATTCCAAAACCACAAAGTACTCCTATTGCAAATACACCTAATATTACATTTCTCATCAGCAGGTTAAAATTCTATGTCGTAAAAGATAAATTATTAATTAAATCTTACGTTAACACATTTATAATACATTTTGGGACGCCCAAAAATATAACTTTTTTAAATTCAAAATACACATAAAAAAACTTTAACATATTAATATTCAAAAAATTAATATTCAAAAAAGCTTTAATCCACATCAATTCATATGCTCCTGAAAAAACTTTGTACCTTTGCCCCATTCAAAAACCTAGATATAGAATCATGCGAATTGACATTATTACTGTTTTACCGGAATTACTACGCAGTCCATTTGAGGCTTCGATTATGAAACGCGCCATTGACAAAGGTCTCGTAGAAGTTCACATTCATAATTTAAGAGATTACACTACAAACAGACAAAAAAGTGTAGACGATTATCCTTATGGTGGCGGAGCAGGAATGGTCATGACAGTACAGCCTATTGACGACTGCATTACACATTTAAAAAGTCAACGAGAGTACGACGAAGTTATCTACATGTCGCCGGACGGAGAAACCTTGAATCAAAAAATGGCTAATACGATGTCAATGTATGAGAATATCATCATTTTGTGCGGACATTATAAAGGCGTGGATCAAAGAGTGCGCGATCATTTTATTACCAAAGAAATTTCCATTGGAGATTACGTTTTAAGCGGAGGCGAATTAGGCGCTTTGGTATTATCTGATACTTTAATCCGATTGATTCCGGGAGTTTTGAGTGACGAAACCTCAGCATTAACAGATAGTTTTCAGGACAATTTATTATCAGGACCTATCTACACACGACCTGCAGATTATAAAGGATGGAAAGTCCCTGAAGTTTTATTAAGTGGACATTCGTCCAAAATTGATAAATGGCGTGAAGATATGGCGTATGAACATACTAAAAACAGAAGACCGGATTTATTAGAGGAATAGACCTAAAGAAGAAAGAAGAAAGAAACAAGAGAAAAGATAATGGACTTAGTACTAATCTTAATTCTTTCCTCTTGTTTCTTGTTTCTTGTTTCTCTTTGAAAAAAAAGCAATTTATAATTCATAATTCAATAATTTATAATTACTTTTGCGCCCACATTTAATTAACCTCTGGCGATACCCGTGAATGTTGATTAGATTTTTAAACCAAAATGAGCATTTAAAATGGCAAATTTAGTAGATTTCGTTAATAGCGAATTTGTAACAAAAAAAGATTTTCCTGATTTCGGAGCTGGAGATACTATCACAGTTTACTACGAAATTAAAGAGGGTGAAAAAACAAGAACTCAGTTCTTCAAAGGAGTTGTAATCCAAAGAAGAGGTACTGGAAGTACTGAAACTTTTACAATCCGTAAAATGTCAGGTTCAGTAGGTGTTGAGCGTATCTTCCCTATTAACTTACCAGCTTTACAAAAAATTGAAATCAATAAGAAAGGTGCTGTACGTAGAGCTAGAATCTTCTACTTCAGAGAACTTACTGGTAAAAAAGCAAAAATTAAAGACAAAAGAAGATAATTTAGTATCTCTTTATCATAAAAGTCCCGACAATATCGGGACTTTTTTTTTAGACTTTAGTCAAAAAAAGGACACTTATTCTTTAAAAAAATAACATTTTAAAGTCTTGTAGTTAGTTATTCCAGAATTCGCTTATTTCTATAACAAACCAGACTGTATTTTAGTCTGATTTACATATCTTTGCACCGCTTTATTCAAAGCAAACAATACATTTCACATTCTTCGCGGAAGAATTACGATTATAAAATAAAAAAAATGACACAAAAATCAAAGATTGTTTACACATTAACTGACGAAGCACCTTTGTTAGCTACTTATTCGTTTTTACCTATTGTTGAAGCTTTTACAGCTACTGCAGGAATCGAAATTGAAACAGAAGACATCTCTGTTGCTGCTCGTATCCTTGCTAATTTCCCTGAGTTTTTAACTGAGGAGCAAAGAGTAAAAGATTCTTTGGCTGAATTAGGAAAATTAGCTACTGCTCCAGAAGCAAACATTATCAAATTACCAAACGTTTCTGCATCTGTTCCTCAATTAAAAGGAGCTATCGCTGAATTGCAGGCTCATGGATATGCAGTTCCTAACTACCCTGAAGCTCCACAAAATGATGCTGAAACTGCAATCAAAGCCAAATATGCTAAAATATTAGGGTCGGCTGTAAACCCGGTTTTACGTGAAGGAAACTCTGACCGTAGAGCTCCTAAAGCAGTAAAAAATTACGCAAAAGCTAACCCACACTCAATGGGAGCCTGGTCTGCCGATTCTAAAACAGCAGTTGCTTCTATGGAAAGCGGTGATTTTTACGGAAGTGAGCAATCAGTTACTGTAGCTGAAGCAACTGATGTAAAAATCGAATTTGTTGCTCAGGATGGTACAGCTACTGTTCTTAAAGCAAGTACTCCGTTAAAAGCCGGAGAAATTATCGATAGTTCAGTAATGCACTTAAACGCTTTGAAATCTTTTGTTGCTAAAACAATCGCTGAAGCAAAAGCACAAGGAGTATTACTTTCTGTTCACTTGAAAGCTACAATGATGAAGGTTTCTGACCCAATTATCTTTGGAGCTATCGTTGAAGTATATTTCAAAGACGTTTTCGAAAAATACGCTGCATTATTTGCTGAACTTGGAGTAAACACTAAAAATGGTTTAGGTGACGTATATGCAAAAATTGCAGGTAACGCACAAGAAGCTGAAGTAAAAGCTGCTATCGATCAGGCAATCGAAAATGGACCAGCTTTAGCAATGGTTAACTCTGATAAAGGAATAACTAACCTTCACGTACCTTCAGATGTAATTGTTGATGCTTCTATGCCGGCAATGATCCGTACTTCTGGGCAAATGTGGAACAAAGAAGGAAAACAACAAGATACTATTGCAATTATCCCAGACCGTTGCTACGCTGGTGTATATACTGCTACAATTGATTTCTGTAAAAAACACGGTGCTTTTGACCCAACTACAATGGGAAGTGTTCCTAACGTAGGTTTGATGGCTCAAAAAGCAGAAGAATATGGTTCTCATGACAAAACTTTCCAAATGTCAGCTAACGGAGTGGTTCGTGTAGTAGATGCAAACGGAAACATTTTGATGGAACAGGCTGTTGAAGCAAATGATATTTTCAGAATGTGTCAGGCTAAAGATGCTCCAATTCAGGACTGGGTAAAACTAGCTGTAAACCGAGCTCGTTTATCTAACACTCCTGCTGTTTTCTGGTTAGACGAAAACAGAGCACACGACAGAGAATTGATCGTAAAAGTTCAAAAATACCTTAAAGATTACGATACAACCGCATTAGATATCCGTATCTTAAACCCAATTGCTGCTACTGAATTTACATTAGACAGAATCATCAAAGGACAAGATACAATTTCTGTAACAGGAAACGTATTACGTGACTACCTTACTGACTTATTCCCAATCTTAGAAGTTGGAACTTCTGCAAAAATGTTATCTATCGTTCCATTAATGAATGGTGGTGGATTATTCGAAACAGGTGCAGGTGGATCAGCTCCTAAACACGTTGAGCAATTTGTAACTGAAGGATATTTACGTTGGGATTCATTAGGAGAGTTTTTAGCTTTAGGTGCTTCATTAGAGCATTTAGGACAAACTTTAAACAATGAAAAAGCAATCGTTCTTTCTGAAACTTTAGACCAGGCAAACGATGCTTTCTTGAAAAACGATAAATCTCCTGCTAGAAAAGTTGGTCAAATTGACAACCGTGGTTCTCACTTTTACTTAGCTTTATACTGGGCTCAGGCTTTAGCTGCTCAAACTAAAGACGCTGACTTACAAGCTATCTTTGCTCCTATCGCAAAAGAACTGACTGAAAACGAAGCTAAAATTGATGCAGAATTAATTGGTGCACAAGGAAAACCACAAGAAATTGGAGGTTACTACCAACCAAATCCAGCTTTAGTAAGCAAAGCAATGCGTCCAAGCACAACTTTTAATACTATTTTAGATAAAATCTCTGTATTAACAGCTTAATTTTTTTATCTAAATACATAAATCAAAGACAACTCGAAAGGGTTGTCTTTTTTTTTAAAAGAAAAAACCATTTTATAAACTTCTCAGATTTCATACAGAAATAATACTTTTACGTAATATTTCAAAAAAAATGGAAAACACAAGCCAAAAAGTAATTCCTTTTACTTCCTATCAAAAATTCACCATATTTATTCTTGCCATCACACAATTTACCGTTATTCTGGATTTTATGGTAATGTCGCCTCTAGGTGACATTTTAATGAAAAGCATGCAAATAAAACCATCTCATTTTGGTTTAGTAGTATCGGCTTATGCCTTTAGTGCCGGTGTTTCAGGATTACTTACGGCAGGTTTTGCCGATAAATTCGACAGAAAAAAATTGTTACTATTCTTTTATACCGGATTTATTTTAGGAACCATTCTATGCGGAGTAGTAACCTCTTATCCATTATTAGTAGCAGCCAGAATCATCACCGGGTTATTTGGAGGAGTTATCGGCTCCATTTCGATGGCCATTGTAACCGATTTATTTACGATGCAGCAACGTGGGCGTGTTATGGGTTTTATCCAAATGGCTTTTGGAGCAAGCCAGATATTCGGAATCCCCGTTGGTCTTTACATAGCAACCAAATGGGACTGGCATGCACCCTTTTTGGGAGTGGCAGTTATGGCAATAATTATTGCTGTTTTAATCGCATTAAAATTAAAACCACTAACAGAACATCTTGCCATACAAAAGGAAAAATCAGCATTTCAACATTTAATTCACACCATTACTAAACGCGAATACCGCATTGGTTTTGCTGCTACAGCAGTACTATCTGTTGGAGGTTTTATGCTAATGCCTTTTGGTAGTGCTTTTGCCATTAACAATTTAAAGATAACCGAAGAACAACTTCCTTTTATATTTATGATTGCGGGAATGTCTACTTTAATCATCATGCCTGTTATTGGTAAACTGAGTGACAAAATAGATAAATTCAAAATTTTCGCTGCAGCTTCCCTTTGGACAATTATAACAGTGGCTATTTATACCAATCTTGCTGAAACTCCGTTTTGGCTAGTAGCCATAATCAATATCCTGATGATGATGGGGGTCATGAGTCGAATGGTTCCTTCTACTGCCTTAGTAACTTCAATTCCTGCAAAAGAAGACCGTGGCGCTTTTATGAGCATCAATTCTTCCTTACAACAAATTTCAGGTGGAATTGCTGCTGCTTTTGCCGGAACAATTGTAGTTCAAAAAGACAGCTTTAGCCCTTTAGAACATTATAATACTCTGGGTTTTATCATAATTGGAATATCGTTGCTATCAATTCTATTACTCAGTCGTGTAAATAAGCATTTGAAAAAAAATCCGGAGCAGAAATCCAATTCTGTTTTAACGGTTTCGGAAGTTTAACCGAAGTAAAAACAGACTGAATATTAAACATAAATTAACAGTTGTTCAGTTGAAAAAACTTTATAATTGGTTGACATTTGCAATTCAAATATCCTAAAATGATTACAAAAAAAATAAATTTTCTTTTTATCGTTTTCTTAATTAGTATAACTGCTTTTGCGCAAGAGAAATTTACCTTGAGTGGAATTATCACCGACGTAAAAAACAACGAAACCCTAATTGGCGTCAACCTTTATTTCCCTGATTTAAAAATTGGAACTACCACTAACGAATATGGTTTTTATTCGATAAGTGTCCCTAAAGGAAATCAGAATTTAATCATCAGTTATTTGGGCTACCAAAACATTGAAAAATCTATTACGCTGACAAAAAACAGCAAAATGAACTGGGCTCTTACTGAAAATGGCGAAATCCTGAACGAAGTAATTGTTAACAGTAATCAGGGGCGCACCAATACGCGTACACCTGAAATGAGCGTGAACAAATTATCGATGGCTACTATCAAAAAAATGCCTGTTGTTTTAGGAGAAGTAGATGTGATAAAATCAATTTTATTGTTGCCGGGAGTTACTAATGCCGGCGAAGGTGCCTCAGGATTTAACGTTCGCGGTGGTGGAGCCGATCAAAATTTAATTCTTTTGGACGAAGCTACCATTTACAATTCCTCGCACGTTTTTGGTTTTTTCTCAGTTTTTAACCCCGACGCTATCAAAGATTTAAAATTGTACAAAGGCGGAATCCCTAGCCGTTTTGGAGGAAGAGCCTCATCGGTTTTAGATATTTACCAAAAAGACGGAAACAGTAAAGACTTCCATATGAATGGCGGAATCGGTTTAATATCCAGCCGTCTGCTTGCCGAAGGTCCAATAGTTAAAGACCGCGTATCATTTCTAATTGGCGGCAGGACTTCTTATGCTCATTTATTCTTAAAATTGTCCGAAGACCAAAAAAACAATACTGCCTATTTCTATGATTTGAATACCAAATTAAATTATAAAATCAACGAAAGCAACAATCTTTATTTATCAGGTTATTTTGGTCGTGACGTTTTTGCAATCAACAAAAGTTTCAGTAATACTTACGGAAATTCGACTTTAAATTTACGTTGGAACCATTTATTCTCTGATAAATTATTTTCGAATCTCTCTGTAATTTACAGCGATTATTATTATGGATTAGATTTGGATTTTGTTGGTTTCAATTGGGATTCGGGTATTAAAAACTACAATATCAAATACGATTTCAAACACTACATTTCAGATAATTTTAAATTGAATTACGGAACCAATGCCATCTACTATAATTTCAATCCCGGAACCATCAAACCATCAAGCCCTGAATCAGGAATTAATCGGGATCAATTAGACAAAAAATATGCTTTTGAACCCTCAGTCTATATAGAGGCCGAAAACAAACTCACTAAAAAACTGTCTGTCAATTACGGCTTACGCTACAGTCTTTTCTATCGTTTAGGAAATTCAACTATAAACTTATACGACAATAATAATGCTGTTTTTTTTAATCCGGATTTCCAGATTTATGAAAAAGCAACTCCAATCGGGACAAAATACTATAGCAAAAACCAAACTATTAAAAGCTTTGACAATTTCGAACCCCGTTTTGCTGTTTCTTACCAACTCAATGAAGACCTGGCCATAAAAGCCAGTTACAATCGAATGGTACAATATTTACAACTAATCTCTAACACTGCCTCACCAACTCCTCTTGATGTTTGGATGCCTAGTGACAATTATATCAAACCTCAAATTGCCGATCAGGTAGCCATTGGTTATTTTAAAAACATTCGCAATGGAGACTATTCACTTGAAATTGAAAGTTTTTACAAAAAAATTCAAAACCGCATGGATTATATTGATGGTGCCGATTTGATTGCCAATGAAGCCATCGAACAGGTAGTCCTTAACGGACGCATGCGCTCTTATGGTCTGGAATTTTTATTAAAGAAAAACGAAGGCCGTTTCAATGGCTGGGTTTCCTATACCTTGTCAAGATCAGAACAGCAAACTCCAGGCAGAACTTCTGAAGAAACAGGAATTAATTACGGAAAATGGTACAACTCTGCTTACGACAAAACACATAATTTAGCAATAACCAGTGCTTATCACTTAAACGAAAAATGGGATTTTGGAGCTAATTTCATCCTCCAATCAGGACAGCCCGTGACTTATCCCGATGGCAAATACAACTATTTAGGAGTTGATGTTCCTAGTTATGGTTTGCGTAACAGAAATCGTTTACCTGCCTTTCACCACCTTGATATCTCAGCTACTTTAACCCCTTCCAAAAACAAAGACAGAAACTGGAAAGGCGAATGGGTTTTCAGTATTTATAATTTATACAATCGAAAAAATGCTGCTTCCATGACTTTTAGACAAAATACCGATACCGCTGCTAATGAAGCGATAAAAACATCCATTTTTGGAATAGTTCCGGCAGTGAGTTATAATTTTAAATTCTAATTTTTTTTAAAAAGACACAGCAAAATGAAAAAGATATTATTCTCATTTTTGATACTTTTAATTAGTATTTGTAGCAGTTGCGAAGAAGTTGTTGATTTAAAATTAGACACTGCTGCGCCCCGATTAGTTATTGAAGCAAACATTGTTTGGATTAAAGGCAGCTCCGGAAATGCTCAAAAAATAAAATTAACCACAACTACTGGTTATTACGAACAGGAAATCCCTATTGTAACCGGAGCTAAAGTTACTATAACTAACAGTGACAACAGAATTTTTAATTTTGCAGAAATACCGAACAGCGGAGAATACGGCTGTACTGATTTTGTTCCTAAAATCGGTGAAACCTATA
>JACCDQ011114527.1_pt1 | contig 18983 bp, 16 predicted proteins | sample 7446031 | NCBI WGS metagenome assembly JACCDQ01 (sample SAMN15323442, study PRJNA562643) | freshwater metagenome | isolation source: river surface water | place: USA:Blue River Watershed | collected 2017-08-17
ATAGCAACTGCATAGTGCCAGCGTGTCGCGAAGGACAGGCCGAGGTTCTGCAGCACGACCACGGGGCGGCCGGCGGCGAGTTCGGCCAGCACCGTATCGAAATTCGGTCTGATCACATAAGCCAGTGCGCCGCGGCGCCGCGCTGCGACCAGCATTTCGGTTTGCAAGGAGCCTTCGCGGTCCGGCAGGAAAACCATCTGCTCCAGGTCTTTCGGACTGGCCGGATAGCCGGCAGCGCCCAGCGCCATGGCCAGCGATGCCGGGCCGCATTGATGCTGTTCCTGGGCGAAAAATGGAATGTGCTTCAACTCGACATGGGCGGGCAAGGCCGCGGAGGCTACCGTTTCTGTCGACGGGCCGACGCTCGCGCAACCGGCGAAAAACAGCAACGGCAGCGCGCCTGCGGCCAGCGCGATGACTCGGGAAACCCGTCCGATGGATTGGCTTGAAATCCGGCGGACAAGCCGGCAGGCGAGCCAAATCAACTGCCGGCCCTGATGCGCGGGCGCTGGCAGGCGAGGATGTGCGTGCATCATCAATGCGGTGTCAATGCAGTTATAACGTGAGGCGCAAGTGCGACAAGCGCCGTCGCCGGCGCTTGCCATGCCTGGTCAGCGTCGAGCGCGGGTGAACGGGAACACCTTGGTCAGGCCAAGGATGTCGGTCACCAGGAGCAGCACGAAGATGAATACCAGCGCGCCAAGGACATCGCCGCCGGCCGGCAGGCTGTCGAGGCGCTGGTCGAGCGCAGCCAATTCATCGTCGGTCAGTGCCGCCACTCGGTCACGGGCAACCGCCGGATCGACTCCGAGCTTTTCCATCTGTTGTACCAGTGCCGGGCGGCTCAGGGCCTCCAGAACCTTGGCTTCGGTCAGATCGCGGCGGGAAGCCTGGACCAGGGCTTCAGAACCGATCATCGCAGCCGTGGCCGGACCGGTCAGGGCCATCCAGTTGAGACTGAAAATCAACGTATAAACAAGGAATTGGCGAATTTTTCTCATTTTGATCCTCAAAAGTTATCTGCCGGAAGTCGGCAGCCTGAAGCGAGCTGATCCTTATCTGACAGCCCATCGATTCAGTTTTTCAGCTTTTGATATGCGTCGTTTGATCTGGAATAAATTTCAATAAAACAACTGGGTAAAAGACGACCCGCTCGTTCCAACAGTATCCTTAACGCGTATAATTTGTATTATGTAAAACTGTACTAAGGGTTTCGGGATAGAGGTTTCGCAGATGGGCCAGTAACGACCTTTTCTGTCCTGCCGACCTACCCATGCCTACAACGACCTGGCACTGCTGCACCTGCCTGATTCATTTGCGCAAGCGTCCTTCCGTGACCGTTTGCTCGACGACCAGCCCGGCAATCATCGACAGCTCGGAAGCAATCAGATTGAGCACATCGTCGGCTGTCAGGATGCCGAACAAGCTGCCGGCCCGGTTGACTACCGGCAGCCGCCGCACCCGCTTGCCGCGCATGATGGCCAGCGCCTCATTGAAAGCCGCATCTTCCAGCACCGTGGTCACCGGCGTTGTCATCAGGTCGGCAGCCGTGAACAGTTTGGCGTCGATATCCAGCGCAATCGTCTCGACCAGGATGTCGCGGTCCGTGACGATGCCCAGCGGTACCCGCAGGCCTTCCTGCTGGTTATCGACCACGATGATGTCGCCCACATGATGGCGGCGCATCAGCCCGGCAACCTCGGCAATCGGCGCATCCGGCTCGCAGCAGATAACGTTCATGTTGCAGTAATCGCGAACCAGCATGGGGCGGCCTTTCTGGCATTGACACTGTCGGTCGATTGAACCAAGATCAATTCATGCCGGTCGCCATCCGGCGGACGGGACTTTGAGGGAGGCACGGATGTCTCAAGAATTCAGTCTGGAACGAATCGCCAAGTTGGTTTCTGATCTGGAGCAAGAGCTTTCCGGCGCTCCGGCCGGCTCGCCAAAAGTCGCTGCGCTTCGAGCCGAAATCGATGCTCTGAAGAAGACGCTGGCCAGCCCCGACCAAGCCAAGCCCGAACTGGCTTCCCAGCTGCAAGGCACACATCGCAAGCTCGATGACGTGGTCGCCAGCGTCGAAGGCGAAGTCTTGCGGGACACGCCTTATCTGGCCGAGCTGGGGCGCATCCTCGGGCTGGTCTGACACGCACGCAACACAATGAAGGCGGCTTCGGTCGAATGACAGGGCCGCCTTTTTCACTGCGACGCGATCCCCCGCAATTGCTACCTTGCTCCGGCATCCTGCCGCCAGTGCGCCGCCTGCCCTGCCCTTCAATTCACATGCGACGCCGGGAGAGCGCCGCGTGGCCGACAACTTCGACAGTCCATGGAAAGAAGCGATCAGCAGCTGCCTGCCTGAATTCATCGCTTTCCATTTCCCTGACGTGCACGCGCAAATCGACTGGGCGCAGCCGGTCGATTTCCTCGAGCAGGAATTGCTGTCGGTCGCACAAGACCACGGCCCGCAATCGTCATTCGTCGACAAGCTGGTGCGCGTGACGCGACTCGATGGTCGTGCCGAGTGGGTGGTGATCCACCTTGAAATCCAGTGCCAGCAGCAAGCGGAATTCGCCGAGCGTATGTTCCTGTATCACGCACGGCTGTTTGAAAGACATCGACAGCCGATTGCCAGCCTTGCATTGCTAGCCGATGATCGAGCGGACTGGCGGCCTGAATCCTTTGATCAGGAAGTGTTCGGATGCCAGCTCCGTCTGCGTTTTCCAGTGACCAAGCTGCTTGACTGGACTGGCAGGGAAGAACGGCTGGCCGACAGCCGTAACCCTTTCGCCATACTGACGCGTGCGCACTTGGCCACCCGTGCTACCCGCAAAAACCCGGCAGCGCGCGAGCGTGAAAAAATCCGCTTGGTGCGCGATCTGTACCGCAGCGGGCTAGACCGGCAGCGTATCGTTGACCTGTTTCGGGTGATCGACTGGATGATGAAGCTGCCCAAGGAAAATGATGGGCGATTTCGGCAGACTGTGGTGATGCTAGAGGAGGACTTGAGAATGCGCTATGTGACATCGATAGAACGACTGGCCATCGAAGAAGGCATGGCCAAGGGAATACAAGAAGGCCTGCTGCGAGGTCAGGCGCGCGCGATCGCCAGACAACTTGCCCAACGCTTTGGTGAGTTGCCGTCTTGGGTGCATGAAAAGCTCAAGTCGGCGACTCCAGCAGAACTCGACGCTTGGGTTGACGCAATTTTGGAAGCGGAATCTATTGAAGGAGCAATTGGTGAAAAGATGCAGCATTGAGAACGGAGCTAGAGGTATTGCATCAGGGGTGCAATACAAACCGTAAATTCAGGCGCTACTCAATGCCAGGGGGACGTCGGATGCAAAGAAATGAATGGGCCGCCATATGCGGCCCATTGTCTTTTGCGGCGAGCCGCAACTTTCGCCGCACCACCCTGTCCTAAACGAGCTTCAAGAAATCCTTGCGTCAACTCCGGCGCGCCCAGCCGCAGGTCGCGGCATTTTCTGACGGTTGCCATGCCCAAGTTCTCAATCAATTCGCTCGTCCAGACCCTGCGCAACACCCGGCTGCGCAATGCCTTGTTCTCGCTGCTCTTGCTGTCGGCGATCATCATTTCCTTTGAAAGCGCCCCGAAGCTCTTGCACAGTTCGCCCGTGGTTTACAGCCAGGATGTGTCGCTGGTCACTGCCCTGCCCGCCCAGCGCGACCGCCTCGAATACTTGCTGATTGCGCAGCCTTCTTCCGATTCGCCGCGCTACCTGATCAAATTCAAGGGCCAGTCCAAGATCCTGTCGGTGAAGGTACCCAACAGCACCCATGTGAACCTCGAACGCGAGGTGCTGCTGAAGAATGGCATCCCGTATGCGATCGCGCAGCCCGAATGGCTGGCTGCCAACCAGAGCGTGCTGCAGGATGAAGAAGCGCCGGCCGGCTTCTTCGAATCGGCCGGTAGCTTCATGGCTCGTAATGCCATCGGCCTGCTATTGCTGGTGCTGATGGTGATAGCGCTAAAAAAGAGCATGCCGGGTCTCGGCTCGTCGGTATCAGTGACGCGCCCGGAAAAGCTCAAGGGCAGCATGGATGACCTGATCGGTATGGACGATATCAAGCGGGAAGTGGCGCATCTCGAATCGATGATCCGCAATCGCGAGCTGTACAAGTCGCACAACATTGACAAGCCCTTCAACGTGATGCTGACCGGCCCTGCCGGCACCGGCAAGACCAAGCTGGCCGGCTATCTGGCCAAGCAGCTGGGCATACCGCTGATCCAGGCATCAGGCTCGGGCCTGGAGTCGGGCCTGGTCGGTGGCGGCTCGAAGACGCTGAATGCGATCTACAAGAAGGCCTGCGACCAGGGCCGCTGCCTGATCTTCCTCGATGAGGCACAGTCGCTGTTCATGCCGCGCGGCCGTGGTGAACGCAAATGGGATGACGATACCGCCAACACCCTGCTCGGCCTGCTGGATGGCATCAAGAGTGATGAAGGCCATGGCGTGATCTGGGTGGTGGCATCCAACTTCGACGACGCCAACAGCGAGATGGATGAAGCGATGCTGCGCCGCTTCGCGGTGAAGATCAACTTCCGCCTGCCGAACAAGGCCGAGCGCCGCGAGCTGCTGCATGTCTTCCTGAAGCGCAAGGATGAGCAAGTAGTGGCCTGGGATCGCCTGAACCTCGAGTACGTGGCCGAGATCACCGCCAACCTGTCTCCTGCCCTGTTGGAGACCGTTGTCGACCGCGCCAGCATGATCGCCATCGAGGAAGGCAGTACCATCGATACGGATTTGCTGTTCCGCGCCTTCGAGCGCAGCGCCATCGGCCTGACCGACCGTGCCGCCAGCGCGGAGAAGGATCGCCAGCGCGAGCGCGTCGCGCTGCATGAGCTGGGGCATTTCTTCATGCAGGTCGATCCCTTGCTCAAGCAAGGCCTGCCGCTGGAGGATGTGAAGTCGCAGTCGTCGCTGCTGAAGATCAGCACCGAGTCGGTGTCGAAGCTGGGAGCGCTAGGCTATGTGCTGTCGTCTACGCCGGATGCCGGCCTGCAGACACTGGAAGAGCTGGAGCAGGATGTGATGCAACTGTACGGCGGCGTCGCAGCCGAGGAATTGTTCTACGGTGCGCGCGGCATATCGGTCGGCAGCCAGAACGACATCCAGAAAGCCACCGCGCGGCTGGACCTGATGGTGAACCAGTTGTCGATGTACTCGCGTTCAAAGCTGGACTACCGCCAGTTCAAGCGCGATGGCGCGCGCGAGGATGCGGTGCGTGAAGTCGAGCAGAAATCCGATGAGCTGTATTCCCGCACGTTGGATACGGTTGCAGGCTATCGCCCGTGGATGACCAAGCTCAAGGACACGCTGATGGAGCGCTATGTGCTGTCGAAGGATGAGGTCTTTGCGTTGATTGGGGAATTGCAGGTGTCCGACCCGATGGCGATGACGGCGGCCAACTCGCAGGCAGACATCGCGATGACCACCTGAGCCCTGAGCCCTGAGCCCTGAGCTCTAGGCAGCCATACATGGCGGCCGGCATTCCCTTGCGGGAAGCCGGCCGTTTTTTCAGGGTTCGGGTTCTGAGGTAAGCAGTTCAGCTGATGAAGTGCGTCGGCTCCAGCAATGGCGGCACGCGCTCATCGCCGTCCACGAGCAGTTTTTCGACGGTCTTCTGCACCTTCATTTTCAGCTGCAGATAGGCATCGATCTGGTCCATGGAATTGTCCTGGTCACGGCACAACATGTAGAGCGCCGCGGCAGACACAGGGCAGTGATAGATCTGGTCGTCGATGTTCAGAGTAAAAGTCGTATTGTCTCGGTTGCGAATTGCCGGCTCGGTCATGCTGCACTTCCTCCGTGTCCTTATGGTTGTCCATCGGGTCTTGATCGACGATCTGCTATGCGTAAATCGTACGCCCTCCAGAACATCGCTTTCCTTGAGCTAGCGCATGTTTCTGAAAAACGTACGCGATCCCAATCAAACTTCTGGAATCGCGTCGATGTCCGAGAAATTTCCCGTGCGGGAACTGTGATGCGCCTCGGCTGCATGCCTGCGCTTGTTTTACAAATATCAGCGCCTGCTATTGAAAGACTCGAAAGACTCGCGGAGGTTCATGCCTGCGGTCCTGGCAAGGTACATGACACCCTGCCAGGACCGCGCTTCACTGGCGTCGGTCAGGCCTTTTTCTCCGGAACCGTGCTGCTGATGGTCGTATTGAAGGTATCGAAGGCGTTGGCTGTGGTGTCACTGTCGCCTGGCAGTTCATCGCTCCCCTCGAGCGGCTGCGCGCGGCGCGGCTGGATAGCCGTCATCGTCTCGGTATCGCCCCTTTCGCCCGCCAGCAACCTGACCAGTTCGTCGAGGTCCTCGGCGTCTAACTGCTGCAACTCGGTCTTTGCCTGGCTGATCGCCAGGTTTTCATCGACTTCGCGTGTCGCTTCGTCGAGCGCGCTCCAGTCCTGCGACTCCAGCTCCGTCGCCAGTTCGCCGGCCTTCTGCACCTTGCGCAAGCTGCGTGCTTCTTCGATAGTGCGCAAGGTACGCGGACTGATCGGCGTGGTATCGGCACTCCGGGTACGCACATGGCGGGTCGGGGGCTTGGTCTGCAAGCGACGGATGCGCGCATCGATCTTTTCGCGCGTCGCCTTTTCGGTGGCCTGTTGCTGCAGCGCCAGCGGGGAGGTCGCAAAGGACTTGTTGAACAGGGCTTCGGCCAACTGTCTGACGCTGGACACCAGTCCTTTCTTCAGCAAGACCTGGAGCCACATCTCGGAGTTGGAAAGGTTCTGCTGCGCCAGCGACAACAGCATGGGCTGCAGCAAGCGGTTGACCAGCAGATGGGTCAGCGCGGCCAGTCGAGCGGTGCGTATCTGGTCGGTGCTGAAAGTCGCTGGCATGTCGGTGCTGAGCAGTTTTGCGTGCAGGCGCTGGTCGCAGGCAATCAGCAGGCCGATCAGTTTGCCGGGCAGAGGCGAGCTGTCGACCGTGGGCGGATAACCGAGCAAGCTGCGCACGATGACCTCGGATGCGCCGCGTATGCGTTCCATCTCGGCTTGCTGGGTATCTGCATCGACATTGCTCGTGTTGCTGCTGGCCGATGACGCCTTTGCCGCTTCGCGCTGCATGAAGTTCGCGTACAGGCTCGTGGCGCCGTTCCAGCCGACGTTGTTGCTGAAGTCGGCGGCGAAATAGCGCTGCATCAGCTTGCCGGATGAAATCGTGGGGTGCAGAAGTCCGCTTGCCAGCGGCTTGAACTCCTCCGGCAGGTGGTCGATGTAAAACGCCGCATCAGTGCTGCCCAGCGTGCTCAGGCTGGCTGCCGACAGGCGCTCGCTGACCAGATCATTGACGATCAGATCGGCGAGCTTGTGCGTGCGGTGTTCTTGCTCCATTTTTTTCAGCTGGCCCAGCGGAATGCTTTTCCGGATGATCTGCAGGCTGGGTTCGGAAAAGGCGCGCACCGAGTCTTGCTGAGTCGTGGCGGCCTTGTCCTTTTCCTTGGCAAGCGTGGTCGTCGTACCTTCTGCCTTTGCGGGCGCTCGGTTCATGTTGGGCACCGGATGCGATGTGGACAGGGTTGCGCCATCCGCCTTGCTGGCCAGCGGCGACTGCTTGCTTGGCGAAGGGACAAACTCCTGGCCGGATGAATTGCTGCGCAGGCGTAGCACAGGTACGGGCATGGGGGACAGAGGCGCTGGGCGCGGACTGCGTGGCGGGACGGACTTTTTCGAGCGGCTGGTAGGACTGTCGTTCTTCGGGGGCGACGATCGCTCCGGCATGGTCGTGGTGCTCGAGCTGCTCGAGCTGCTCGAGTTGCTCGCACTGGATGCTGAACTTGACGTTGATGTTGCCATGGATGGCTTCGCTGCTGTCGTTGCCGGTGTGCTGGTCGCGCTGGTAGTGCTGGCATTGACGGGCGACGTCACCGCTGTCAGCTGCGTGCTGGTTGTCACGGTGGTGGTGATGGTGGTGTTGCGGGGACTGGTACCTGGCAAGGACATGAGGGCTCCGTTCATCGAGAAATGTTGTGCGACGCGATGGGTAACACCCGTCATCCAGCAGTTCTGTTGAACAACCCTCGATGCAAGCTCGTGATCAGCAAAAATCCCGGCTCGATGTTTCCAGTGAACCGAGCAAGGGACTCAAGTCGACTAGTCGTTTAGCGATCAAATGCTGCACATTGTTTTCTGTCTGCCAGATGCCATACACGCCGAGCAGCGATGCCTGCAGCAGTTCACGCCGCTGCTGCTCGACCAGCGCAGGCCAGATGATCACGTTGACGACACCGCTTTCATCTTCCAGCGTGACGAACATCGTTCCCTTGGCCGTCGCTGGCCGCTGGCGCACGGTGACGATGCCGCACGCCCGTGCAAACGCCCCTTGTCCATAGCTGGCGAGGCTGGCCGCCGTTACGAAGCGGCGCGCATGCAGGTGCTTGCGCAGCAAGGCCAGCGGATGACGTCCCAGCGTCAGGCCCAGCGAGCGGTAATCCGACACGATCTCTTGTCCTTCCGAAGGCGCGGCCAGTCGTATCGCGGCATCGTCATGGTCGGCTGTCTTCAGCAAGCCCTTGCCCGTCCCCGCTTCCACCGCATGCCACAGCGCTTCACGCCGATGACCCGCGAGGCTTGCCAGCGCATTCGCCGCCGCCAGTGCCTGCAGGTCACCGGCATCGAGTTGCGCGCGCAGCGCGAGGTCCTGCAGGCTGGCGAAGGGGCGCACTGCCCTCGCCTCTTCGATGCGCCAGCCCGCTTGCTGCGCCATGCCGGTGACCTGGTTCAGCCCCAGCCGCACGGCCGGCGGCTTGCCGGGGATGCGCTCCAGTGTCGCCTCCCAGTCGCTGACGGTCACATCCACCGGTCGCACCTGCACGCCGTGGCGCTGCGCATCCTGCACCAGCTGCGAGGGCGTATAGAAGCCCATCGGCTGGCTGTTGAGCAGCGCCGCCAGCAGCGCGGCCGGATGATGGCACTTCAGCCAGGCACTCGCATAAGCCAGCAAGGCGAAGCTGGCCGCATGACTTTCAGGGAAACCGTATTCGGCAAAGCCTTCGATCTGGCTGAACAGCGCCTCGGCGAACTCGGGTTCGTAGCCGCGCTCGAGCATGCCGCCGATCAGCTTGTCGTGGAATTTTTCCAGCCCGCCCTTGCGCTTCCAGGCCGCCATCGCGCGTCGCAGCTGGTCGGCCTCGCCAGCGCTGAAGCCGGCGGCCAGCATCGCCAGCTGCATCACCTGTTCCTGGAAGATGGGCACGCCCAGCGTGCGCGACAAGGCCGTCTCGAGGTCCTGGCTCGGATAGGTGACCGGCTCCAGCCCCTGCCGCCGGCGCAGATAGGGATGGATCATGCCACCCTGTATCGGGCCGGGCCGGATGATCGCCACTTCAATCACCAGGTCATAGAAGGTGCGCGGCTTGAGCCGCGGCAGCATGCTCATCTGCGCGCGGCTCTCGATCTGGAACACGCCGATGGTGTCGGCGCGGCTGATCATGTCGTAGGTCGCCTTGTCCTCGGCTGGTATGTCGGACAATTCGAAAGGCTCGTCCTGCTGCTGCGCGATGAATGCCAGCGCGCGCCGCATCGCCGACAGCATGCCCAGCGCGAGGATGTCGACCTTCAGCAGGCCCAGCGCATCAAGGTCATCCTTGTCCCATTGCACGACGCTGCGGCCTTCCATCGCGGCCTTTTCGATCGGCACCAGCCTTGAGAGCTTGTCGCGCGCAATCACGAAGCCGCCCGGATGCTGTGACAGGTGGCGCGGAAAGCCCATCAGCTCGCCGGCCAGCTGCAGCCACTGCTGCGCCATCAGCGATTCGGGATCCATACCGCACTCGATGAAGCGCGCGGCCAGTTCTGCGCGGCTGTCCCACCAGCGATGCGACTTCGCGAGCCGGTCGACGATCTGCGGGTCGATACCGAGCGCCTTGCCCGTCTCGCGGATCGCGCTGCGCGGCCGGCAGGTGATGACGACGCCGGTCAGCGCTGCGCGATGGCGGCCGTATTTTTCATAGATGTACTGAATGACTTCTTCGCGCCGCTGGTGCTCGAAATCGACGTCGATATCAGGCGGCTCGTTGCGCTCCTTCGAAATGAAACGCTCGAACAGCAAATTGCCGCGTGCCGGATCGACTTCGGTGATGCCCAGGCAGTAGCAGACCGAAGAATTCGCTGCCGAGCCACGCCCCTGGCACAGGATGTGGCGGCTGCGCGCAAAGCGCACGATGTCATACACGGTCAGGAAGTAAGGCTCATAGCCCATCTCGGCAATCAGCGCGAGCTCATGCTCCAGCTGTTGTTGCACGTTAGCCGGTATGCCGCCGGGGAAGCGACGGTGTGCGCCTGTCCACGTCTGCTCGCGCAGGTAGCTGGATGGCGTATGGCCGGCCGGCACCAGTTCGTCCGGGTATTCATAGCGCAGCTGGTCGAGTGAAAAATGGCATTGCGCGGCAATCGCCAACGTCTCGGCCAGTGCTTCCGGCGGATACAGATTGGCCAGCCGCAGGCGCGAGCGCAAATGCTGCTCGGCATTGGCAAACAGGCGCCGACCGCATTCAGCGACCGACTCGCCCAGGCGTATGGCCGTTAGCACATCCTGCAGCCGCTTGCGCGAGCGCAGGTGCATGCAGACATCGCCGGTCGCGACCACCTTCAGTCCGTGCAGCGCGGCCGCCTGCAGCACGCTGGCCTTGTGCGCCTCGTCCTGCCCGCGATAAAGCAGCGTCAGCGCCAGCCGCGCACGTTCGCCGAACGTGGCGCGCAGCCAGCCGGCTTGCCGGTTCAGCAGGTCCGGCGCGACGCCGTACTCTGGCGCCAGCAGCAGCAAGCAATCGGGCAAGCCGCGCAGATGCGACAGGTCGGCCGGCGGCTGCGTGAAGTCTTGCGCATCGATGCGATAACTTCCCTTCTGCTCGCGGCTGCGTGCCAGCGTGATCAGTTCGCACAGGTTGCCGTAGCCCTCACGATTCATCGCCAGTGCAATCAACCGGAAGCTGTCGGGCCCGGGATGGCTTGCAGGGTTCAGTGATGCATCATGCCTCTGTGCCTGTGCCTGTGCCTGTTCCTGCCCTTGCACCCGGAATTGCGCGCCGACGATCAGGGACAGCCCGTGCTGTTTGGCCTCGCCGTGCGCGCGCACGACGCCGGCCACCGAGCACTCATCAGTAATCGCCAGCGCGCGATAGCCAAGCTCGGCCGCACGCGCGACCAGTTGCTCGGGATGGGAAGCGCCGCGCAGGAAACTGAAGTTCGATGCGCATTGCAGCTCCGCATAGTCGGGTAATCCGGCGCGCATGGTCGGCTTCCATCACTCAGGCAAACAGGCCATGCAGGAACCAGCGCGCGCTGCCCGCATCGCGCTCGCGATAGATCCAGTAGCAAGCGCCCTCGTCGCCCTGCGCAATGAAGTAATCGCGCAAAGCCAGCGCGCCATCCCACCAGCCGGATTCGATGCGTTCGGGGCCGCTCAGCAAACGCAGCGGCGAGCCATAGAAAGGACGATGCGCGTGCAGGGACAGTGGCAAGGGCTGTTCGAGCAGCCAGAAAGGCCGTGCGGCCACCGCCGCGTCCTCAGCGTCCTTCGCATGCGCAAGTGCCCTGCCGCTGCCGCGCTCCGCCGCTTGCCAGCAATTCGCCGCTTCCGGCCTGTGGTCTGCACGCGGCGATGCCAGTTGCACCGCTTCCGCACCCAGCCGCGACACCAGCAATTCCAGCAGGCGGCGATAGTCCTCGGGCGTGCCGCCGGGTTCGGGGAACAACTGCTCGTTCGGTGGTGCCCACGGCGACAGGTCGCGCGCTTCGAGCCGCAGCGCCATCACCGGCGCCGGCAACTGCAGGCGCGCGAAACGCTCCTTCACCAGCCGCAGCACATGCGCTTCCTGCCAGACCGGTTCAGCCAGCGCAATCTCGACAGTGGTGGGTTCGCGCCGCGTGCGGCCGCGTTCATGTTCGAGCGAGAACAGCAGGCGCGCGACCGCCTGCTGACGCGCGACCAGCCAGCCGGCCATCTGCAGCAGCAGTTGCTGCGCGCCCGACAGCAGCAGCGCCGTCTGCTCGATACGGTAAGGCAGTTCGATGAAGGCCGCGAATTGCTCCGGCGCCTGCAGCCATTCGTACAGCTCGGGCGCTTCCCCATAGGCACGGTCGAGTTGCTCCATCAGCCGTGCATCGGTACGGCGCTGCAGCCCGGCGCGCGGCAGCCGGCGCAAGTCGCCCAGCGTGTGACAGCCGATACCGTCCAGCCAGTCCGCATGGGCTTGCGCTGCCGGCAGCCACCGGAAGTGCGTGCGATCGAGTTCGCGCTGCAGACTGGCGAGTTTCACCACGCGGCGCCGCTGCGGGGAACGTGCATCAGCCCTGCGGCGATGCGCGAGCAGCCACGCGCCCTGCGCCGTCGGCGCCATGGCCAGCCGCAATGAAAAGCCGAGCGCATGCACGCTGTCGCGCACGCGCCGGCACAGCGCACGGCGGCCGCGAAAAGCCGTGAGGCTGGCGGTCACGTCCATCAGCAGCGTTGCATCGGCATGGCGGTTCGCATGCGCCAGTTCGGGCGTGTACTGCAGCAGCGCCAACGCGACGGCATCGAGCGCATCGCGCTCGCGCTGCGGGTCGCGTTCCTGCAGGATGACTTCCGGCGCGATGGCTTGCACGCCGTTGGCGCGCATGCCGTGCCGCACGCCCTGTGCGGCCGCCAGCCGGCTCATGGCCAGCACCTGCCCGCCATCCATGATGGCCAGCGGCAGCGGCTCACACCAGCGCGGACGCAGCGACTGCAGCGGCAGCAGTGGCAGGTAGACGGCGATCCAGCAACGCATCGCTTGCCCCGGCATCAGGTTGGACGGTGGATACGCGCAAGTCGGTTTGCGCGAACAGGCTGGCGAAATGATCGCCGCGCCGCTGCGGCCAGCGCAGGCGTATCGGCGCCGCGCATTGCGGGCCGCGGCGCTTGAGCACATCGACCTGCACGCCGCCCGGCAGCGGTCGCACGGCCAGCCGCAATGGCGCCGGCGAAGGCTCTTCGGCAAAGGCCAGCGGCCGCAGCAGCCAGCACAGCATGTCCGATGCCTGCGCGGCCAGTTGCAGGCGGCGCAGCGCTTCATGGCGCAGCGTGCCCTGCCAGAACAGCAGCGCGCCGCAGCTGCCGTTGCGCAGCACTTGTTCGGCACTCCACAACAGGTCGGCATGCCGCTGTGCGCGTATCCACAGCAGCTGGTCGGGCGGCAGCCCCCATTCGCGCCAGGCGGCAATCTGCGGCAGGTAAGGCGGTTGCAGTAGCGCGATGCGCTGGCCGGACAGCGATTGCAATGCAGGACGCAGCAAGCGCATCTCGCCGATGCCGCTCTGCTGCACCAGTAGTTCGATCAGCCCGCGGCGCGGCCAGCCTCGGTTCGGCAATTCGGCATCGAGCGCGGCATGGCCGCTGGAGGTCACGGCGATGCTGGCCGAAGCCATCTGTCCGGCACGCCAGACGGCACCCGACAGTCCGGACGGCAGCGACGACAAGGCTGCCGGTACCGCTTGGGCGGTGACAGGCAAAGTGTTCATTTTGGCTTTACGGGGATGAGTGCGATCAATATTTATACTGTACAAATATACAGTATAAATAGCTGCCTGCAACAGCAAAAAACAAAAGTCCTGCGCTACGTGTGCCACCGCAGGCGGCGCATGCGATGCGCCGGCATGGCGGCTGAGGTGAGAAAAAGCTTGAAAAGTCGTGCGTCAATCGCTCAATAAAAAATCCATGCAAAGGCGTGGATTTTCAATGACTTGCGTGATTTTTTTAAATGGTTTTCTGAGATTTTGAATGCACCCTGCCCGCTTCACCGTATCGAATGGCGAGAGCCTGACCCTGGGTATCTCGCCCTGAGTTCGCCCGCTAAGCATGCAGATGAAAACTGCCCCCGCCCATGCCCGGCAGCGGCGGCTGTTCGGTATCCGCTTTGGCCACATAGTGCTGCCAGCTGGAGGCGGCTTTCAGGAAGCGCACGATGGCCGATTGCAAGTCCATCAGCGTCAGCCCTTCAAGGCTGAGCTCCCAGTTGATGATCAGCGAACCCTTGGGACCGGCGAGGCCGATCTTCACGCCACCATTGTCGCGCCACAGCAGGTTGTAACTCAGCAGCGCTTCATACAGTTGCCGCTCCGCCGCCTCGGGCGCGGTACCGAGTTCGGCCGACATCACCAGCCGTGGCGGTTCGTCGGCCGCTTCGATGATGATGATGCTCTCGTCGGAAAACTGTATCGCCCAGCTCGGTTCCTCGGTCTGCACGACCGCGTCGATATCGGGCGTCACCGGGCCGAGCTCCTGCATCAGCTGCTGTATCTGCTCAATGGTCGTGGCCATCGGGTACTCCTCAGGGCCGGCGTTACAACTTGCCGAGGTCAGGGTTGATGGTGCGAATGAAAAGCTCGGTCTTGGCCTGCGCAGACTGCAGTCCCCGCAGTCCGGCTTGCAGACGGTCGGCCTTGATCGAATCACCGTAGTTGATCTTGATGCCATTGGCCGCGGTGGCCGCGGTGGCCGCCGTGGCAGCATTGGGAGTGCTGACCGCTGCCGGCGCAGCCGTCGCGCCCAGGGCTGCGGTGCTGCTGAAAGTGTTGATGCTGTTCGGTCCCATGTCAGATGTCCCCTTGCTCAGTTTTTATGGATGGCATGTATCAAGGCATATCGCTCGTGATCAATCGCAATGGCTGCGCCGGTCGCGTCACGCCCCCAGGTGCAGCATATCCATCGGCCCCGGCGCGCCGGGTACCGGGTTCTCGCTCTCACCGGTCACGTACACACTCCAGACTTGCGCAATGCCGAGGAAATTCGTCAGCACGACCTGCATCTCGTTGAGGTTCAGGTTGGAAGCAAACAGCTCGTACAGCAGCACCAGTTCGCCACCCGGCCCGGACAGCGCCATCTTTACGCCGCCGGTGTCCTTCCACAGCAGGTTGTAGCAAAGCAAGGTTTCATAGACCGATAGCTGCATCGCTTCCGACGGCGTGCCCAGCATGGTGGTCAGCACGACCCGGTCCGGCTGCTCCGCCCATTCGAGCATCACGATCGACTGATCCTCGAACTGTATGGCCCAGTTCGTGTTCTCGCTCTGGATGACGGCTTCGATATCGGGCATGCTGGGCCCGATTTCTTCCATCATGATTTGCATGCGTTCCAGGTTGCTTGCCATGTCATTCCTCCCTGTGGAGATCCGATGACCGATCAAATTCTCCCGATCTGTGATGGCATACAACACAAAGTTCCATTGCCGACACGAATGGCAAAGAAACATTGTGCTTCATGACAAAAAATAAGCGCCTGCCGGATAACCGGTCAGGCGCTTTGCTTTGAGGCAATGGTAAGCGCAGCTCAGTGCAGCTTGACCCTGGGCGAGGTGCGCTGGCGCAACCATTGCGCGACGGCATCGAGCACCATGCGCAGGAAGCCATGCAAGGCCAGCTGGTGGTGACGGTACAGGGACAGGTACAGCAGGCGCGCGAGGAAGCCCTGGATCTTCACCGAGCTGCCGACCAGACGTCCCATCAGATTGCCGACGGTTTCGTAATGGCCGAGCGAAATCAGCGAGCCATGGTCACGGTAAGTGAAGGTCGGCAGGCTGCGGCCGGCCAGCCGGCGGCGCAGGCTGTTGACCAGCAGCGAAGCCTGTTGGTGCGCAGCCTGCGCACGCGGCGGTACCGACTTGCCGGTTGCGGGCCATGCGCAGCTAGCGCAATCGCCGAGCGCAAAGATGTCGGGGTCGGTGATCGATTGCAGCGTCGGCGATACGATCACCTGTCCGATATGGTTGGTCGGCAGGCCGACGCGGCTCAGCACGGCCGGCACCTTGATGCCACCGGCCCATACCGTCAGATCGCTGGGCAGCGTACGGCCGCTGCCGGTCAGCACGGCCTCGGGCGTGACTTCGGTCACCTTGTCGCCGGTCAGGATCTTGACGCCAAGGTCGCCCAGCAGCTTCGCGGTCTCATTGGCGATGCGCTCGGGCAGCGGTGGCAGGATGCGCGGGCCGGCCTCGACCAGCGTGATGGTGATGTCGTCAAGCGGGTTCAGCCGGTGCAAGCCATACGCAGCAAACACGCGCGCGGTATTGCGCAGTTCGGCCGCCAGCTCGACGCCGGTGGCGCCGCCGCCGATCACCACCAGGTTCACGCGTTGCCGCTCTTGCCCGCCGGACTCGGCCAGCCGCGTCTGCGAGCGCATGCAGGCGGCCAGGATCTTGCGCCGCACATGCTCGGCCTGGTTGACCGTATCGATCGCCATCGCATGCTCGGACGCGCCGGGGATGCCAAAGAAATTGGTCACGCTGCCGATGGCCAGCACCAGCGTGTCGTAGGCAATCCGGCGCTCGGGCAGGATCTGGTCATTGTCCTGATCCAGCACAGCCGCCACGGTCAGGGTCTTGTTCACGCGGTCGAGGTCGAGCATCTCGCCCTGCTGGAATTCGAAGTGATGCCAGCGCGCCTGCGCGATGTATTCCAGCTGGTGCGCATTCGGATCCATGCTGCCGGCGGCGACTTCATGCAGCAGCGGCTTCCACAAGTGGGTCGCTTCGCGGTCGACCAGCGTCACCTGCGCCTTGCCGGCCTTGCCGAGCTGGTCGCCGAGCCGCGTGACCAGCTCGAGGCCGCCGGCACCGCCGCCGACGACAACGATGCGATGCGGCGGCGTGCCCTCGCGCTGGGTATGAGTGGGTGCGGGATCGACGGTAATTTCCATGCTGCCTCTTGCGTGCGTTGTTGCTGTGGAGCGGCCGCGAACTTGCCGCGGATATACGTTGTTGTGATGTCGTGTTATTGCGTTTCGCGTAACTCTGCGCCGGGCTGTGGTGCCATGCGAGCGCCTGCGAAGCGGAAGCCTGAATTTTATCTTCAGGCAAAAGGTCGTCGCATGAAATTCCTGCAAGTTGACGGTGCGCTGCGAACCGCGAGCCGTCCCGCATTGTCCACTTGTCAGTTGTCCGCGCAGTTGTCCTGCACACGCATCAGGGGGCCCACAGCATGACAAGTATCGACAAGGCATGGAGCACGGGACGGCCGGAAGAATTCATGCAGTCCCTGCTCGCCTTTACCCGCGAGCACAAGGCGACCTACTGGTCCGGCTCGCTGGCGCAGTTCCTTGAAAAAATTTTGCCGCTCGACCCGCAAGGCATCGCGCGCAGCTCGCACCAGTACATCTGGGACATGATCCGCTGGACCCGGCGTGAGGATGGCAGCGGCCACTTGCGCACGGCGTTGTTCTCCGACGAACTGTTCGGCATGGATGAAGCGATCGACCGCGTGGTCGATTACTTCAAGGCTGCGGCCGCGGGTTCCGAAGTCGGACGCCGCCTGTTGTTGCTGCTCGGTCCGCCGTCGGGCGGCAAGTCGACGCTGGTGATCCTGCTCAAGCGTGGGCTGGAGGAATACAGCTACACCGATGCCGGCGCAATGTATGGCATACAGGGTTGCCCGGTGCATGAGTCACCGCTGCACCTGGTGCCGCATACGCTGCGGCCGGGCTTTCGCGAAACCTATGGCGTGGACATCAGCGGCGAAGTTTGCCCGTTCTGCCGGTCCCGGCTGGAACAGCAGTATGCGGGCGACTTCCTGCAGATGCCGGTCGAACGCTTCTTCATTTCCGAAGCCGGCCGCAGCGGCATCGGCACTTATGCGCCGCATGACCCGACCACGGCCGACCTGGCCGATCTGGTGGGTTCGGTTGATTTGTCCAAGGTCGCCGAGTTCGGTGACGAGGGCGACCCGCGTGCCTGGTCCTGGTCGGGGGCGGTCTATGCGGCCAGCCGCGGCATGCTGGAGATGATCGAGATCCTGAAGGTCAAGCGTGAATTCCTGTACCTGCTGCTGACGCTGACGCAGGAAAAGAACGTGAAGGTATCGCGCTTTCCGCTGATCTATCTCGACGAGACCATACTCGCGCACACCAACCTCGCCGAATTCCGCAAGTTCCTGCAGGAGAGCGAGAACGAGGCCCTGCTCGACCGCATGGTCATCATCCAGGTGCCGTACACACTCAATTTCAATGACGAGGCACGCATCTACAAGAAGCTGATCTCGTCGGCTGCGCCCGCCTTCCGTTCGGTTCACCTCGACCCGCACGTGCTGCATGCCGCAGCCGTGTTCGCGATCCTGACCCGGCTGCATGATGCCGAGGACAAGGACCAGGAACTGGCCAAGAAAGTGCGACTGCATGCGCACGAGGATGTGGAAGGCGTGAACCGCGCCGAGGCCGAACGCGCACGGCAGAAGATGCCCGACGAAGGACTGGGCGGCGTATCGCCGCGCTTCGTGATCAATGCGCTGTCAAATGCCATCATCCAGTCGGATACCCATAGCCTGACCACGATGGATGTGCTGCTGGCCTTGAAGGATGCCATCGACAGCGATGCGCGCATCGAGCCGAAGAAGAAACGCAAATGGATCGACTATCTGGTGCTGGCCCGCAAGCACTTCTACAACCGCTGGGTGAAGGAAGACGTGCACAAAGCGCTGTTCGTGTCCTTCGAGCAGGAAGCGCAGGACTTGCTGGACAAATACCTCGACGAGGTCGAAGCCACGCTGGACAACCGCCAGATTAACGACCCGATCACGAACGAGGAAAGGCGGCCCGACGAACGCTTCCTGCGCTCGGTCGAGGAAAAGATCCATATTTCCGATTCCGGCAAGCAGTCATTCCGGCAGGAAGTGGTGAGGAAAGCGATGGGCGCCTTCAAGCGCGGCGAGAAGTTCACGCTCGACAGCCATGCGCAGCTGCATGACGCGGTCCAGCAATACCTGTTCGAGCAGCGCCGCGACGTGCTGCGACTCGTTAGCTCCAGCGCAAGGCCGGACGATTATGCGCGGCAGAAGATTTCCATCGTCGAGCAGCGGCTGGTCGATGAATATGGTTACGACAGCCACAGCGCGCGCGAAGCGCTGAACTACGTGACCACGTTGCTGGCGCAGGAATGAACGAAAAAACAGGCATACAGGAGCAAGCCGAAACCCCATGAGCGTCCACAGCACGATTTCCTCGGG
>JACCDQ010082085.1_pt1 | contig 18976 bp, 21 predicted proteins | sample 7446031 | NCBI WGS metagenome assembly JACCDQ01 (sample SAMN15323442, study PRJNA562643) | freshwater metagenome | isolation source: river surface water | place: USA:Blue River Watershed | collected 2017-08-17
CAGCACAAGGTCGTGCTATGTGGTCAGCTTGGGAAAAGTCTGGCGATGCAAAACACTTAACTAGTAACGAAAGTAAATTCTCTGACTATGAACGAGCTGTAATGGAAGGCGGACATAGTTTAGATAAACAACGTAGTTCTGCACTACGAGAAGCAATCGCTAATGAAAACTTTGCAGACGGCAAAGTAAAAGGTAAAAGCAGACCTGGTCGTGTTAAACGTGCAGGTGCAAGTTGTTCTGGAAGTGTAACTGAACTACGTCAAAAAGCAAAGAATGCATCAGGCGAACGTGCTAAAATGTATCACTGGTGTGCTAATATGAAAAGTGGTCGTGCTAAAAACGAATCAGAAATACTCGAAGATTTAGAAGAAGGCTGGAAAGATTGGGTAGCTGGCGCTGCCTTAGGTGCTGCCGCATTATCTCCACAGGCAGCTGATGCTAAATCTGCTCCGCAACAAAAGCCTGCTATAACACAACAAGTTCAAGGTGATGCTAACCATGCTATTAAACTTTTATTAAAGCCGGAAGCAAAGATACTAGTACAAACAGCAAGAGCCGCTGGTCTGCGAGGCAAAGAACTAGCGCAGTTTGTAGCACAATGTGCTCACGAAACTGCTAACTTTACTAGCTTAAAAGAACTAGGTGGCAGATTAGATTTTAAAAAATACGATCCAAAATACAATCCACGCAAAGCAAAAATACTAGGCAATAAACAAGTAGGTGATGGCGCTAAGTATCATGGCAGAGGTTATATACAACTTACTGGTCGTGACAATTACAAACGTGCTGGACAAGCACTAGGCTTGCCACTAGAAGAACAACCAGAACTAGTTGAACGTCCAGACATTGCCGCCAAAGTAGCAGTATGGTTTTGGCAGAATCAAGTAGCACCAAAAGTCAGTAATTTTAATGATACTGCACAGGTTACTAAACCTATTAATTCTGGACTAAAAGGATTAGATGATAGACATAACAAGTTTGCTAGTATTATGGCATTGATGGGACAGAAATCATGAAGGTTATTGATATTATAGGCGAAGCGGGAGTATTCAAAGGATATCCTTGTACTAAGGACTGTAGCGGACATGCCGCTGGTTATAAGTGGTCCGATGACCGAGATATCACAGATCCTAATCAATGTCCTTATAGCAACAACAGTTTCTGGGAAGGCTGTTTAGCTCACACTGATGAAGAAGAATAAGGAATAAATATACTATTATGAGATTATTAGAACTTAAAAATTTATTAGAAGCGGCTAACTTGTCTCCTTCTGAACTTAAAAGCGTCAACAGTAATACTGGTGAACCTAGAATAGATATTTTTTCCAGAAAAGTTGCGGGTAAACAACCTTTTACAACTATAACAGGCGATCAAGTAATTATCAACCCTAAAGAAGTCAAACGTTTAAAAGATTTAATTGCACAAAATAAATTAGTTGGTAACATTTCTGTTGAAACTGATAAAGGCCCTATGGCATTATCTCAGCTTAAAAAGACAGGCGAGTTTGGTGGTAAAGGTGGCGACGTTGCAGATAAAATCGGCAACCGAGGAGATATTTCCGAAGGTATTTTAGGTGCAGCCTTATTTGCTAAGATGCGAGCTCGTGTCAACGGTAAAATCAAATCAATCGCTCCTGCTGATATTTGGAATGTTATTGACAGTTTACAATTACAAAAAACAGTTAAGGCTAAAAATGTTGAAGACACATGGGGCGAATATACTGTTAAAGTAAAAGATATTAATCAATCAACAGTAAAAGACAGTATTATTTTTACACTAAAACTAAAGCAAGGTCCGTTTTTAGAAATCATGGATCAAGAAAAACGTCTTTTATTGAATAAAGAAATTAGTGGTGCTGTAGAATATGCTAACAGCGCAGATGCAGAAGAATTCGCTTCTTTCTTTTATCTAAACGGAAAACCAGATATTATTCATGTTATTACAGATGGTTTAAGTGATCAAACTGGTAAAAAATCAGACATCGAAGTTATTGTTACTGATCCTAAAACTGGTAAGCAACATGAGCAACAACTTAACATTAGTCTTAAAGCAGGTAGTGCTCAAATTGCACAAGTTGGCGGCGGTACAACTATCTCTGATGATACTAAAGGCAAAACTGCTTTTGAAGCTCAAGAAGAATTATGGAGCAAGTTAGGCATTGATGTAGTTCCGTTTAAAGATGAATTTGAGGCAATGACAAAAAAGTCTAACTATGAATCTTTCATGGGTGCTTTCCAATTCATGTATCACGAAGTCACTGATTTATTACAGCGTTTGTTAAGTGGTAATCATGACGACGAAGAATATTTGTATATCAGCGATTTCATTAAGGCTATTAATTATTTTGCAACTCTAGGAAATCCAAATGTTGTGCTAATTAACTTGGAAAAAGGTAGTTATTCTATTTCTAGTTTTGCTAACTTAGAATCACAGCTACAAGATATAGATCTTAATGCACGATATTTAGAACAAGACGAATCAGGATTACCTATTGTAGAAATATTTGATACTAATAGTGGACAATTATTCCTAAGAATACGATCATATCGTAAGAGTAAAACTTCAAAGTCTGGCGAAGAAGGTTGGTACTTTAGAAATTACATCGAAACTGGTCCATTACTAAAGCAATTAACCAGTATTAAGAAAAAATAATACGTTATATTGACACAAATTGGCATAAATAAACATATGAAAATAAAAGAACTTATCAGTGAAGATTCTAGCGCAGGCGGTATGGGTGCTGCCAGCTTTGCCAATGCTCCTGCTGGCAATTTGTTTGCTGTACCTATGAAGCGCAATATGCCACGCAAGCGTCCAAAGAAAGAAGCAGAAGAGTTTAAAACTAAAAAAGATAAATCTAACGTAGTTGAAACTACAGATCAAGAAAGGACTTCTTGATGTTAGAAAATATTAATCCTTATAATGAAGCTGAATTTCAAGAATCTTTTAGCAAAACAGTAATATACAAAAAGTTAGCAGAAGATGGAGATTATATATCTTGGAAGAAAAATTATCAAGATTATGAATCATCAATAGAATATACTCCTAGATGGATTGTTTCGTCTAGAGTGTTTTCGTTGGCATCATTTTATTATTTAAATTTTATTACGCAACGTGCCAACGAAACAATATACGATATTGGCTGTGGACATAACTGGTTCAAAAAGTATCTTACAGACAGTGATATTATAGGCATAGATCATAGACCAGACAGTAAGAGATTATTTTTTGGCGACCGAGAAGAAGTTTTTGATGGCAACTGGTTAAAAAATAATAGTAATCGATTTAATTATGCTTATTCGATAAATGCATTACATTTTGTTCCAATAAGTACAATGAAAGAAAGAGTTCTTGATTTCATTAACACAATTAAAGTCGGTGGTGCAGGATATATTACTTTAAACGCAGATTGTTTACTTCACGCCGAAAGCGTTGATAAATTAGTAGAATTATTTGGAAGAGGTGATCCTTCGCCTGATGTTGTTGAAAAATATGTCAGAGAAAATTTAAGCGATTTAAAGAACTATGTTAATGAATTACTATGTGTTGACATAGATCTTACACATCTAAATGAATGGATGGACGGAAATATCAGAATAGCTTTTCGAAAGTAAATGGAAATAACAATGAATAAACAAAGAGCACGACAACTTTATGAATTAGCAGATCGTTTAAGCAAGTTAGACGTTAATACTCTTTCTGAACAACAATTAGCACAGCGTAATAAAATGATTGCTAAGTTACAAGAAGAAGTTAAAGAAGGTATTACTGATAATCAAGACGCCGGCGAATACGACAACGAAGGCGAAATGGCTAAACAAGATCTTTCTACTGCCGCTGATGCTGCCAACGAATTACGCAGTATATTGACTAGTGATGAAAACTTGCCAGAATGGGTGCAAGCAAAAATTAGTAAAGCAGTTGATTATTTAGATACTGTTCGCGATTATATGAAATCAAAAGAGCAAAGTGTCGAAGAAGCCGATATGAGCCGCAGAGGATTTCTTGGTGCTCTAGCAGGTGCTGGTTTAGCTGCCGCTGGTTTTGGTTCCGCTGGAAGCGCACAAGCAAGCACAGACCTTCCAGCTTTTGGAAGAAAGGTTCAACAAAAGCATTTTGAAATGATTGAAAAAAATCCTCGATATGCAAAAGAACATGCAGACTTAAACATAACCATTGTTAGAGGCATGTCTGGTGCATCTGCTGAAAACAACAAGCAATGGACAATAAAAACTGCCCAGCTATTACAAAAATATGGCGTTAACGTAAACGAAGGTGTAACTGAAGCTGGATTCCCAGGAGCACCAGATGTAGAAATGCCGCCCATGAAACCAAGCGGTGATTTAGAAAGAGACAAACTTAAACAAGAATATGTAGATATTCATCATGAAATTAAAAGTCTAGTTGATATACCTTACCGTAGCGACTCTTCCCCTGAACAAAAAATGCAGGCTAGAGCAAGAATTAAACAACTCAATGACAGGGCAGACCAAATAAAAGCAATTCTAGAACCTAGACAGCCGCCCAACGAATGGCAGAAAAAAACATACGGATATGATGATAACTGGAACATAGTGAAAAAAGATGTGGCAGAAGCAAAAAAGCCAAGTCCTAAACTTACACCAGTTACAATGAAAAAAACTGACCCAGTCAGTGAAGAAATAAATAAAGAAGCATACGAAAGACTACAAAAGGTTTTCGCATTTAAGAATTACGAAAGTTAATTATGAAACTATTTGAACTATATCAACAAAATACCCTACAAGGTACTAATAACTTAAAACGCATCTCCGAAGCAGTTGCTAATAAGACTGGTGCCATAATTACTGTAGGTAACACACAAGTTAAACTTGGTATCAACAGCGCCAAGTATGTTCTTGGTTTATACGAATCCGCAGTTGCTAATGGCACTAGCGAACAATTCTTAGAAGGCCTTGCTAATCTAAATCCAACAATGGTTATGGAAAATGATAATACAATGCGTCATATTGTTAGTAAGTTCAAGCACGAAGTTAAAAACTTCTTAGCTGGACATGAACTAAGCGATGACTTATATCACGCATTATATGACTATTATAGCGACCATGGTGAAATGCCATATGGTACTATGAAAGGTCGTGATGGCGATCCTTATGAGTGGGTGACTATGCGTTTTGATCAAGACGTTCATGATTACGCAGGTGGTGATAATCAAGACGTTCCTGCATTACCTACAGCAGTTATGCCAGCACAAGAAAGTATGTTCGAAGCAAGAAATCCTTGGTTAGATTTATCTTATAGCAATACTCCAAGAGTAGGACAAAAGAAAAGAACAAGTTCAGGTGAAGTAGAATATACTGGATCTGGACAAATACATAGAAGTACAAAACGTTATGGCGGTGACGAACCAGAGAATGTCAAGGACGTTGAACCAGCTAGCAGTGACGAACCAGCAGTTAAGCGTGGACGCGGTCGCCCAAGCGCAGCCGCAAGTTCTACTGAAAGTGGCGAACAAATTTCTGATTACAAACTATGGTATCATAAGTCTAAGAGAAAACATCCAGAGCGTAAAATTGTTGGTAGTAGCGCAAATGCTATCGCAGTTGTTCCTAAAGGCAAAAAGTACTTAGTAGTAAGCAGATGGGAAAATGGTTCAGGTGTTCTACTAGATAACCCTAATGAAATTTTATCTTTAGATGACTTGCAGTCATTCAAGAGTGCTAAAGGACGTCCAAAGAAAGTTCGTGAATGGATCGAAACATTACGTTTCGTTGCCGAAGGTGCAACAAGTGCCAGCAAGTTTGTTGTATGGTATATGGTTGACGACAACAAATGGGACAAGAAAAGCACATTTAATAGCAAAGACGAAGCTAATGCATACATCAAAAAACTAGCAGACAAGGGCTACGACGATGATAACTTCGAAGTGCTTAAACCAGGCGCACACCCAAATGATGGTTATGCAACACGTAAGTAAAAAATAATGAAAATATCTGAAATTTTAACTGAAGGCTGGAGTCAAAAGTATAAAGACAGTATAGACTGTCACCATCCTAAAGGCTTCTCCCAACGTGCTCATTGTGCTGGTAAAAAGAAGCACAATGAGTCAGTTGAAACAGAAATGGTATGTCCTGACTGCGGCTTATGTGAAGCACATGGTAATAGTAAAATCTACGACAAATGCTGGACAGGTTTTAGAAAAGTACCAGGCAAGAAACGCGGTGAAAAAGGTAGCTGTGAAGAGATTGGCGAAGACTTAGATGCTGATCAAAAGCGTGTAGGTCAAGTTGGTGCTAAAGAAAAAGCAAAACCTATTGGACAAGTATTAGCTAAACCTCCTAAACAACATCCGTTCAAAGGACGGTTAGTGGGCGAAGAACTAGAAGAAAGCTACGGCAAGTATTGGTGTAGCACTGACAAGCGTTGGAAAGAACGCAAAGGTCCCAAACAAACCCGAAGCTCATGAAATACTGGCAAGAATACATTCGCAGTAGTTATGAATTGATTCTTGATGCAGAAGGTAAAACTGCTACTTACTTAAATGAGCCATTAGAGTACTATCTAGTCAATTTAATGGCTAAGTGGTTCGATAAGCCAAATATACCTCCAGATACTCCAGTAGCAATAATGATGCTTACTGCTATGCAAAATCCAAGAAAAGAAAATTTAGCAGAAGTAGCAGACATCTGCTTGTTCTACGACAGCTTTAAAATAAAACAGCCTAAATGGCCCACACCTAAATATTACAAAGACATGGGCACTACAGCATATGGTATGGCTTATGTTGCCAGCAACGATGATTTGTACAGTCAACTGGAAACAAGTTTTGATATGTGTAGTAGAATTTTATCTAATACTATTAAATAAGTCTAACTATAGTATGAGGCGATTCTGTATTAAATCTTTTAAGTATTTAAGTATTACTCAATAGAGATAAATACACTTAACAGGAAACATATCATGGACGAATTAGTACAAGCAATGAAAAAGGCACTGGCAGATACATTTGCCTTTTATTTAAAAGCACACGGCTTTCACTGGAACGTAGAAGGTCGCACGTTCTGTCAAGATCACGAATTGTTCGGCAGAATATACGAAGAAGTATACGGAAGTATAGATCAGTTCGCTGAAGAAATTCGTGCTATGGATGCTTATGCCCCTGCTAGTTTTGCTCGCTTTAGCGAACTAACTAGTATCGAAGATGAAATTAAAATTCTTAATGCTCAAGGTATGTATGAAAAACTATTAGCTGATAACTCAGTTGTTCAAGCTAGTATCGAACAAGCGTACGAATTAGCCGAAGCTGCTCATAATCATGGCCTAAGCAACTTCTTAGCAGAACGTCAAGATGCACATGCTAAACATGCTTGGCAGTTAAGAGCCACACTTAAACAAAGATAAATGAATCCTTCAATCAAAGAGTTAGTTCGGACAGAACTAACTAAAAACCAAATCCTTGCCCTTGAGTCTTTTATCGCAGATAGGGGCGAGGAGATTTTTAAAAACAGCAACTTACTCAAAGTTATTAATCGCGGTGACTTTGATGCTGTACCTGCTGAACTAGCAAAATGGACAGTAGATGCTGGTAGAGTTCGCCCTGAACTTGAACTACTTCGCCAAAAAGAAATCTCCCTCTTTACCAAATAACACTTGACCTTTGTTGTGTACTATAGTATAATACTAGAACACATTTTATTAAGGAGTGTAATATGGAACCGCGTATGTTTTCCGGCGATGAAAAGCTGAAGATTAAAAAACTATTTGCCGAAGGCATCCAAGTAATGGGCGAAGTCAATGCTCTTAACGAAGGCTTGAATGAAACCATTAAAGCTATTGCAGAAGAACTTGATATGAAACCAGGCGTACTTAAAAAAGCTCTACGTATCGCTTACAAGAACGAGTTCGCTAAAGAACAAGACGCTTTTACTGAAGTAGAAGAAGTTCTAGAAGTTGCAGGTCATCGTTGATTAAATTCCTAAAAGAACAAACTTGGCAATTCTGGTTTGAATGGCTTTGTACAGTCGTGTTGATTGTAGGAGTTGCGCTGACCAGTTATAATGTTTATCCTTTAAACATTTGGCTAAGTTTTTTAGGAAACCTAGGTTGGATGATACTTGGTTATATATGGCGCAAATGGAGTCTGTTCGTTGTCGAACTTATAATCACAATAATCTATATTGCAGGAATATATAATATACTATGAGTTATGTTGACGCAGTTTATGTAAAAGAAAAAGATCTTATCAATATCGTAGAACGAGTTGACGGTGTCAGGAAGTTTAAAAGTTTCCCAGCACATTACTTGTTTTACTATCAAGATCAAAAAGGTCAATACACAGGTATTGATGGCAAGAGGTTAACTAAGGTTGCTGTATCTAGTAGCAAAGCCTTTGATAAAGAAAAGCGTATCTACGGACACAAACAACTTTATGAAAGTGATATCAAACCTCTTAATCGTTGTCTAGAAACAAACTATCTAAACGCAGATGCTCCGAAACTAAACAAAGCATTCTTCGATATTGAAGTTGCTTACAATAAGATCAAAGGCTTTGCTGATCCTAGTGATCCTTTCAATCCTATTACTGCTATTTCTGTACATTGCGGCTGGCTAGAAAAACTAATCACATTAGTTATTAAACCAGATAAGATGGAACAGGAACTTGCAGAAGCTATTGTTGCTAGATTCGACGACACTATTCTATGTAGCACAGAAGAAGAAATGCTGGATATGTTCCTTAGTCTCATTGACGACGCTGATATCATCAGTGGCTGGAACAGTGAAGGCTATGACGTACCTTATACAGTTAATAGAATTATTAAACTCATGGGTGCTGACCACAGTCGTAGATTCTGTTTGTGGAATGCTAAACCTAAAAAGCGTGAATACGAAAAGTATGGTAAGATCAGTGAAACATATGACTTTGTTGGTCGTGTACACTTAGACTATCTCGACTTGTATCGTAAGTATACCTATCATGAACTTCACACATATCGTCTTGACTATGTTGGTGAAATTGAACTAGGCGAAAACAAAGTTCACTATGAAGGCACATTGGATCAACTGTATAACAATGACTTTGAAAAGTTTATTGCTTATAACAGACAAGATACTATGTTGCTTTACAAGATGGATGCCAAACTACAATACATTGACTTAGTTAATGTGTTGGCACACGCAAACACAGTTACATTACGCACAACAATGGGTGCGGTGGCTATGACTGACCAAGCGATTATCAACGAAGCTCATAGTCGTGGCTTAATGGTTATGGATCGTAAGCGTGGCGATGGAATTGAAACACAGGCAGCAGGTGCTTATGTTGCTTATCCAGAAAAAGGTATTCACGATTGGATTGGAAGCATGGACTTGAACAGTCTGTATCCTTCGCTGATCCGTGCGCTTAACATGAGTCCAGAAACAATTATTGGACAAGTACGCCAGCAACAAACTAAACAAGAACTAAAAGATTGGCTAGGTGCCGGCAATGGCTTTGCTGACTATTGGGATGGTAAGTTTGCTGTTCATGAGTACAATGAAATCTCTGCCAAGAACAAAGGCTACAACATTGTTATTGACTGGGAGAATGGTACTAGCACTGAACTAAGTGCGGCGGAAGCATATGACTTAATTTACTTGCAAGGTAATCCTTGGATGCTAACTGCTAACGGTACAATCTTTACTTATGAGAAACAAGGCGTTATTCCAGGCTTATTGACTCGCTGGTATGCCGAACGTAAAGAACTACAAAAGAAAGCCAAAGAAGCGTATGGCACTGATATGTTTGAGTATTGGGACAAGCGACAGTTGGTTAAGAAGATTAATTTGAACAGTTTGTATGGCGCTTTGCTTAACGCTGGCTCTAGGTTCTTCGACCAACGTCTAGGACAAAGTACAACACTGGCAGGTCGTTGTGTTGCCAAACATATGGCAGGACAAGTTAATGCTGTGTTTACAGGAGATTACAATCACAAAGGTAAAACTATTATCTATGGTGATACCGACTCTTGTTACTTTAGTGCTTATCCAGTTTACAAAGGACAGATTGACAGAGGCGAAGTAGAATGGACTCGTGATAAGATTATCGAGCTCTATGACATGGTGGCTGATGAAGTCAATGCTACTTTCCCATTGTTTATGAATAGTGCTTTTAACTGTCCGACAAACTTGGGCGAGATTATTAAAGCTGGTCGCGAAGTTGTTGCTAGTAAAGGCTTGTTCATTACTAAAAAGCGTTATGCTGTTCTTATCTACGATAAGGAAGGCAAGCGCAAAGACAAAGACGGAGAGCTTGGTGAGATTAAAGCTATGGGCCTTGACCTTAAGCGAGCAGATACTCCAGAGTTTATGCAACGTTTCTTGGAAGAGATTCTATTAATGGTTCTCAATGGACAGGACAAGCAAGACGTTATTGATGCTATTAACGGCTTTAGAACAAAGTTCAAAGAGCGACCAGGTTGGGAGAAAGGTACTCCAAAACGTGTTAACAACTTAACTAAACATACTGAGACTTTTGAAAAGACTGGTAAGTGCGGAGTTGGACATGCTATGGCGGCTATCAATTGGAATAGGTTTAAGAAAGCACATGGTGACCAAGCAAGTTTGGATATTACAGATGGTATGAAAGTTATCGTTTGTAAGTTGAAATCCAACCCAATGGGTATTACAAGTATTGCTTATCCAATTGATGAAATGAGATTGCCAGATTGGTTTAAGGAAATGCCCTTTGACCATGGAGCAATGGAAGAAACAATCATCAACAATAAAGTGGAAAACTTAATTGGTGTTCTTGATTGGGATATTCGTGCTAGTGACCAAACAAACACCTTCGAAAGTTTGTTTGCGTAACTAAATAGAGTACACGGTATGCTTGGTGCATATCGTATCAATAGTCAGCTTAACTATGTTTTGGTAACATAGGTAGTTATAACAGTTGACACTACAACCTAAATACGCTATACTAGCGTATAGGAGAAAATAATGAAAGACGCAATTTTTGATATCGTGCGACACACGGCTAGCCTTGGCTTCTTTGATCTTGCAAAGATTACAGGCACAGACGAAAGCACAGAGGTATGGACCTGTGACGAGAAACGTAACGTGGTTCTTGAAGCTCATTTGAAAACTCCAGCGGCACCACTTATTGGTGAAGTTGGTTTAGGTAACTTGGGTTTCTTAAATGGTCTCACTGGACTGTACAACAAAGAAGGCGTTGAAGTCGAAGTATCTACAGTTGAAAAGAATGGACAAACAATTCCAGAATATTTCATCTTTAAAGATGCTGATGGCAACAACGACAAGTATCGTTTGATGAACAAAGAAATTATTGACACACAACTGCAACAAAGCAAGTTTAAAGGTGTTAAGTGGGATATTAGCTTTGAACCTAAGAAAAGCAAAGTAAGTGAAATGAGTCAAAAGGCAGGAATCTACTCTGCACTTGAGCCAACATTTACTGTTAAGACAGAAAACAATGAACTTGTTTTCATCTTTGGTAGTGACACCGGTGGTAGTCACTTTGGTCGTATGACTTTTGCTAGTGGTGTTAGTGGCACTATGAAAGAAGGTTATGCTTGGCCTATTGACAAGTTTTTGAGTATTCTTAAACTTGGTATGAGCGGTGAATGTACAGTACAGTTCTGTCAAGTAGCTTGTATGATTACTATTGACAGTGGTACTGGTGTTTATAACTACATCTTGCCAGGACATACACGATGAAAAAAATGATTTGGGTTACCTTCCAAAAAGAAGGAATACACAAGTATCCAGCGGCTCTAACTGATCCTAACTTGGCTACTGGCGATGAATATGATGTCAGCTTTCTTGGCTATCCTCACAGACACATATTTCATTTTAAAGTAGCCATTGAAGTGTTTCATGATGATCGTGACATTGAATTTATTCAATTTAAACGCTGGTTGGAAAATCTCTATAAAGATGCTATACTAGCATTAGATTATAAGAGTTGCGAGATGATCGCAGAGGATTTATATTCTCAAATCAATGCTCGCCATCCCGGTAGAGCAGTATGGATTGACGTAAGTGAGGACGGTGAAAATGGATGCCACATTCAATTTGAAAAGAAGTAAGGTGAGAACTATGCATAATAATAATTCTTATGTTAGCCGTGCAATGATCAATATCAACGATATCAAATATGATTTGTTGAAGATCAGTGAAATGTACGATGGAGTGTTACAAGATGGTCTTGGACACATTGCTGCAGACATGTTCTGCAAATATCTACAAGACATGTGCGACCAACGCTGGATCCACAGTTTTGAGATCACGGAGATTGTGTTGAAAGAACACAGCTACACATACGACATTAATATCCAAATTACTAATGATCGTACTCCAAAGAAATTAAAGATCCACGTAGGTCTTTATAAGAGTGCTTGGCCTTCATTTGCTCGCACAATGAAGAACACTGACGCAGGTTATGTAAATGCCTAATCATAAAACCCGTGTTGATTTAAAAACTCGCAACAAAGACTATGCAGTCTTTTTGCCAAGTATCAGCGGGTTCTATCAAACCTTTGTAAGCAAACAACAACAAGAAGAATTCGTCCCACAGAATAGAATTCCAAAAGAGTTTGAGAATGGCATTGAAGGTATGAACTTCCTTAACAAGGAACAAGCATACTTCTACTATCCTGATGCACTATATTCTGCAGGTCACGCACAGTTAGATGTAACTAAGAGTTATGTTGAAGAAGCAATGGTTCAACAACGTAACAAGTCAGATACATTTATTCTTGGTGACTCAGGCGGATTCCAGATTGGTAAAGGTGTTATTAACTTTGACTGGCAACATTTCTGGGAAAAGCAAGGCGATGCAGGTTATATTGGTGCCGCCGATAAAACCCGTATGGCTATCCTTAACTGGCTAGAGTTCACTGCTGATTATAGCATGGTACTTGACTTGCCAACTTGGAGTGCCGCACCTATTAATCAAGCACGTACAGGACTTAAAGACTTTAGCGACTGCTTACGTGGAACATTGTTTAACAACGATTTCTTCTTAAAGCATCGTCAAGGTAAGACTAAGTTCCTTAACGTTCTTCAAGGTGGTACTAATGAAGATGCTGACACTTGGTATGAAGCTGTAAAGCATTATCCATTTGAAGGCTGGGCGATGGGTGGCAATAACATGAAGGACGCAGACTTGATGTTAAGACGACTTATTACTCTGCGTGATGAAAAGTTACTAGAGCCTGGACGTGATGTTATTCACTTCTTGGGTACTAGTAAACTTGAGTTAGCTTGTTTGTTAACTGCTATTCAGCGTAATCTACGTGAACATGTCAATCCTAATATGAAGATTACATTTGACTGTGCTAGTCCGTTCTTAGCTACTGCTTATGGACAGGCTTACACACAGCACGTTCATCGTAACAATCGCTTTAGCTATATTATGGACAAAGCTATCGATGACAGGCGTCTTGCTGGTAGTGATATTCCTTGGCCATGGAGCAGTCCGGTTGGCGAGCGTATGACTATGGGTGATGCTTGTTATTACAAACCCGGCGACTTGAATAAGTTAGGCAAGGAAAGTAGAACATCGTGGGATAGTTTTGCTTACTTCTTAATGATGGGCCATAACGTGTATCAACACATTGAGTCAGTACAACGTGCTAACGCATTGAATGATACTGCTTGTGTCTTACACAAACCTGATCCAGGTCAATGGCATCCTACTAAAGGCACTAATGGTGAACTTAGTAACTGGGTTCCACGTAATGTAATCTATATCACAGAGTTAGTTAATCGTGTGTTTACCAGTGAAACACCTTTTACTGAACTTGATAGAGCTTCTAAATTGCTTGCCGACTTTAATGGTAAGAAGACTCTTAAAACTAGTGCAAGTGCTCATAACATGTTGTTTGCTGCCGAAGACAAAGGCAATGACAATGATGCAGAAGGCGCTGAATCTTGGGATGAAGAAGAAGCAGAAAACATTTTAAAAGAAGCATAATGAAAAAAGCACTTATAATTGGCATGGGATTTGGCCGTGCTGTTTATAAGCCAGTATTGGAAGAATTGGGTTACCAGGTAATAACTGTTGACCCGATTCAACCTGCTGACTTTTTAACAGTAGACGATGCCATTGTAGCTCATAAACATTTTGATACAGTAAACATTTGCACACCAAACTTTACACACGAACTATTAGCAAGAGCAGTGGCTCCTTATGCTGATATTGTGTTTGTAGAAAAGCCAGGAGTAAAGGATCATTATGCTTGGCGTCAACTGGTTAACGACAATCCTACTACTCGCTTTATGATGGTTAAGAATAATCAATATAGAGATCTACGACAGTTCAAATTGTTAGCAGATCAAAGTCATACTGTTAGAGTTGTTTGGAATAATAAAAACCGTATTCCAAATCCAGGCAGTTGGTTTACTACTAAAGACAAAGCATTTGGTGGAGTCAGTCGTGATTTGATTCCGCACATGTTAAGTTATTATGTAGCATTGACAGACTACGAAAAAGGTAGTAAACTATATGCTACAGCGGTACAACGGCACTCGTTGGCATCTATTACAGATACTGACTATGGTACTATTGATAAAAATGGTACATATGATGTAGATGACTTCTGTGAGTTTGAATTTAAAAACGGCAATACAACTTGGGTATTGACTGCTAATTGGAAAGACAACAAAGAAGATGACGTTTATATTAGCTTTGATATGAAAAGTAGTGCTGCCAAACATGTTTTAGGTTTATGCCCAGAAAGTGCTTACCAAGCAATGATAGAAAACGCTGTTAATAACCTAAATAACAAAGAGTTCTGGCTAGAACAATTAGAACAAGATCTTTGGATCCATAAACAAATAGAAAAACTATGAACGCAATAATACGCAACACCTTGGCAGGTATTACAACAAGTCTTGCTATGGTACCAGAAGTTGTTGCCTTTGCGCTATTAGCACATGTTAATCCACTAGTAGGATTGTATGCCGCAGTAATTTTAGGATTAGTCACTGCTTTGTTTGGCGGCCGTCCTGGACTTATCAGTGGAGGAGCTGGTAGCCTTGCTGTTGTCAGCGTAGCACTTGTAGTCACGCATGGTGTTGAATATCTGTTTGCTTGTATTGTGCTCATGGGCATTATACAATTTGCCTTTGGAGCATTTAAGTTAGGCAAGTTAATTAAATTAGTCAGTCCCAGCGTAATGACTGGATTTGTTAATGGCTTGGCTTTAGTAATCTTTACAGCACAGTTTCATCAAATCCCCACATTAGGATTTGAATTGTATTCTATGTTAGGTTTAATTATAGTTACAATATTTGGCGTAATTATTGCTCCTATGATTACACGACATATCCCTGCCAGTTTGAGTGGAATTATATTAGTGACGGCTGTAGTGTATATCTTTGGTATTACTACAAAGACTGTAGGAGATATTGCACATATCAGCGGAGCATTTCCTGCATTCCATTTACCTAATGTTCCGTTTACATTAGAAACATTACAAATTGTATTACCTTACAGTTTGATATTAGCCGCAATTGGTCTGATTGAAACTTTACTTACCGCCAACTTAGTTGATAAGACTATCGGCGGAGTTAATCAGCCAAACAAAGAAAGTATGGCACAAGGTGCAGGTAACGTTCTAACTGGCTTATTTGGTGGTATGGGAGGTTGTGCTATGATTGGACAAACTGTTATTAATTTAGAGGCGGGCGGACATCAACGTTTGGCAGGTGTAGTAGAAGCATTGGCTATTCTTGCTTATATTGTATTCGCTAGTTTTGTAATAGAATCAATCCCCATTGCGGCGTTGATTGGTGTGATGTGTGTAGTATGCTACCATACATTTGATTGGAACAGTTTGAACTTTAAGGACAAACCAAAAGAAGATATTGTAGTAATGTTAACGGTTACTATAACTACATTTATATTCAATTTGGCTTTTGCCGTTTTATTAGGTATTTTACTAACTTCTGTGTTACAATATATCAAGAAAGAAAAATTATGACACGTATACTACAAACAACCGGACAAGGCAATTTCGTTGAAACAACTTGGATTAATCCTAAATGTGGAGACGACGAGATAACTGTCGAAAGTATCATGACCGGTGTTTGCCGTAGTGACATAGATATGATGGAAGGCAACTTTGGTCCTTTACCTATTAATATGCAAGGACATGAAGGCTTAGGCCGTGTAATTAAAGTTGGCAAAAATGTCACAGACACAGTTGTCGGTGACTATGTTGCTACAAGAGGAGAACCAGCTTATGCAGACAGATACAATGTTCGTAGTAGAGAGTATGTTGTTGTTCCCCAAGCTCATCCAAGATATATATTGGAACCAGTGGCTTGTGGGATTAACATTGTACAACAACCTATTAGAGAAATCGCTGAACGTTCAGGATCAAGTAAACGATTATTGATTCTGGGCAGTGGCTTTCTTGCTTGGGTAGCCTTTAATGTTATCCTTATTCATCATTTGGATTTTGAAATCACAGTAGTAGGTAATAGCAATAAAGAACTTTGGGGTGAAGTTTTACATCAAGAATATGAAGGCACATTTGATGTCATCATTGACTTGAGCAGTAAGATGGATGTTTTTGAGAAACCCATTCTAAATAATGAAGCGTTAGTGGTATTCGGAAGTCAAAAGCAAGTTAACACAGACTTCTCCAATTTACTTTGGAAAGCCTGTACTATGATGTTTCCAAGTCCAAGAACCGAAAACTTTTATCACTGTATGAAAGATGCGGCTTACTGGATTGAACAAGGTGATATCCAAGTTGACAGCTTCTGGACTAAAGCGTATAATAGAGACACTGAATGGCAAGATGCATTTGCTGATGGCCTTAACCGTCCTGCAGGTTATAGCAGAGGATACATTTATTGGAACGAAGATGGCAATTGATACAATGGGCCGTAAGGCAACAACTTACTTTATTGGTACAGAGGTAGAACGCACAGCAATGTTTGGTGAGCGAACATTGTTTGTTGTAGGTGTACAGCCTGTAGATAAAATCGTAAGTATTCTAAAAGAACAAAACTCTTATCTTAATACAGATAAACATATTAGACATATCTATCTTGGAACTAGTCAAAGTTTTACTCCTGCTAGTCGAGAAGAGTGGGACGCTTGGGACAAGATGATTAAAGAACTTCTTGAAGAAGGACTTTGGGTTACACTTGACTTTGGCGTAGAGTATGCACCTGATGTAGGTGAGTTTAGTTGGGGTGAGTTTAATACATTTATTGCTATGCTTAGTGTTAAACTTCCTTATATTAAACAGTTCAACTATAACACAACATTAAAGATTGATGACACGACTTGGGGTCATAGTAATCCAGGCGTTTGGTGTCATAGTTTACATGACTTGATGGACCGTAAGGTTTATACAGACTGGAAAGATTACGTCGGAGACGAAAATATCTAAAGGGTAGCCAGTTGAAAATTAAAAAGATTATTACAGGTGGTTGTAGTTTTACCGAAGGCGAAACTTGGGCTAAATCCTTGTACGATTTGTGTAAACAAAATTATCCAGGAGTATTGTTAGAAAACACCGCTTTAACTAGCCAAGGCCAAGAACTTATACAAAAGAAAATAAGTCAAGACTTAATTGAATCATTAAAAGAATATAAGCCAGAAGAAATTGCAGTAGTAGTAATGTGGAGTAGTACTGAACGTAAATGTTTTTACGTTAATAATCCCTACATCATTTCTACAGATTTAAAAAATGTATGGAGCGATAACAGAAATCCTATTTGCGATTTAAAGAACAATTCTAATCCTACTGCGGCCTGGTACACTTGCAATTGGCATGATTTAGAACATCCTCAATACACAACTAATATTGTTAAGACTCATTTTAGTTTAGTAAAAGATAGTTCTTATGCTGTTCATTTAAGTTTAGAAAACATCATCTTCTTGCAAAATCTATGTAAGGTTCACAACGTAAAGTTCTATCAAATGTTCTATATGGATTATCCATTAGAAGACATAGAAACATACAAGGATCATGAACTAGTAAAATATCTATATGATCAGTTTGATTACAATTCTATTGTTGATAAAAAATCTATTTTTACATATTTAAAAGAACTAGACAACGAAGAGCTATATTTTCGTAAAGATGCTCATCCAACCAAAGAAGGACACGAACTTTGGTTTAAACAAGTTTTACTACCATACTTAACTAATAAAGGATTTTTTAATGACTAAAATATTTTTAGTTGATTTAGAAGCAGTAAGCACTCGCTATACTGGACAGTGGAAAGATCATGTTCCACAATTACTTAAAGAAGAAGGACACAATGTTCAAATTATATCTGGCCCTGAAGATATTCCTGATGCCACTACTCCTGGTGCTTTTCTTAATTTTGGCGGTACTAACATATATAAGTCGGCTCAAGTTGAACAGATGGGCCGTCTATTTTGTGATGGATCCGTTTCTCCTGGCGACCACTTTATTTTTACTGATGCTTGGCACCCAGGCATTATCAACTTAAAGTACATGAGTGAATTACTCAACATTCCAGTAGTCACACATGGCTTGTGGCATGCCGGCAGTTATGACCCTCAAGACTTTCTTGGACGCTTAGTGGGAGACGCTCCTTGGGTTAGACATGCTGAAAAGAGTTACTTCCATGCATTCGATCATAACTACTTTGCTACAGACTTTCATATTGATATGATCTTTAAGAACTTGTTTGGTGATGAAAATACAGCATTCTTTGGCAACAAAGTTGTACGCACAGGTTGGCCTATGGAGTATATGGAAACTACATTAGCTTCTTACAAAGGTATGACTAAGCGTAATCTTATCTTGTTCCCGCATCGTATTGCTCCTGAGAAACAAGTTGAAATCTTCCGTGACTTAGCAACTCACTTGCCGCAATATGAGTTTGTTGTTTGCCAAGATAAACAACTAACCAAAGATGAATATCACACATTGTTAGGCCAAGCTAAGATGGTATTCAGCGCCAACTTACAAGAAACATTGGGCATTAGTTGCTACGAAGG
>JACCDQ010008318.1_pt1 | contig 18962 bp, 21 predicted proteins | sample 7446031 | NCBI WGS metagenome assembly JACCDQ01 (sample SAMN15323442, study PRJNA562643) | freshwater metagenome | isolation source: river surface water | place: USA:Blue River Watershed | collected 2017-08-17
ACTAAAAACAGGATGTGGCGCGGGAGCTTGGTGTCAGCGAGCGCACTCTATAGTGTCGCCTTGGCAACGAGGGCACCAGTTTCCAGCTCCTTCTGACCGCCGTGCGCAGGGAGCGTGCGCGCGAGCTGCTGACGGATTCCTCGCTCGATATGGATGATGTCACGTATTTGTTGGGGTACGAAGACCAGAGCTCGTTCTTCCGCGCCTTTCGGATGTGGGAAAACGCGACCCCATCCCATTGGCGATCCATTCAACAGAACCTGAGGACATTGCAATGAAAATATTGATCGTTGGTGCGAGCGGCATGGTCGGTCAGGGTGTGCTGCGGGAGTGCCTGACGGCACCGGATGTCAGCGAAGTGACCGTGCTGGGCCGCACGAAAATTGAATCGGCGCACCCCAAGCTGCGCCAGTTGGTTCAGGACGATCTATTCGATTTGGGCCCAGTCGAGTCGGCGTTGCGGGGGATGGATGCCTGCTTCTTCTGCCTGGGCGTATCTTCGTCGGGAATGAGCGAGGCGGTTTATCAGCATATCACTTACGACCTTACCTTGGCCGTTGCCACCGTGTTGGCCCGGCTGAATCCGGCAATGACCTTTGTCTACGTGTCTGGCGCCGGTACCGATAGCACCGAGCGCGGTCGCAGCATGTGGGCGCGGGTCAAGGGGCGAACCGAGAATGCCCTGAATGCGCTGCCTTTCGCCAGTGTCTACCTGTTCCGGCCAGCCATCATCCAGCCCATGCATGGTATTGAATCGAAAACTGCCAGCTATCGCCTATTCTACAAGCTGGCAAAGCCTTTGTTGCCCCTAATGACCACGCTGTTTCCCGGGCTCGCGGTCACGACGCAAGCGATCGGTCAGGCCATGCTGAACGCAGCGCGGCAAAGATCTGGTCGCTGCGTTCTGGAATCCAGGGATATTGCGCATCTGGCGCTGGAAGGGTAAGTGCGAGTGGACTACGGCCTGTCAGGGCCGACCATGGGATTCATTGCGCTCCACTGGCATTGCGATTTATTGCCAGGAAGCGGTCACTTATCAATACCCGATCGCGCTGCAAAGCGGTCTGTCACAGAGCAGGCCTCATCCGTGGCGCCGGACCGCGACATACAGTCCAGCGCCAGACGGCAGTTCAACGAGGTGGCCAAGATGTTTTGGGAGCGAGGGCGCGACGGTCAGCGACCGTACCCCTGAAGTTTTACCAAGGTTTTTGCAGGGAAACGTCACTGTGATAGCCCCTGGGATTGAGCCAGCAACATCTCTACTGATCTGGAAGCTCGGAGAATTTCTTTGCCAGAAAATCGATGAGCGAACGTACGGCAGGCAGCAGCCCGCGCCGCGAAGGGAAAACGGCATGCACCACGGCCCCTTTCGAATGCCATTCCGGCAGCAATCGCACAAGGCTTCCGCTGCGCAACTCGTCGCCCAGAATCATGGCCGGTAGTTGAACCACGCCGAGTCCAGCCACCGCAGCTTGGCGCAGTGAGAACATGTCATCGGTCACCAGACGCGGGTGGTAGGCGATGGATGCCGTCGAATCGTCGGGACCGACCAGATGCCAGTGATGCTCTCGTTCCGTAACGCCATCTCCGAGACTGGGCAGCTTGTCGAGGTCCGCCGGCACGATCGGCTCGGGGTAGCGCTCACACAATCCCGGGCTGGCCACGAGGTACCAGTCGCGTTGGGCCAGCTCACGCATCACAAGGCTAGAGTCTTCCAACGGGGGCATCCGAGCACGGATTGCGATGTCGTATCCCTCCGCCACGAGATCCACTCGCCGATTGATGCCCTTGAGATGAATTTCAACATGCGGGTTCAGCGCCATGAACTCGATCAGCATGGCAGCGACTCGGGCATGCAGCAAAGCGATCGGGCAGCTGAGCCGTACGACGCCGCGAGGCTCGCCCGTCGCATGCGCAATGGATTCCTGCGCGGCCTGCGCCTCGACGAGGATGGCCTTGCAGTGCCGGTAGTAACTCTCGCCCACTTCGGTGACCGAGAAACTCCGCGTTGAGCGCTGCAGCAGCCGCACGCCCAAGCGCGCTTCGAGTTGGGCGATGCGTCGACTTAGCTTGGACTTGGGTACACCCAGCGCGTGCGCCGCTGGCGTGAAGCCACGATGATCCACCACGTGCGCGAAGTACACGAGATCGTTGATGTCCTGGGCTTCTTCGAACATATTGTCCTATTCGTGGAACTCTGATGCGCAATTCTAGGGACTAGCGGACCGATCAATACACCCATACATTCAGCCCAGAAGTCGCAGCCACCGCCGCGACAACAAGGAGGACATGGTGAAGAAGGTTCGTGGCGTCTACGGCAATCGCAACCAGCACTGGGTCGGTGATGGCTTCCCGGTGCGCAGCCTGTTCTCATATGGCGCGCTGGGGCGCCACGTCAGTCCCTTTCTGCTGCTGGACTACGCCGGCCCGGCAGTGTTTGGTCCTGCCGCAGTGCCGCGTGGCGTCGGCGAGCATCCACACCGCGATTCCACCGGCGCGGGCGGCCTCATTCAGTGCCAGCATTCCTGTCATCGACCTTCCGGGTCACGCAGGGTCGACCACGGCCCCTTCGTGATGAACACCGCCGACGAGATCGAGCAGGCCTACGCCGATCTGCGCGACGGACGCTTCGGGCGCATCCCGCCGCATTCCGTCGAGGCGACCGCTGCCGAACCTGCTCATTGACTTTCAACCCGCCGCATGACGCGGCGGTCATCCCGCGGGGACGCCCCGCTTTTCACCCGAAGGAGTCCACCATGTCACAACCCGCCAACTTCAACGGCAAGGCCCCGGTCATCGATCCGGCCGACACCGCGATGCTGCTGATCGATCACCAGAGCGGCCTGTTCCAGACCATCCAGGACATGCCGTTCACGCAGGTGCGTGCACATGCCGCGGCGCTGGCCCAGATGGCCACGCTGAGCAAGATCCCGGTGATCACCACCGCCTCGGTGCCGCAGGGCCCCAACGGCCCGCTGATCCCGGAAATCCACGCCAATGCGCCGCACGCCCAGTACGTGGCGCGCAAAGGCGAGATCAACGCCTGGGACAACCCCGACTTCGTCGCCGCCGTCGAAGCCACCGGCAAGAAGACGCTGATCATCGCTGGCACCATCACCAGCGTCTGCATGGCCTTCCCGTCCATCGCAGCGGTCAACGCAGGCTACCGCGTCTTCGCGGTCATCGACGCCTCCGGCACCTACTCGAAGATGGCGCAGGAGATCACGATGGCGCGTGTGGTGCAGGCCGGCGTGGTGCCGATGGACACCGCCGCCGTCGCGTCCGAACTCCAGAAGACCTGGAACCGCGAAGACGCGCTGCAGTGGGCACAGATGTACGGCGCCATCTTCCCCAACTACTCGCTGCTGATCGAGAGCTACATGAAAGCCCAGGAAGTGGCCAAGAACAGCGAGCAACTGGATTCGGCTCGCTGACATCTCGCCTAGGTATCACAAACCACGCCAGGCAAGGTGGATTGGCACGCGGCCGGTGCCGTGTGACCGATCCACCAGGAGTTGCAGACAGTGAAGACCCAAGCCATGGTCGAAATCGAGAACGACGCTGATCCGATTCGACGCGGTCTACCACGGACATTTCAAGTGCAACCAGAGACGCGTCGCCGACTATCCAGCCCTGTCGCGGCTGCTGCGCGAGCGGTACCACTGGCCGGGTGTCACAGCGATGGTCGATCTCGATCACATCAAACGACACTACCATCAGAGCCATCGGCATCTGAACCCCAGCGGCATTGTGTCCAAGGGGCCTCCGTCCGAATTCGCGTGTCTTTCGCCATGAGCAAGAAGTTCCCGATCCATCCTCCGCACCCCGAGCGCATCTGCTGGGGTTGCGACAAGTACTGCCCCGCCGAATCCATGGCCTGCGGCAATGGTTCAGACCGCACCCAGCATCCGGTCGAAACCTTTGGCGACGACTGGTTCGACTGGGTGCCGCCTTCGCCTGTGCCCACCCCGACAAAGGACAATGCGCCATGAGCCACCTTGCCCGCATCGTGTCCAACGGTACGCCCTACGCCCACCGCATCCGGGTGGGTGGTCATGTCCTGACCATTGACGAGCCCGCTGCGCTGGGCGAATGGCGTGCTGCCTTTCCCCTCATGCGTGGCGGTGACATCCCCTTTTCACCGACGAACGACCAGGAGTCCGATCATGACTGAGCCTTCCGCTTCCACACACATTCCGACGCTGCAGCGCATCACTGCACGCGAATCGGTGATTGGCACGGACACCGTCATCCGGCGTGCGTTGCCCAGCGCCAAGCTGCGTACAGTCGGCGCATGGTGCTTCCTGGACCATGCGGGGCCGGTGCAGTTCGCGCCTGGCCGCGGCATGCACGTGGGGCCGCACCCCCACATCGGCCTGCAGACATTCACCTGGATGATCGATGGCGAGGTGCTGCACCGTGACTCGCTGGGCTGCGAGCAACTGATCCGCCCCGGCCAGGTCAATCTGATGACCGCCGGCCGCGGCATCGTGCACAGCGAGGACACGCCGATCGACGGCGGTCGTCTGCACGCGGCCCAGTTGTGGATCGCACTGCCCGATTCGCAGCGCCATCGCGAGCCGTGCTTCCGCAACTACGCCGAATTGCCGGCCCTTGACCACGGGGGGCTGCGCGTCACGGTGCTGGCCGGCACGGTGCTCGGCATGACTTCGCCCGTGCAGGTGTACACGCCGCTGGTCGGCATCGACCTCCTGGCCACCCGCGCCGGCACCGATGAACTGCCGCTGGACCCCAGCTTCGAACATGCCGCCTTGGTGCTGCGCGGCAAAGCCGTGATCGCGGGCGAGCCCCTCGTACCGGGCGAACTGCTCTACCTGGGCCGCTGGCGCGACACGCTGGTGCTGCACAGCGAGGCCGACACGCAGATCCTGCTGCTCGGTGGCGAGCCTTTCACCGAGACGCCCCTGCTGTGGTGGAACTTCGTCGCGCGCACGCAAGACGAGATCGAGCAGGCCCTGGCCGACTGGAACCAGGGCAGTCCCCGGTTTGCGCCGGTGCCCGGCGCCGTCACAGCGCCGATCGACGCCCCGTCGATGACGGGTGTTCGACTGAAGTCCGGCACATAGTGTTGTGATGGCAACCCATTCCTGAAACTCACTCCACAGAGGAAGCACACCATGTCCGATTTCGTTGAAGTGGCCCGTCTGGTCGATCTGGCGGAGGGCACGATGCGGGCCGTCGTCGTTGGCGACGCCGACATCCTGCTGGCCCATGTGGACGGTCGCATCCAAGAACTGCGTTCGCTACGAAGTGGTGGTCGAAGGTGAGGTGGTGAAGGTGCGCGTTTGAGCACCAGCCGCCCGCGGCATGGTCGCGATCCGCATGAGCCGCATCGCGTCTCGACCCCGCTGGAGTTGCTGTTCGACCTGAGCTTTGTCGTGGCGATCGCGCTGGCGGCCGCTCAGCTGCACCACGGCGAGGCAAACCACCATTGGTCGGCCGTGCCGCAGTACCTGGCGGCCTTCTTCGGCATCTGGTGGGCCTGGATGAACTACACCTGGTTCGCATCGGCCTACGACACCGACGACACGCTGTTTCGGCTGCTGACCATGGCGCAGATGTTCGGTGTCCTGGTGTTCGCGGTCGGCGTGGAAGGGTTCTTCAGCGGTGACTTCCGGGCCGCGGTGCTTGGCTACGCGCTGATGCGCCTGGCCTTGGTGACTCAGTGGCTGCTGGCGGCTCGTGACGACGCCCTGCGTCGCCGTACCTGCCTTCGCTACGCAGTCGGCATCCTGGTACTGCAGCTGCTGTGGGTGCTGCGGCTGCTCATCCCGCAGACCTGGCTGTGGCCCAGTTTCGTGCTTCTGGTCGGCCTGGAACTGCTGGTGCCCGTGTGGGCCGAGCGTGCCGGTGGTACGCCCTGGCACCCGCACCATATCGCTGAACGCTACGGGCTGATGGTCATCATCACGCTGGGCGAGTGCGTGTTGGGGGCCGCGAATGCCGTGGCCAACCTGTGGCGCACCGGCGGCTGGACGGCTGATCTGGCCCTGGTGGGTCTGGGCTCGATGCTGCTCGTGCTGTGCGTCTGGTGGATCTATTCGCTGCTGCCCTCCGGCGATCTGCTGCACCACCACCGCGAGCGCGCCTTTGTCTGGGGCTACTGGCATTACGTCGTCTTTGCGGCGATCGCCGCGATGGGCGCGGGGCTGGAGGTCGTCGCCGATACGCTGGCAGCGCCGGCTTCGCCCGACGGCACCGGCGGTCATGCGGTCACCCCGTTGCTGGCCATGGGCACGGTGGCCGTGCCTCTGACCGTGGTGCTGGTGGCCCTCTGGGGACTGCAATGGCATGGGACTCGCCTGGTGCGCAACCCGGGCCGCGCCACGTTGGCGGGCCTGGGAGGGGTGGCACTGGCGGTGGCCGCCGTCGCAGTCGGACTGTCGCTGCCCTGGGGTGTGGTGCTGCTCTCGGTCGCCATGGCGCTGGCGATCGTCTTCCAGGAAGCGGGGGACCAGGGCCCTGGCGTCACGGCCACGACGAACTGAAGGCTCCATCACTGCATGTTGCCGAACTTCCCACTGTTGAAATCGTCGATTGCCTGCACGATCTCGGCCTGGCTGTTCATCACGAACGGACCGTAGCCGACCACCGGCTCGTCGATCGGCTCGCCAGCCAGCAGCAGCAGCTTGGCGTCGCCGCTGCTCTCGATGCGGATCTCCCGGCCCTGCGCCGACAGCGTCGCCATCTGAGCCGGACGCAGTACCGTCTCGCCGTTGACTTGAACGGTGCCTTCAAGCACCACCAGCATGCTGGCCCAACCTTCAGCCTGAGCCAGCGACACGGTGCGGCCGCCCTGCACGCGCACGTCCCACACGTTCATCGGCGTGAAGGTCTGCGCCGGCCCCTGCGCCGTGTCGAACTGGCCGGCAATCACGCGTACCTGACCAGCCACCTCTCCGGCGGCATCGGTCAGCGGCAACACGGGAATATCGGCGCTCTGAATCGCCTGGTAGCCCGGGGGCGTCATCTTGTCCTTGGCGGGCAGGTTGACCCACAGCTGCACCATCTCGAACGGTCCGCCGGTCTGGGCGTAGTGGGTCGAGTGGAACTCCTCGTGCAGGATGCCGCTTCCGGCCGTCATCCATTGCACGTCGCCCGGGCCGATGACGCCGCCCTGGCCGGTGGAATCGCGGTGCTCGACTTCGCCGTCATAGACGATGGTCACCGTCTCGAAGCCGCGGTGCGGGTGCTGGCCCACGCCACGGCGGGTGGTCGTCGGATCGAAGTGCGTCGGCGCTGCATAGTCCAGCAGCAGGAACGGGCTGCGCTCGGCGGCACCGGCGTCATAGCCAAACATGCCATGCACCGGAAAGCCATTGCCTACCCAGTGGCGGCTCGGGGCGCTGCGCGTGGAAAGGACATTCTTCATCACAAAGCTCCTTGAGATCAAGGGAACACGAAGTGTGTTCCGCACCATGGGAATTGTGAAGACGAAACCCGGGTTGCGAAAGCCGGCGCGACACCAACACAGTGTTCCATCGCTGGGACGCTGACGCGCCAGCATGCTGCTTCGTACCGCGCACGGGTTGTGCATGACGACCACTGTCGCGGTCGTTTGCGATCAATTTTCAGAGGCAACACCTGGAGAGTTGCCTTGGAAGCGTCAGGCCTTCGGCTTCTGTTTGGGCTGCAACACCAGTTCCGTTGTGGCCTGAAAGTGTTTTTCCAGCAAGGCCGTGGCGACGTTCGCATCGCGGCTGAGGGCGGCTGCCAGCAAGGCTTGATGCTCGGCGGCCACGTTGCGGCTGGACTTGCTCGTAGCTGCTTGGGACGATGGCGAGGCTTGCAACGACAGATGCCGATAGCGGGCGGTCTGCTCTCGTAACACCCCGGCCAGGTTCAACAGCCACTTGGAGTCGCACGCCGACAGGAGGCTTTGGTGAAAAACCGTGTGGGCTTCTTCCCAATCGGGGGCGATGCCAGGCTCATCGGGTGTCTGCATCTGCAGGCGACTCAAATGGTGGTGAGCAGCCATCAAGCGGGACTCCCATGCCAGGTCACCGTGTTCAATGGAGCGGCGCAAGGCCTCCCTTTCGATGAAAAGACGGGTGCAGGTGATGTCGGCCAAGTCCGCGGCAGAAACCTCAGAAACACGAAATCCCCGCTGATCTTCAGCTTGCACGAAACCACTGCTTGCCAACCGCGAGAGGGCCTCACGCATGGGAATGAGGCTGGTGCCGTAACGCTCGCAAAGTTCCTTGGTGCGCAACTTGGAGCCTGGGGGGAGCACGCCCTTGATGATGTCTGCACGCAGCTGACTGGCGAGCGAAGAACTGAGTGTCGTGCTGGAGGAAGAACTGGCGGTTGTCACTTGGAATCCTGGTGAGCTTGCCCAGAGGATAGCTCAAAAATACCTCGACATTATAGGGTTTGTACTAATATATACATTTTTTTAAAAATATATATTTCACCCATCGAGATATTTTCTCGTTCTCTCAACCTCAGTAAAGGAAATCTCATGAAGCTGGCAACTTTTCTCCTCAATGGTGAGCGCCGTGTAGGCGTGAGCGATGCACAAGGACTGCGTCCCCTGCCGCGCTCGGTTGGCACGGATGTGGGGGCAGTGGTGCAAGCCGTGGCACAAGGGCAGTCCTTGTCGAACCTGGCTGCTCAGACTGAAGCCGTCGTGATCGAGTCGCAAGTGGCTCACCTTCCGCCGGTGGTGGCACCTGGAAAAATCATCTGCGTTGGCTTGAATTACGCTGACCACACTGACGAGAGCCCCTACGAGCAGCCGGATTACCCCACCCTGTTCATCCGCCTGAACACCAGTCTGACGGCGCACAACGCGCCTATCGTCCGTCCGCTGTGCAGTGACTCTCTGGATTTTGAAGGCGAGCTGGCGGTGATTATTGGCAAGGAGGCCAGGCACGTCACCAAAGAAGATGCCCTGGACCATGTCTTTGGCTACTCGGTGTTCAACGACGGTTCCGTGCGTGAATACCAGTTCAAGTCCCCGCAGTGGACGGTGGGCAAGACGTTTGACAAAACGGGGGGGTTTGGACCTGTGGTGGTGACTGCCGATGAACTGCCTGTCGGCGCCAAAGGGTTGAAGCTCGAGACCCGACTCAACGGACAAGTGGTTCAGTCCTCCAATACCCAGCTGATGATTTTCGACGTGGCCACCCTGATCAGCGTTATCAGCGAGGCGATCACCCTGCAACCGGGTGATGTGATCGTTGCAGGAACGCCCGCTGGCATTGGCTGGGCGCGTAACCCGAAATTGCTGATGCGCCATGGCGATGTCTGTGAGGTGTCGATTGAAGGCATCGGCACGCTGCGGAATCCCATCGCTGATGAAGTGATTGCCTGATTCAGTTGAATAAATCCCAGGAGAAGAAAATGAAAATCATAGAAGTACCCGTTTTTATCGTGGGCGCAGGCCCCACTGGCCTGGCCGTTACCGACTTGCTGGCCACCTACGGTGTCAAGACCCTGACGATTACCCGATACCCAGGCACCGCCAACTCACCGCGCGCGCATATCACCAACCAGCGTTGCATGGAAGTGTTCCGAGACCTGGGAATGGAGGACCGCATCATCGGCATTGCCACGCCAGGCGAGTTCATGAGCAACAACGTGTGGGCTACCAGTTTTGCCGGCACTGAGATTGCCCGCCTTCAAGCCTGGGGCACCTCGCCCGAACGCCAGCGTGATTACGCACGTTCCAGTCCATCCGCCATGTGCAATGCTCCTCAGCACCGTATGGAGCCGGTGATGCTGGACGTGGCACGCGAGCGAGGTGCCGACTTCCTGTTCAACACCCTGCTGGTTTCCATGACGCAGGATGCTAACGGCGTGACCTCCATCTGCCGGGACACCATTACGGGAGAAGAGATCAAGGTTATTTCCCAGTACGCGATCGGAGGTGATGGCGACAACAGCGTGGTGGTCAAGGAGATAGGCTTCGAAACCGTGGGTCAGATGGGCCTGGGGGCGGCGGTGAACTGCTGGCTTGAAGTGGATCTGACGAAATACACTGCACACCGTCCCGGCGTGTTGTACTGGATGACCCAGCCCGGCAACAACTATTGGGTGGGCAGTGGCACTTGGATCAACGTCAGTCCCTGGAATGAATGGGTTCTGCTGTTCATGTACGACCCCAAGGACGGGGAACCCGATCTGAGCGAAGCGGCAGTGATCGAGCGCGCCCGTGCCACCATCGGTGATGACACGCTGCCGATCAAGGTCAAGGCTGTTTCCAAGTGGACCATCAACCACGTGAATGCCACCACCCTGCGCAAGGGCCGGGTACTGATCGCTGGCAACGCCGCGCACCGTCACCCGCCAGCCAACGGCCTCGGCACCAACACCTGCGTGCAGGATGCATTCAACCTGAGCTGGAAGCTGGCCATGGTGCTCAAGGGGCAGGCCGGCGAATCCCTGCTGGATACCTACAGCGTGGAGCGCACGGCAGTGGCCAGGCAGGTGGTCGATCGCGCCATGAAGTCGGTCGGCGACATGCTGCCGATCGCAGATGCACTGGGTTTCAAGCCGGGTCAGAATGCGGCCGAAGGCTGGGCCAATGTGGACGAGTTGTTCAGCAACAGCGAGCGTGGCCGTGAGCGCCGCCAAAGCCTGAAGGCAGCGGTGGAATTGCAGAATTACCAGTTCAACTGCAATGGGGTGGAGCTGGGTCAGACCTATGTGTCTGACGCAATCATTCAGGATGGCACCACCATGCCTGAACCGACCCGTGACCCTGAGCTGTATTACGAGCCGAACACTTTCCCGGGCCGAACCCTGCCGCACGCTTGGCTGCAACGCAATCACGCCAAGCTGTCTTCGCTGGATTTGGTGGGCAAGGGCAAGTTCACCGTGCTGACAGGCGTGGGTGGCGATGAATGGAAGTCCGCTGCCAAGGCCGTGGGTGAGAAGCTGGGAATCGAAATCAATGCCGTTTCAATCGGTGGGCCGAACTGTGACGCACAAGACGTGTACGGCACATGGAGCGAGCTGCGTGCCATCAGCGAAGCAGGCTGCCTGCTGGTGCGACCAGATCGGCATATCGCCTGGCGTCAGCAAGCGCTGACTGGTCAGCCGGCAGCAGATCTGGAGGCTGTGCTGCGTCAAGTCCTGGCTCGTTGAGCCGGTCTGGTACAAGGAGATCATCATGTCCTGGAACCTGCCCAACGAATCGCGTTACGGCATCCACTCAGTGGACCACTTTGCACTAGAAGTACCGTCATTGGACGAGGCAGAGAGATTCTTCTCTACCTTTGGCTTGCGAGTGACACGTCAACAACAGCCAGAGCACTTGGAGTTGCGGGCCAGCGCAAGCGACCATGTGTGGGGAAAAATATTCACCGGTGCCTCCAAGAGAATGGCCTATCTCAGCCTCAGTTGCTATGCCAACGAGATCGATGGCCTGACGCAGCAGCTGAAACTGAATGGCGCGCAACTCGTGACTGACGGAACCTACGTTAACGGCATAGGTGTGTGGTTCCTGGACAATGATGGCAACCTGTTGCAGCTCAAGGTGGGAGAGAAGCTGACCCAGAATGCACCCTCGCCGCAAAAAAGCACATGGCGTCGTGCTGGCAGGCGTGGCGTGCTGGGTCGTGGTGAAACGGGTCCGGTATACCCGCGTCATCTGTCGCATCTGTTGATGTTTAGCTCGAACATCAACCGTTCCGTCGAATTCTACCGGGATGCGCTGGGATTGCGCCTGTCGGACCGTTCCCAAGACGCGGTGGCATTCATGCATGCGCGGCATGGTTCGGACCACCACCTGATCGCCTTTGCTCAGAGCCATGCCAAAGGCTGGCATCACAGCTCCTGGGACATGGCGAACCTGGACGAAGTCGGTCGTGGCGGCGAGCGCATGCGTCTGGCAGGCTACACGCAAGGATGGGGAACGGGCCGCCATGTGCTGGGCTCCAACTACTTCCACTACGTGCGCGATCCGTGGGGCTCGTATTCCGAGTATTCGGCTGACATCGATTACGTGCCGGCGGGCACGGTCTGGCCTGCAGGCAACTACCCGCCAGAGGACTCGCTCTATCTCTGGGGTCCGGAACTGCCACCTTATTTCATCGAAAACACCGAAGCCTGATTCGGCAGACCCCTTTCTTTAACCACTGGAGACCAGTATGGGATACAGCCTATCACGTCGCGGCGTTGTCAAGAATCTGGCAGCACTATCCGCTGCAACGACTTTACCTGTGTGGGCGCAGTCAACGGGGCGTACCTTGCGCATCGGCATGGTGTCGCCTCAGACCGGACCGTTGGCCGCAATGGGCGAGGCCGACAAGTGGACCATCGAATCCTTGAAAAAGACCTTTAACGAGGGGGTGGTGATCAATGGCACCCGGCATCCGATCGAGGTGTTCTTGAGAGACAGCCAGTCGAATCCCAATCGTGCGGCTGAAGTGGCCAACGACTTGATACTCAAGGACAAGATCGATCTGATGGTGGTCTCTTCGACACCCGAGACGACCAACCCGGTCTCAGATGCCTGTGAGCTCAATGAAGTGCCTTGTCTGTCCACCATGGCACCATGGCAGCCTTGGTTCTTTGGCCGCAAGGGCGATCCAGTGAAGGGTTTCAACTGGACCTACCATTTTTTCTGGGGTCTGGAAGATGTGATAACCGCTTTCACCAATATGTGGAAGTCTGTTCCGACCAATAAGAAGGTGGGTGGCCTGTTCCCGAACGATAGCGATGGAAACGCCTGGGGTGACATGAAACTCGGTATGCCGCCCGCGTTGTCGTCTATGGGGTTCACGCTGACCGATCCAGGCCGCTACCAGAACATGACGCAAACGCTCGCGTCCCACATCAGTGCGTTCAAGCAGGTACAGGCAGAAATCGTCACGGGGGTAGTGATTCCTCCTGACATGAAGACTTTTCTCGTGCAATCGCGTCAACAAGGCTACAAGCCCAAGGTCATCTCGGTCGCCAAAGCGCTGCTTTACCCAGCCAACGTGGAGGCGGTGGGTGACTTGGCGGACGGCGTGTCAGTCGAGGTGTGGTGGTCGCCATCTCATCCATTCACTTCGTCACTGAGCAAGCAAAGTGCCAAGGCACTGGCTGAATCCTATGAGACGACCACAAGGAAGCAGTGGACTCAACCAATCGGTTTTTCACACGCGCTGTTCGAGATGGCGGTCGATGCCCTGAAACGCACCAAGGATGTCAACAGTAAATCGTCGATTCGTGATGCGATCGCGGCCACCAATCTGCAGACCGTGGTGGGGCCAGTGAAGTTCGGTGGTCAGGGACCGATGCGCAATGTTTCCAGGACGCCGCTGGTTGGCGGGCAGTGGGTCAAGGGGAGCAAGAACAAGTACGAGCTGGTCATCGTGAACAACGAGGCCGCGCCCCACATTCCGGTGGGCGGCAAGTTGAAATTGCTGAACTGATCGACAAGGACAGGTAAAACCACGATGGCCATACTCGCCTTACATGGTGTGAGCAAGTCCTATGGGGCGCTTAAAGTCACCGACAACATCAGCCTGGCTGTGAACGAGGGCGAGACCCTGGGTATCCTGGGCCCCAATGGTGCCGGCAAGACCACCTTGTTCAATCTCATCTCGGGCGATGCTCGGGTGAGCTCGGGCCGGGTGGAATATGCCGGCCAGGACGTGACCCAACTGCTGCCCAATCAACGTTGCAGGGCGGGTATCGGTCGCAGCTACCAGGTGCCACAGCCCTTCGGTCACATGACCGTGTTCGAGAATCTCGTCACGGCGGCATGCTTTGGGGCTGGAGTGTCTGAGACAGAGGCTTGGGCACGGGCTGCGCAAGTCCTGGAGCAGACCGGTCTGACCAGCAGTGCCAACAAACTGTCGGGTGGTCTTACCCTGTTGAACCGCAAACGACTGGAATTGGCCAGGGCACTGGCCACGGATCCCAAGCTATTGCTGTTGGATGAAATTGCCGGCGGCTTGACCGAACACGAAGCCCATCAACTGGTCGAGGAACTCAAGCGGATCAAGGCGACGGGCGTGACCATGATCTGGATCGAGCATGTGGTACATGCTCTGCTGGCGATTGCCGACCGGTTGTTCGTCATCAACTTTGGTCAGAAATTGGCCGAGGGTCTGCCGAATGACGTGATGAACGACCCCGAAGTTCAGCGCGTCTACATGGGACTGGAGGTCTGAAATGGGTGCATTGCTGCGAACTCAAGCGCTGCAGGCTTACTACGGTGATGCCCAGGCCCTCTTCGGCATCGATTTCGAGCTGAACCAGGGTGAACTGGTGGCCATCATTGGGGCCAACGGCGCGGGCAAGAGCACGTTCCTCAAATGTCTGACCGGACTGGTCAAGTCGCCAAGGGATGAGGTGATCTGGAAAGGGCAGGGTATTGGCAGCTTGCCGCCAGGGGAAATCGTCCAAAAGGGCTTGGCCATGGTGCCCGAGGGTCGCCGCCTGTTTCCCTCCTTGTCGGTGGAAGAAAACCTCAAGATGGGTGCGCTGGCCAGACGCTCTGGGCCCTGGACGCTCGAGCGTGTGTACGGCTTGTTTCCCATACTCGAGGAAAAACGTCACCTGCCGGGAACCTCCTTGTCGGGTGGGCAACAGCAGATGGTGGCCATAGGACGCGCGCTCATGAGCAACCCCGAGGCGCTGCTGTGTGACGAATTGTCACTGGGATTGGCGCCCATCGTGATCCGTGAAATCTACCACGCCATGCCGGCCATCACTGCCGAGGGCATGACGGTGGTTGTAGTCGAGCAGGACGTTTCACTGGCCAAGCGGGTGTCGCAACGCCTCTATTGCTTTCAGGAAGGCAGGGTCTCCCTTCAGGGCGAGTCCGGTGCCTTGACCCGCGAGCAAATCAGCCTGGCTTATTTCGGAGTTTGACCATGTTGGATACCTTGTTGCAGGGCCTCCTGTTGGGAGGGCTCTACGCCTTGTTCGCCCTGGGTTTATCGCTGATGTTCGGCGTCATGCGCCTGACCAACGTGGCCCATGGGGATTTCATCGTCCTGGCCGCGTTCAGTGCCATTGGTTTGTCGGCCGTGTTGCCCTGGCATCCGCTGTTGCTGGCACTGGTCTTGGTGCTGCCCAGCTTTGCCTTCGGCTACGGCATGCAACGCTATGTGCTCAATGGCACCTTAGGCCAAGACCCACTGCCTTCCATGGTGGTGACCTTCGGTTTGTCCATCGTCATCCAGAACGCCCTGATGCAGCTGTTCTCGGCCGATCCACGGTCTCTGGACGCGGGCAACCTGGCGCTGGATGGAATTCCCCTGGGAGACGATGTGTTCGTGGGCCAGTTGCCAGTGTTGATCTTCGTGATCGCATTGCTGGCTACCGCGGGCCTGCAAGCCTTGTTCAAGCACAGTGCGTTGGGGCGCTCGTTTCGTGCCGTGTCCGACGACCGGGAGATTGCCGAACTGATGGGGCTCAACGCCCGCAAGGTCAATGCCTTGGCCACGGCCTTGGCCTGTGTGCTGATTGCGGTGGCGGGTGTGCTGCACGGCATGCGGACCACGGTGTCGCCCAGCGATGGTCCGTTGTTGCTGTTGTTCGCCTTCGAGGCAGTCATTGTGGGCGGCATGGGCTCGTTTTGGGGCACCTTGGTTGGGGCGCTGATCCTGGGGCTGGTGCAGCAGGTGGGATTTCAATTCGATCCGGGCTGGGGCATCTGGGCCGGACATCTCGTCTTCCTGCTGCTGCTGGTATTCCGGCCTCAGGGCCTGTTCCCGAAAACCCGTTGAGGTGTGTATGAGCAATTCGAATGCGAGTCTGAACCCTGTGCCTTGGGTTCCCACTGTCACCATCGGTTCTGCTGCCTCCCAGGAAATGCGTCGCGTGGTGGTGTCGGTGCTACTGGCCTTGGGGCTGGGAGTGGCGGCTTCACTGCCCTGGTGGGGCGAGTCGAGCTGGATGCGCGAGGTGGTGGAGCTGTCGTGCTATCTGATGTACGCCGTCATGTGGAACCTGATGGCGGGCTACGGTGGCATGGTGTCCATCGGTCAGCAGGCCTTCTTCGGCCTGGGCGGCTATGCCTTGCTCGTGATGGGTAACTTCCTCGGCATCAACCCCTTTCTGGCGGTCCCTTTGGCCGCGCTGGCAGCAGGAGCGTTCGCGCTGCCCTTGTCCTGGCTGGCGTTTCGCTTGCAAGGCGGCTACTTTGCGATTGGTAGCTGGGTGATTGCAGAGGTGGTGCGCTTGACGGTAGCCAACATGAGTGTGCTGGGTGGCGGGTCAGGCACCAGCATCACCGCCTTGCGCGGTATAGACAAGGCTACCAGGGAGTCTTCCACCTATTGGATCGCCTTGACCTGTGTGGTGGTGTCCATCGGGCTGGTGTATGTCTTCCTGCGCAGCAAGCGCGGTCTGGCCTTGCTGGCGATCCGGGACAACGCGGTGGCTGCCGAATCCCAGGGTATTGCCGTGCGGCGCATGAAGTTGGCCGTGTACATGGTGTCAGCGGCCGGGGCTGGGTTGGCCGGTGCCTTGTATTTCTTGGGCAACCTGCGCATCAGCCCGGATGCGGCGTTCAGCGTCAACTGGACGGCATTTGCCATCTTCATGGTCGTCATCGGCGGCATGGGGCGCATCGAGGGGCCGATTGTTGGGGCATTGATTTTCTGGGTTCTCAACAAGTTTCTCAGTCACCTGGGGGCCTGGTATCTGATGAGCTTGGGTCTGTTGGCCATCGTGGTGGCCATCTACTTCAAGCAAGGCCTGTGGGGCTATGCGCAGCAGCGCTGGGGATGGGCTTTGTTCCCGACTTCCCGAACCTTGCGCCAGTAGCGGCGTGAGCAGCCCAAGCAGGGGCTGACTGAAGATTTTTCAACCACCAGCGAAGGAGACTGGAAATGCGTAAATGCACTTTGATCTGTGCAGGACTTGCTGCGGCCATGGGAGCGGCAAATGCCACTGAGGGCGGCGGCTCCGTCTACCCGCACGGCACCGAGAACTTCATGTCCGGTGCGCTGCCGCCGCCCGGCGTCTACGGCATGGTGTTCGGCAACCACTACAGCGCCGACCGCGTCAACGACGCCGACGGCAACGACCTCCATGTGCCGGGCTTCAAGGTGCGCGCCAACGTGGTCGCGCCGCGCCTGGTCTGGGTGACCGGCCAGCAGGTGCTGGGCGGCGATCTGGCCGCTCACGTGATCGCGCCGCTGGTCGATCTGAAGGTCAGCACACCGGGCGGCAGCCAGAGCAAGTCCGGCCTGGGCGACCTCACGGTCGGCCTGGCGCTGGGCTATCACCACAGTCCGAATCTGCACAGCGTCGTCGCGCTCGATGCCTTTCTGCCGACCGGCGACTACACCCAGGGCGATATCGCCAACATCGGTCGCAACTACGCCGCGATCGAGCCGGTCTACGCGCTGAGCTACATAGACCCGAAAGGCTTCAACGGCGACCTCAAGCTGGGCTACCTGATCAACCAGCGCAATGACGACACCCAGTACCACTCGGGCAACGAGTTCCACTTCGACTATGCCGCCGGTTGGGGCCTGGGCAACGGCTGGGTGCTGGGTGTCGGCGGCTACTACAAGCAGCAGGTGACGAGCGACTCGGGCGCCGGCGCTGTCCTGGGCGACTACAAGTACCGTGGCATGGCCATCGGCCCGAATGTCAAGTACGACAGCGGCAAGGGCTGGTTCGTGACCGCCAAGTGGCAAAAGGAGGTCGAAGTCAAGAACGGTGCCGAGGGCGATGCGCTCTGGGTCAAGGCGGTGTTCCCGTTCTAGTTTCTATCTGATGTCTCAATCCTGGCTGCAGGTCTTTACCTGTGGCCTGGGGGATTGTTGAGGCTGCGTTGTTTTAAGAAGAGGTACTGACTGTGTCGATTAATGTTCGCAAGGTGTTGGGCGTGATGGCGCTACTTGTCTCAATGGTGGTGCAAGCCCAGACCCCATCAAAGAATGTGACGATCTTTGTGCCGCAACCCGCAGGAAATCCGACCGATGGTGTAGCACGGAAAATACAGCCTCTGCTGCAAAAGGCAATCGGGCAGACCGTTGTTGTAGAAAACTTGCCCGGTGCCGGCGGCTCCATCGGCACCCAGAAAATGCTGACGAACACCGCCGATGGCACCAGTATCTTGATTGCCTCGCAAACCGAACCCATCCTCACCCCCTACACCCTCAAGCATGTCAAGTACAAGCCAGAAGACATGCTGGTTGTGGGCTTGGTCAGTCGTTTGCCTTACGTGCTGGTCGGTCGCCCCGATTTCCCTGCCAATAATGTCACAGAATTTCTAAATCAAGCACGCCAAGCCGGCAAGGTGCCCTTGAACTTCGGCCACATTGGTCCTGGTTCGATGATCCATTTGCTGGGCGAACAGATGGCACGCAAAGGAAACTATGCGATAAATGGTGTGCCATACAAGGGTGTGCCGCCTGTTGTTCAAGATCTCATCGGTGGACAGATCGATTACAGCTTCCTTCCCTTGGGGGGGTCAACCCTGTCCTTGATCGAAGCTGGCAAGGTCAAGGCTTATGCCACCACAGGCCATTCGGCCAGTGTTGCCCTGCCTAAATTGCCCAGACTGGTGACGTCGGACAAGGCCATGACGGACTTCGTATACGGCACCTGGATCGCATTTTTGGTCTCAGCCAAGACCCCGCCAGCGGTGGTGGAGCGACTGATCTCAGCCCTGCAAGAATCGATGAAGGAGCAGGAATTTCAGTATTACGTCACCTCCACTGGCATGGAACTTGCTAATTTGCGTACATCCAGTGAGTTGAATGCCTTTTATGCGGGCGAAACACGACTGTACCAAGGCTTGGCCCGAGCGGTGGGCGTCGAGCCGCTCTGAATCTGCATGTTATTGAATATGAAGTCTGGAAAAACAATGCCTTTGGATGTTCTCAAGCCAATCAAATCGCTCCTGATCGCCAACCGAGGCGAGATTGCGATCCGCGTGATGCGGGCGGCGACCGAGATGGGGCTGCGCACGGTGGCGGTCTACTCGCACGAGGACCGCTTCGCGCTGCACCGCTTCAAGGCCGACGAGGCCTACT
>JACCDQ010309563.1_pt1 | contig 18953 bp, 14 predicted proteins | sample 7446031 | NCBI WGS metagenome assembly JACCDQ01 (sample SAMN15323442, study PRJNA562643) | freshwater metagenome | isolation source: river surface water | place: USA:Blue River Watershed | collected 2017-08-17
ACATAAATTTAGGTGTACGCGGTGAAAAAAGTACATTTAAATTATACTCAGACGGTTTTGAATCCATTTTTCAAACCAAAAACATAACACGCGAATCCATGAAATTATTCCCTAGTTTAAATGCCACATATAACATTTCAAGGATGTATCTCGTTAGAGGAGCTGTTGGATATTCTTCTAATCGTCCCGAATTACGCGAATATTCCCCTTTGGAGTATTTGGATATTCGTAATTGGTTAACTGCTTACGGAAATGGAGAATTAGAACCCATTTCCATGATCTTGAACTCTGAAATTCGTTTTGAGCGCTATTCAAAGTCGGGTTATTTTCACGTTGGGGCATTCCACAAAAAAATCAATAATCCTGTTATTGCAAAATCATCCGGACCCAACGCCTTTCGATTTGTAAACATGCATCATGCCTTAGTTTATGGAGCTGAAGTTGAATTTAGTAAAAGTTATAAATTTAGTAAACGTTCTTTTGTGAACTCTTTACAACTTATAGGCAATATCAGTTTGAACCAATCTGCCTTATATGAAGATTTATTAAATAATCCAGAACGCGATTCAATAGTGAAACTTAAAAAACCAATGGTTGGGCAATCTCCATATTTATTTAACTTACAAGTTTCTGCATACTTTAAAAACAATAAAGGACATATCACTTTGTCTGGATTCTATCAAGGGGATCGAGTGGTATTCACCGGAGACGAAGTTCTGTTCTTCTCTCTTGTTCAAAGAACTGGCGCTTTATTAAACTTAACCAGTAGTTACAACTTGACTAAAAAATCATCGATACGTATAAAATTAGACAATATTTTAAACGCATCTGATTTATTATACAGCGATTTAAACAATAACAATAAATTGGATTACTACAACGGGTATATTTCCGATACCAATGGAGATTCCATTTTTTCACACAGAAGAGATCCAGCGGTTCTTTCCATTTCTTTCATCACTACATTTTAACCTAACAACATTCTACAAAACATAACGCATAACGCAATGAAAAAATCAATTTTTATTCCATACTTGTGCCTAATTTTCTCCATGTATTCAGGCAACGTTTTTTCACAAAAAGCCTTTCAAAAGTACTTTTGTGAAATAGATACCACTTACAATGGAAATGAGAAAATTGCCAAATACTCCTTAAAGAAAAATAGTATTTGGGGTGCACCAAATACATTTGTTTCCAGTACCTCTCCTATGGGCCGTATACAAGGAATGGCAATTAATAGAAGTAGCAACTTTGTATACTACTCGGGTGTTTCTAACTTAAAAACATTTAATACTGCTCAAATTTTCAATACTCACAACATTGATAGTTCAGGAAAATCCATCTCAAGAATTTCCCGAACCGATGTTAAGTTTAATATTAACGAAAATGCTTCTTCAACTGCATTCAATAATATTACTTACGCTACTGACCTAAAACCCAAGCCCATCGCATTGGGAACCATTGTTTTAGGCGTAACCAATTTTCAAACGTCCAATAATCGAGGAAACATTTTTACCGCGGAAAATTTTTATGAAACAAATAGTCAAGTGTTTGACACAAAAAATGACACGTTCAAATCTACAAGTTCGATGGGCGGATTTCAAACATACCCTGGAGACAAAGTAAAATACATCGATACGTTGAAATCTTTGAATTCAGCTGAGTATACGGGTTGGATTATAGAAATAGACCGTTTAAATAATGGTTTTCAAAAACGTCGATTTGATATGGGGCGTGCTCCGAGAAAGGCCATTTATGTTAACTCAATCCGTCAAACAAGTTCAGGTACAAATGCTACTATAAATACAACGTATCAAGTACTTGGCGAAAACGAACTAAATGTTTTAATTAAAACACAATTGGTGAATAGCGTTCAAGAATTTTATGTGTATTCTGAATCTGAAAATAAAAATGGTGTACATTGGACTTTGGTAAATAAGATTGTAAAAGGTACTGTAATGCCGCTAAACAAATCGGCTTTAACTAATGTTTTTAAACACATTGCAACCGACACTTCGCTAGAATTCAGTTACTTTCTAAATATCACGGATTTTGCTTTTAATTCTACAACGAACAGCTTAATTCTCCTATCTCCAGGTGGAATTGCTGACATATCAGCTTTTACAAGCAAATATTCAATTGCAAAACAGCCTAACTTAATGTCGTATTTATCGTCTTACTTAGCCAACGGTAAAATTACTGACGTTTTAGGTGCAATTATAGAAATTGACTTGGATGATGTGGCCACAATAACTAAATGTGGTATTACTAACTCTACTGGAAAATTCTTTTCTAATCCTCACAAAATTAGCTTAGTTAATATAAACTACAACGATTCACTTTCTAAACCAAGTTCAACAAGTTATGCCATTATCAGTGAACAGGTTTTTGATAATTCCAAAGGTCAAAATCCCAAAGGAAAGAAAAAATTAAGTGACTATCAAAACGATGTATTCTTGTTTAACTTGGCCAACATTACTACCGAAGAAACATTAACCGATTTAACGAATCAACCATTTGAATTGTTTCAAATTCTAGAACCAAATACTACACTTACACTTCCTAACTACAGTGAAACGTACTTCCCATTATTTAACGCATCACAAAACAATAACAGTAGTACCGATAGTTTCAATTGTACTAGAGGGTTTGCTGATTACTTCATAAAGCCTTTTGATTGCAGTAAAGCATACGACACAACTATTAATATGGATAGTACGTTTGTTATTTCACTCGAAACTAATTGTAAAGCATTAAGTACGGTTAAATTTTCAGCGGATTACACTACCGATTCAATTAGAATTCAGCGCTATAATAAAAGCAAATCAAGTTGGGAACTCGTTTTACAAGCGGATACTTCATTAAAGAACTTATCTTTTATAACACCGTTGGATACCCAAATCTACGAAATTCAATTCAGGGTACAATTCTCGGCTGGTCCTAAGAAATGGAAAAATTGGTCTGCAACTAAGAAATATACCATTTTTGTTGACACATTGTTACCCATAGCAATTTCAGGAGATCATAAATCGAAATATTGTACCGCCGAAGATTATGTGTTCTATGATAGCAATGATTTTAACAAGAACATTAAATGTATTTGGTACTTTAATGATACCCTTGTTTCAGATACCAACTCGAAATCATTTAAAATAAAATTCAACCAATTCAGTTCTTCTAATCATTTAAAGCTAATGCAATGGAACGAAAAAGGTTGTTATGTTGTGGATTCTATCCATTTGATGTCAGTGGATAAATTGCAACTTATTTTTAACACTGATAGTGCTTGCCAAGGTCAAAAAATCAATATTAAACCGAATGTTAAGTTAATGGATTCAACTTCATGGTTTGTTGACCAACAACTATTTTCAACTGCATCCGATTCTATTATTTTGGATAATTTAAACATGGGTAAGCATTTGATTTCCGTGTTTGCTACCGATGAATTTAACTGTAAACAATCGGTTGAAAATCGTGCGATTCAAATTATAGAAAAATCTAATTTAAGCCTTATTAGTAGCAAAGCTACTGCTTGTTTTGGGGACGCTTTTATTATCAAGACAAACATAGCTTTACAAGATTCCAATCTTTGGTTAATTAACAGTACTCCTTTCGCTAATCTTGATAGCATCAATCTAAAAGGATATTTAACGGGCAATTACAAAATTCAATTAACATGTAAAGACAAATTTGGATGTAATCATGATTTACTAGATTCAAATAATGTAATCAAAACTAAATCCAATTTACTTTTAGTTAAATCTGCTGATTCATTGTGTTACGGATCAAATGAATTCATTACTACTTCAAATAAATTAATGGGCACTAATTCGTGGACCATAAATAACACCGATGTAAATTATAATCTAGATACGCTATACTTGAATCAGCTATTACCCAATAATTATAAAATCAATTTCAAAGGTACCGATATAGAAGGTTGCGATCATAGTTTAACTGATTCGGTTACTACTGTTTTAGAAATACCCCAAAAACCAATTTTCACATACTCGGGTTATACAAAGTTTGTTGGTGATACTGTAGTTTTTGAAATGCCAAACACGAACTTCAACAGCTGGGTGTATATAGATGGCATAAAAACTTCAATTCCTTCTAAATCTAAATTCACATATATCTCAGACAGCTTAAAAACTGTGAATTTTACATTTGTAACTGAAAATGAATTCTGTGCATCAGATACACAACAAATTATTTTGGTTTTTGACAAAGTCAATGAAATTTCCACATTCAATTTAGATGCATTCTCGATACATCCTAATCCTATTCAGTCTGGTAGTACTGTTTATATCAAAAGCAGCAAGATAGTTCAATCCATTCAGTTATATAGTTCGGATGGAAGATTATTGTTGGATAAAGTAAATATCAACAATGAAATAAATTCAGAAATCAATCAATTAAAATCTGGAGTATATTACATTTCAATTAACCACCAGTCAAATAGTAAAAAATTGATTATTCTCAATTAAATTGGAATATAGTTTGGTAAAATGATTAATAAAAAAAGCGCCAATTGGCGCTTTTTTTATTAATTCTTAAAAATTAAAGTTCTTAAGTTTAGCTAATCTTACTAACTCTATATTTCTCTGGCTGGAACACCAACCATCGTTAAATTATCATCTACATTCTTGGTAACCATGCATTGTCCGCCAATAATAGACTCCCTCCCAATAACAATTCCCTGAAGTGTGCAAGAACCAATACCCATCAAGGTTGAATCTCCAACTACAGTATGTCCTCCTAGATTCACTCCTGGTGACAAACTACCATAATCTCCTATTTCAACGTGATGGCCCAAAGAACAATTCATGTTAATAACTACAAAATCTTTAATTATAGAGCCATAATTAATTGACACTCCCGGATAAATAATGGCTCCTTCACCTATTTGTACGTCATTCGATATCCAGCTTCTATTAGACACTAAAGTAGGAAAAGTTAAATTAGAATTTTGTTTTAATTTTTGAATAATCTCGAATTTAATTCGTGGAAACGCTATCCCAATGATTACGGGTGTAGAAATTTCTAATTCAAGTAATTTATTTATCGGGCCAATTACGGGATAATTACAAAAAATTGTATTCCATTTTTTGGGGTCATCATCAACAAAAGCAATTTCAAAACTTTGTAAATTGTATAATTCCTTATTGCTTGCAATATGTCCTCCAACACTACCAGCTCCTACAATGTAGATTATTTTTTGCATCATTGTACCTTATTACTACTCTTGATCATTAGGGGCTTCCATATCCAGTTCATTTCGCTCTTTAATAGACACGGGCAACTCCACAACCATTCCTTTCATTCTTCTTTTATACTCACTTTTTGCATCTGGAACCCACGGTTTTATAAAATTGAAATTAATGGCCAACGGATTCATTTGCTTTTTCAATTTGGCTATATCTTCCCAATTCGACTTGATTTTTTGATAACTTTCCCTACTTTTTGTTTTCTCGTAAGTTTCCATTTCTCTGCGGATAGTTACCATTAAATAAGTAAATCGCATTCCCGATTCAACAAATTTAATACGCTTATTGAATTTAACTAACGCTTTGCCTTTAGTACGCTTTTTAGCTTTATCCAGTAAAATATAGAGTTTTTGAAATACATCTGGAGTATAGGTTTCTCCAACACTGAACCTTCCAGCCTTCGGTCCGTATTTTTTTAAATGCAATGATCTAGTTGATTCGAGTAATTCCCAATATTCCCTCATTTCAGAACTTGCCGGCCCATAACAACGAGTGTAATAATCATTTAATACTTCCTCTTTCTTTGCATTCGGATTCCAAGCTAATTGAGCTACTACATAATACTGAGGACCTTGAGTTGACCAGTGATTAGGGAAACCATCAAAGCTAACACCCCTGCACTTATTTTTTGCAACGAAGGCAAAATCTTCAAATGCTTCAGACATTGCAATGTCAGGCAAACCCCATTGCAGCCCAACTGGGTTTCCTAAATTTGGTCTCCAATACACAGCAGTTGAAATTTTCGACCACCCAAGATATTCTTCTACAGACGGTTGTTTACTACTTAAATTATTATTTCGATTCAAATGAAAATTCGAAACCGAAACCGTCCAAACAGAAGAGTCTAGAGTATACTTTTTAGGCAAGGGTCGATCATATCCATAATCGAAATATAAAACATGAAAATTCTTATTTTGGGGATATTTTTTTCGTAATTCCTTAGCAAACTGATTTACCAAGTAAACATGTCTATCAGACAATCTTTTTAATTCAATATCCCTCGGTGTGGCATCAATTTTACGGCAGTCATCACAATGACACCACCCATAAATAAAACCGTCATTCTCGTTTCCATTAAAATTAGATACGAACGGATTTGCCTCCATTACTTTTTGCACATCATTCAACCACAATTTGGAAATTTCCGAATTTGAAACACACAATTTTGCAGTATTGCCCGTTCCGATAGGCTTTCTATTTCCTTTTTCAGTAAGAGCAAATAAATTAGGACGGGTTTCAGAATAGGTTTCCCACCAATGTGAAAAAGCATGACCTGGCTCAAAATATTCAGAACTATAAAACAACCGACTCCGTTTACACCATTGGTCCAAATTATTTTCCGGATAGTTACGTCCTAAACCGGATAAATAAAATAATCCAGACCTTGCCTTAAATGGTGGTTCAAAACGAAACTCAAATGGGGTAAAATTTAATTCATCCATACTTATCACGTCTTCACCCAATTCATCTGGCCAAAACCAACGGACTTTCAATTTTTCATATAAGAATGTGTATATGGCGTTTATAGTTCCATAGGAATATTGTAAATCATCTAACTGCCTGTTTCTTATGGTAGCTGAGCCTGTACCCAATTCTTCTTTGTCATCTCCCATTATTAGAACATTCAATCCATCTGACATCAAGAATATCTCTTCTTGACCTAAATCTAACTTTTTTCTGGGAAATACTTTTGATAGCTGTGAATGCGAACCTATCCAAAAGATGGTCTTAAACTTACCACTCGGTTTATCATTGACTATTTGCGGAAATTCACCTGTAATTTTAACAATATAATTCTGAAAATCCGTAACTGCTTCCAATGTTCTTTTAGGACAGTTCTTCCGAACAACAATTATATATTCTTTAGAATAGACTTGATGTGATTTGTTTTCAACTTGAATTCCTCCCTCTTTGCCTGGATTTATTTTGGTTGTTGATGTCCCCAAAAAGACAATAAAAACCCATATAAGAGTAGTAAGTGAAGCTTTCATTATTAACCCAGATATTTTAATAATTCCGATTTTAGACCTTTATCAACTGGTATTTGCCATAATATTTTGCACCAGTTATGATTTCCTTCTAACACGTCTACGCCTGAATTGGTAACGGCTATATCCCAGCCAACACACCTATTTTCCGGTTTGAATAGTGCTAATTCGATTGCTTTCTTTTTAACCATGTCAAACATTGGAATTTGGAAACCTATTAATTTTTCATTGGTAATTGGGTGAATAGATACCGACTCTTTGGTAATATCACTATAAAATCCATTTCCTTCTACTATTCCTGTTTCTTTATTAACAAAACAGGCAATATTACCAGAAGCAAGATTATCCACGGGACTATTAACACTAATTCTCAAGCGAACACCTAAAATATCTACACTTTTATCTTTATTCACCATCGTAATAACACGAATGGTATTCAATCCTGACGGTGAAAGCCGTTTTAAATCATCATGTTGATCAATGTAGGTTTCGAGGATATCAAAGTTATTTACGGCCATATATTCTTGCAATTGCTCTACAGGAATTTCAGTAGAACTACGAATTTCCACCTCCTTACCGCATTGACCCAATGAATTTTTTAGAACAATTTTCCCGGAATCACTTCCGAAAATTGAATTTACGATTTCACTTTCAGGTGATACCATTTTGATATCGCAATCGTGATGTAAAAGAAATGATTTATATACTTTGTTGAATTCCTTTTTATCTTGAAGAATTTTTCTGCTCTCAATTGGATTCATTATTAAATCAAACTCGTACTTGAATCCAGTACCCACCCAGGTATCTCTTTCCGCATGCGACTTCTCATAAAACTTAAAAATAAAATAATCGGCAAGTCCTATATTGTATTTATAAACAGATAATATTGCATCAATCCACAAAGCAAATTTGGATTTACCTGTTTGATTGCATGCGAATTTCATGAATCGATTGAATTGATTCCAGTCTAATTCTCTTAAGTAATAAACTAAATACTTGGTTCTCTGAATTATTTTCATATTCAATTTTTATTCTGCATTTTTAACACCAATTCATCGGCTGTTATGAATTGTACATCGGGCCATTTATTCACGATTGCATTTAATAATTTTTTTAAATCCTTGAGACCTTGAGTACGATTATTTTCATCTAATAACCCACAGAAATTTACTCTATGCGAACTAATTATAGCAGGTTTGCCCCAAAAAAATGCCGCCTCAATTTGATCCATTGTAAATTTCACCCAATCCAATTTACGGCTATTGGGTTCAAACATACAATTTCGAACAATTGAATAATGACCTGAATCCACTTCCTCTCCGAGTACGTTTTTCTCTTTAATGAATTTACCATCACCCAAATGTCTCGTCTCCGTTCGACCCTTGTCTATCCCAATTACATTTCTCTCCTCTAAATACTTAAATAATTTGGGATGTAATTGAAAAGCTGGAGGCGCGAAAGTTAATGATTCATATCCATAAACTTCCTTAAAGGAAATTAATCCTTCCGATAAATTCTGCATATGATAATCAACATGAGATTCACTTTCAAATGAATAGGTTGCTTTCAAGTTCGAATATTTGAAATTCGAAGGACGATCAACATCAGAAATTGAATTCAACTGTAAATTCGTTAATAATTCTTTATTTCCACTGGCCATTAATTGATTAAACATAAAACTGTTCAAATGCTCTTTGCCATGAAATTGAGGTCTCATTAACTTTTTATCAATCCCTTCCAATACTAAATCAAAGGCTCCTTTAAATATACCTTCATTAATTGATTCATAAAATTCGTAAGTTTGATTTAGCTTATCCGTAACTAATTTGTTTTGATCTAGCGTTTTCCTAAAATTTATATTTTCGGGAACTGCATAAGTGGTGAAAATAGCATTGTTGCCTACCCTATCTTTAACCGAGGATAAAACTTCAAACAGTGCATTCAAATCATTGGTGGTATCCAACGCGTCGAATCGATTAAATCGACCTGATTTTAGAATTCCTTTTTGTTCAAGTTCTTTACGGGATGCATCATTTGAAATACCAACATTTCCATAATCATCAACTGAAAACACTACATATTTTGTTTTACTTTTCCAACCCGGTATATTTTTTAAATGATTCTTTATCTTTTCAAACATAATTCAAATTATTTAAGGTATTTATTGTAAATATTTACCATCGATGCTAAGCTATTTTTAATATCAAATTGCTGAGATGATTTAATAGCATTTATAGAAAAGGAATTTCGCTTTTCCGCATCTTGATAAAGTTCAAACACATATTTCACGAATTCATCATGATTTCCTTGTTCAAATAGATAACCATTTTCTCCAGAAACTACCATTTCTTTATGACCTCTGTCCATAGTTGCAACTATAGGAACACCGCACATCATTTGTTCAGCCAATCCTAAACCCAAGCCTTCGTGTTTTGAAGCGGAAACACCAATGTCACTAATTAATGAAAATCGGTGAACATCTTTTCTGAAGCCCAAAAAGTCCACAAATTCATCCAATTTCAACTCAGCAACTTGATTTTTAATTTGATCTAACAAAACTCCTTTACCTGCTAATAATAATTTAAGATTGGGTATTTTTTGAGTTAATTTTGGTAACGCCTCAATAATAAATTTATGATTTTTCCGATCAATAAATTCCGCAATATAGAGCAGAATAAAATGATGCTGATTATACCCTAATTCTTCTCTTAAATTAATCTTTTGTATCAGATCAACCTGTATAAAACGCTGAGAATCAACACCAATTCCTTTAATGTAATAAGCATCACATGTATCCCAACTTTTCACATATTTAAAGTCTTCGGCATTAATAGTTATGATACCATCTGTAAATTTGCTCAACCATTTTTCTGCGGTATAATAAATTGCCCATCTCATGAATGGTGCACCCTTGTAAAAATGAAATCCATGTGCCGTGTACAATATAGTTGTTCCCGATTTTCGAGCATCTTTAGCTGCTAATCGAGTTAATAAACTAGGAACAGGAGTATGGCAGTGAACTAATTTATAATTACCTTGATCAATAATTGATTTTAATTCTTTATATGATGAATATAAATTTGCATTAAATATGGCTCTTGGAAATTGTATATTGTATACTTTTCTTACGTTTTCAAATTGAATTTCTGAATTTCTAATTTCCACAGCTAAATCAACTGCATACCCTTGATCGCTTAACCATTTAATATAAGGGAGATGGAATGTGGCAATGTGAATATCACTCGTAGCTACATATAAAATTGACTGTTTCATTGCTAATTATTCGCGGTAGGTAATTCTAATTTTTCGTAATCAAATTCAATGAAGTCTTGATTATAGAGTTGATTTATTATTTGAATACTTTTCTCGTCTATATTTGAATAGAGTTTAGATTTTTTCGAATCTAAATTTTGATTTTTCTTTCCAATTTTTACGTCCTTATTCAATAATTGGGATAAAAACGCTTCGGTTTTGCCCAAATCTTCCAGTTTGAAAAAATGAATTTTAAGATTTTTATTCGGCGGCAGATTTGTGAAAAAAGTTTGGGGTCTAAACAAAACATCTAACTTCAAAAGATCTTGTTTTACAAGCCACTCTTGAACAAACGTATTGAAATTATTAAATTGAGGACCTTTGTATAAATTTAAATTCGAAACCGATCCGTCTTTAGTACCGCCTGATTTTACAAAATTATATGCCGAATATAATCGTTCATATGGATTCCTTACTACTGCAAAAACCGTTCTTTTCTGAACATTCTCCCATCCCCAAAAATCTATGAAGTTAGAAATGGAAAAATGACCAATACGTTCTCCATACAAGGTATGAGCAATAGAAGTTCCTCCAGCTTTAGGTATATGGATATAGATAATATCGGATTTTTCCAATTTAGCTTGTTTCAGTTTAAAAAGCATTTTCATGGATGCTTTTTTGCCTATTATGATCTTAAATAGGTTGAATACAAAAATTCGAAGTTTGTAAATATTCATCAGTAATTTTAAATTCTTAAAAATTGAAGAAATTCTTTATTTATTTAAAAATCAAATCAAATAAAGCTGTTTTTTCATCTGGATATAATATTAGATAAAATATGTTTCCAAAAAAAGTAATATCGGAAGTCCACGTAGATGCCGTTCTAAAATCAACTAACATCCATAAAACCATTGCGCCAAGAGGCAATGCAGCTACAGCATTATATTTAAATTTGAAATTATTAAGCAAGTATAATCGCGCAAAGAAATAAAAACATAATAACCAAAATGAAATTCTCATTCTATTTCCTAATGCTTCAACATCCCAAACCAAAACAGTAAATGATGAAAAAAGTATTAAAAATGAGTACAGTCGCTCTTGAATGGCATCTACATTCAATTTTTTCTTAAGTGTGATAAATCGAATTATTAATAAATTCAAGGAATAGTTGATTAAATCATCTTTGTATTTCACGAACCATCGTACCGACTCCCTACTTGCCTCACGCGTTTCAAGCCAATTCTCATTGGAATATCCCTTAATTTTATTCGTTACACCTTCTTGTTCTAAATTGCCAAAGCTATCTAAAAATATACCCACCGCATTGTTTAATACGAAAGCAACTGCTAACATAATCCAGTAAACGTTATTTCTTCTTCCTAATGCGGAATATAAAAATAGAATGGAAACGGGTAATGCAAACATAAAATGAACTAAAATACTAGAACCTGCCACAAAAAGATAGTTTGGCTTTTTTCTAATATAATTCACTACACCATAAGTAAAAATCCAAGCAGCCGTCCATTGTCGAATTGAATTTACCTGTGAAATGGGAACCAAGCCAGCCAATGCAATTATAAAAAGTATAAAAAATAATTCATTCTTAATTGTATAATTCTTTCGCTCATCCAACAATGTGTAAAGGGTTGAAATATAAAAAAAACCAAATACAATTGCGTGCAAGAAATAGTAAAATTCGGGCCTTGAACTAACCAAGGAAACAATAAAACTACTGGAAACTACATATATATCCAAATCTTTACTTTGAAGTGAAAAAATTTCCCCTAAAGTATTTAGGTATTCTGAAAATGACATATCAGAATCTTGGATAAACCTTTCTGCGTGTGTATAAGAATCTAAGGTTTCATTTTCAAAAACCATGGTTAATCCATAGTACCCGCAGAAAGCAATTAAAATCCAACGAGCATAATTTAGTCGAACATTGGCAATTGCCAAGATTAAACCCAATAATGGCCAAGCGATAAACGCTACAACCATAATTATCATTAATAGTTTATTCTCCCTATTCAAGGTGGTAGAGTATTCTTAATCTATTTAATAATCAAATTTAGTTCTGTAAGAACTTCCATTAACTGGTAATCTTTAGAATACCAATCTTTTATTATTTGTTGGGATTGTTCGCTTAACTTCTTACTCTGATTGGATGGAGCTGCATGAGATTCAATATCATCATTTGCATTTTCCCAATTCAATCCTAATTGTTGAAATCCTAATCGAAGGTCCTGATCTAAGAATTTCTGTCTTGCAACGAATAATACAGACTTTCTTCTTTTCCTTAAGAAATCCAAGTCTCGAACCCAATCCAGTTGAAACGTATTTATATGGCCAATAGATTGTAAAGCCAATTTTGCTCTCTCATTTGACTGCGAATCACTGGATGCCAAATCAACAGCTAAATCTTCTGCTGTGTTATAAATAGAGAAATACTTTTCTTCCAATTTGGTCCATTCATTGTAATTTGTAGGTGCACCTTTCCTTAATCGGCTATTAAATCCAGAAATGTACCTTGATACAGGTTCTCTATAAACAAAAAAGCAAAATTCATCGTCTTTCACATCAACCAAAGTAAATCCATGATTATGCAATAAAAATGCTACTTTATTCTGAATAATCACATTGTTAAAAAGTTTAAATTGATTCTTCTTGATCAATGAATTAGCAATAGAAGTTCCGGCATTTTTTCGAATATGCAAAAAATGCACAATTTTAAATCCTAGTAATTTTAGGATAGAAATGTAAAATTTATAGATGTACTTTTTCACGATATTAACTCTTTGACTAGTTCAGACGCACTTGAAACTTCTTTAATATGATCTGTTGGGTTAGTTAGATCAATTTCAATCATAATTCCGTTGTCTTGAAATGCTTTTCTAAACCAAAAATACTTACACGTTTCATTAAACAACAATAAAGATGTAGACCAGCAACCCAAAATAATTGAGTTTTTTAAATTTGCAATGTATAATTCTGCAGGGTGTTTTGGAGCAATTAATACATCTGCTAATTCCTCAAATTTACTTAACTGATTTTGTGGTGTTCTTGGGTGATATTTTACAATAAGCTTTTTATCGGGTAATTCTCGCTTCAAATCAGATAATAATTTATATTCTAAATCGTACAATTTCTGTTTGAATAATATATTATTCGTATAAAAAACAACATCCTCTTTAAATTCTAACTCTTGATCAATATCAAATTTAAAGAATTTTGAAACCTTACTTACTGTAAGACTATCTCCAAGGAAATTTATTTTCTTTACTACTTTTCTATATTGATTTACCACTTTGTTTGGTAATCTATCCCAAAGTTCGTCTATTGCATCTAAGTGACCATAGTCCCAACTTGTAAAGAATAAATAGGGAAAATAAATTTTATGTTTTATTACCGCCTTGTAAATATAAATGGTATTTTGAACTCTACTTGGAATTGCCTTTTTGGTGAAATAGTAATAAGGCTTCATTCCATCTGGCGCAAGTACAATGGTTATTTTATCTTTGTACTTTGACTTCAAACGCTTAGAAATTATTACATTATACGCAATATGTTCAAGGAAAGAAATAAAGTAAAGAAACTCTCGTTTTAATAAATCGTTTAGAATTTCTTTAAAATTCTGTTGCTTCAGAATATCTTCATCCAATTCAATAATTTCCGCATTTAGCATTTCTAAATTCAAGTTTAGATCCTTAAATCTAACTGAATTAAATTTACCCACTTGAATTATTGTAACTTCATATCCATTTTCAGGATTATACGTTTCAAATATTAGACTACTTGCAACTAAATAATGATATTCTGTTGTAACTAAAAATAAGATCTTTTTCATTTAATTTTCACTCAATTGTTTTAATGCCCAGTTAACCATTTGGGTAAAACCGTCTTTGAATTGAATTTTAGGTTGCCAATTAATTTCCTTATGGGCTTCTTCATTTGATCCAAAAATACCAAACTGATCACCGGGTGTTCCAGAAATATATTCAACTTCAACCGGCTTCCCCAATGATTCAATAATGTAATCAACTATTTCATAAACATGCAATTTCCCACCGTTGCAAATATTAAAAAGATGGAAACCATTTTCTAATTTTTCGGCACCAATAAATGCATCGACTACATCATCAATGTATACGAAATCTCGAAATCGATTTTTATCTCCTTTAACAACTATCTTACCATCTTGAATGGCTTGTGCTAAGAAAATACTAACCATTCCTTGTTTCATATTCGATAGATTTTGGCCTGGGCCATACACATTGAACAAACGAATAGCCGTACAATTAATTCCAAATTTAGAGAAAATGCGTAAATAGTGCTCACTCGCTAACTTACCTACACCGTAAAATGATTCCGGAATGGGCATCATCTTTTCATTTACGGGTAAAATTTCTTGATTTCCATAAACCGACATTGTGGATGCATAAACGAAATTTTTAACCCCAAATTTTCGACAATATTCGAGTAATAATAAGGTAGATTGAGCATTTGTTTGAAGATCGTAAACCGGATTTTCAAAAGACACTTCACCCGAACTTTGACCAGCTATATGATAAATGCACTCAAATTGGATCCCATCTAATTTATTGATTATAGCAGGATCTGCGCAATCACCTTCTATGAATTCAGCTCCTTGTGGCACAGTTTCTCTGAAGCCTGTAGATAAATTATCTATAACATATACTTTGTTGCCTGCATCTAAAAGATTTTGTGCTACTTTAGAACCTATAAAACCAGCAGCTCCCGTAACTAAATAATTTTTCATAAAACTATATCACTTAAGTTTTCTACAAAGTTCAAATCCTCAATTTCCGCGAGCTCATCACTATTATAGCCGATAAAATGGATATTATTAACGGTAGCAGCTTCCAAATCGTTGGTAGAATCTCCAATTAATAGAAACTGGTCTAAACTAACATTGCTTCTTTCTCGAATGATATTCGAAACCAGTTCATTTTTGGGGATGGGAGAACCATAAATATTCTTGAAATAGTTTGCTATTCCCAGTTTTTCACAAATAACTCTCAATTCCCGTTGATCCGATCCAGATGCAATGAAATGTTCAACCTTATCATGATTTTCTTTCATGAAATTTAACCAATCTGAATTCAAAATACTTGGATCATACATAAACAATTCCATCTGTTTAGAAAATTGATCTGCTAGTAACTGAACATCTGAATCTGTGATATTTTCACCTAGGATTTGCTCGTAAAAAAATCGAATTTTCACGTAACGAGAAAGCCCACCATTTGCTCGATGAAATTCAATTAATCTCTCTACTTGATCGTTCGTATAGTTCTTAAATATTTCGCGAAATCCATTTTCACGAATTTGATTTGAGAACACAATAACTCCGTCGAAATCCCAAATAATAACTTTATACACCATTTGACTTTTTCATTAAATACTGTTCCACCATTTTCACATCATCTTCAACATCAACGGCAACGGTATTTCCAGATAATTCAACCATTTGTACTGGGAAATCTAACTCTAAGAAACGAACTATTTCAATATCTTCAAACGATTCACATTCTGACTTACCTTGATGTGTGCCAAAGGCTTCTAATTCGATTCGATTGAATGCATAAACACTTACCTGCTTCAAATAATGGGGAAGTGTGTTCGTGGATGATTTAATTCCTGGAATTGCCAATCGTGACATATACATTAATCTACCCGATTTGCTAATTGCAACTTTAGGAATATTCAAAGAGTGTGGATCTTCATTCTCGTTTAAAGGTGCATAACCATTAACTATGGCATTTGGGAACTCCTCTTTTTTTCTTAAAATTCTCAAAATATCTTCTGGATCAATTATGGGTTCATCTCCTTGGATATTGATGTAAATTTTTGATTCAATTTTTTGAGCTACTTCCCATATCCTATCGGTTCCAGTTGGATGTTCATCACCGGTCATAATAAATTGATATCCATATTTCTCTACTACCTCGGCAATACGAATATCATCCGTTGCAACTACAAAGCCATCTTTACCTAACGCTTTTTCAGTTTGTTGAGCAACTCTAATTATCATAGGCAATCCTAAAATATCAACCAAAGGTTTACCAGGGAATCGACTTGATTTGAATCGAGCAGGAATAACTCCTAAAAAATCACGCATAGAGATTAAATTAAATAAATGGATGAATGATCAAAAGTTTTATATTTGGTAGGCGTTACAAATTGAATATTTACTTTATTATCCATTTTTGCCTTAACACTTTGAAACATGGATTCTTTTATTGAATTCGTTTCAGCGTCATCATATCCATCGAATCCTGCAAGATATATATTACGGAAACCGGCTTTTATCGCTATACCTAATGCATAAAGTCCAGCATCAAATTCAGGTAACACTATTTCTTTTTCATCGATGGAAAATTGTCCGATTTTAAATGGATAATAATTCAAATTCTCGCAATTTTCAATTTTTACTTCTGAAAATCCTACTACAGTTCGATTAGCGTTATGCGGAGTTTGTTTCTTTTTCAACTGATCTATTCGCATTTGATTCAGAATAAATACAGTTCTATTGGGAATTTGATTTAATAAACCTGTATCATTACATTCAAAAAGTTCAACACCCGTCTTTGCAATTTCTTCGATTATTGAAATGTATCTTTCAGCGCTTTTTCCTCTTGCAACAATCAGACAATTCTCGTTATTTATGTCATTCAAATCCAGCAGTGTCAAATTTGCTTGATCATCATCAACTAGTTCACTTTTAACTAAATTTTTTATTGAAGACGATAAAACTTGAGCGCTGTATTTGGAACGATTTTCTTTTGGTATATCTCGAAGTATTAATGCTTGTTCCGTTGTAGTGAATTGATTGGATTCAGCCAATTTCTGACAATATGTAGGATGTATGTTATTTAATCCACTGTACATATAGGTCAAATTAAATCCCCACTTATACGTGTCTTTCATAGGTTGAACATAATCTGCAATTATTTGGGTTAAATTCTGGGGTTGGTACGAATAGTTATGATCTTTTTCAGACATACCCATTAAAAACTGTTCTGTTAAAAGATTGCCAGCTCCTCTACCCATTCCTGTCACAGTGCCGTCTACAAAGTCAACACCTTCTTCAATAGCTACTAAGGTATTTGCATAAGCAAGTCCTTGATTGTCATGTGTGTGTATCCCGATTTTTCCATTAAATTCTGATTTAATAAATCGAATTAGCTTCCGCACATCTTCAGGATAAAAAGATCCAAAAGAATCTGCTAAATAAAATACTTCAACATTAGATTTTGTTGCTATCTGAGTGCCGTACTTTATTTGGTCCATAGACAAAAGTGATCCACCCATCAAATTAAATCCCACTTTATAACCTAACTTTTCAAAATAACTAACAAAAGCAGGAATGGTATCAATTGTTGCGTAGTGCGTTGCTAAACGTACCCAAGAAAAAACTGAATTCTCAGCCGGTTTGATGCATTTGTTTAATTCGACTAAATTTAGTTCATCTCCAATTAGAAATTCCTTCACGTCAATCATAAATGCATACTTAGAATAATCAGATTTACTTAAAAAATCTAAATATTTCTCATTGCAATATCTGTATAATCCGAAATACTCGTTTTCCTGAACGGGTGATTTGTAACCAACTTCAATGATGTCAACTTTTGACTCATTTAAAGCTTTAATTAATTTTTTAGACTCATCGAAATCAAAATCCCAATTGTTGTAGTAGCCACCATCGCGAAGTGTACAATCCAAAAATTTTACTGTAGTCATATTAAATGTATTTATATTTTTCTAATTTAGTTTGATCAATGATATTTAATTTATGTAGGTTTGAGTTTGACTCTTTAAAGTAATCAAAAACTCTTAGTTTTTGATTTTCGGTAAATCCCTCAATTTCTACAATTTTCTTCTTTCTTAATTTCAAGATAGTATTTAAAATAAATTCTTTTGTAGAAGAAATAAAATGATGTTTTAATAATGTCTGCTTAAATCCATAAGGCACTAATCTTGAAATCTTTTGAAGCAATCCATTATTCTCGCGTATTTCAACCTGGTAGTTCGATTTATTCTTGTTCTTTTTATTCAAATGATCGGTTTTTGTAACAATCGAATTTATATCTTCAATGGATATTCCCAAAAAGTCAAATAATTCGGAATAAAAATTTTCTTTTTCATTCACAAAAGATTCAAAAAGAAGTACCTTACAATTTTCACTTCCGAACAAACGAATATAAGTCATTACAACTTCATCAAACTTGTAGTATTTCAACCAATCTTTGATGGTTCCATCCTGCTGAAATACATGTTTGTTGATGGTATTTTCTGATGTGCTATTTTGAAAATATCGATAATATTGAGCATACCAAGAATAAATTAATGATTCTTGTTTTCGCAAAACAATGATAATTTTACCTTGCAGATTGTTCGAATCACAAAATTCTTTTAATCTTTCAGC
>JACCDQ010576434.1_pt1 | contig 18947 bp, 17 predicted proteins | sample 7446031 | NCBI WGS metagenome assembly JACCDQ01 (sample SAMN15323442, study PRJNA562643) | freshwater metagenome | isolation source: river surface water | place: USA:Blue River Watershed | collected 2017-08-17
GGAGGTCGTGCACAGTTTTTTCCAGGCTATTTTTTGATGCTTGCAATTCTGATGTTCTGAGATTGACTTCTTGTTCTAGAATCGATTTCTGTTCATGCACCAGACGTTGATTTTCCTCCATCATGGCTATCGCTTGGATCTGCGACGCCTCCTTTTCCCTTTTGAGAATATTGATCCTATCCGCCAAAGCCAGAGAGAGCAGGATGGCTTCGATTGCCGAGCCGATTGGCAAGGCATAATTTGTAAATGGTGAAAATTGAAGTACTCCAAAATTCCTAAGTGCGTATAGCGTGACCCCAAACAGAAAAAATGACCAAGCAAATAAATAAAATTTGGCAGGCTTATATCCGTTCCGAATAGCAGAAATAGAAGCAAGAACAAGTATTAATGCGCAAGAAGCATTAAAATTTATCAATAGTTGACCAATAAAAGCGAATTCTGAGAAAACAAAAAAGATTGAACATAAATATACAAGTGCGAAGAACATTAGTGCCTTGTGCACCTTAGGAGAATATTCCTTGGTTCTTATGAAATCTACTGAAAACCAAATTGTTGCTAAGCCACTTAAGATTGGAATAAGACTTGACATAATCCTACTCAACTCACCATTTGCCGGCCAAAAATACTTGTCAGCATACCCTGAAATAACCATTTGTGTCAGAAGTACAGTTCCAACATAAGAAACATATTTTAAATATGTTTTATCTCTTACCGTAATGAAAATAAAGATGTTGTATAAAATCATTACAATCATTACACCCAGATAAAAAAAGTAAAACGATCTTTTCTGAATTTCTTGTTTTATAAAATCGAGATAATCGTAATGAATTTGAATTGGAAAAATTAACTGCTCATCACTTTTAATTTTAAAATAAAATATAGCATGTCCATCTATATTGGCTAATTGAAAACTATAGCCTGTATTATCCAGAGTCGAAGGGTGAATTTGGCCCCCACGGTATATAAGTTTACTCATTGCCGAATCCCTATATATCTCAATTTCATCAAGTAATGAATTATCAATCAATACTGTAAATAATCCAAATGAAAGATCAATAGAACTAATTGTAACCTTACCAAAACATGGTTTGGAACTAATTCCAAGACTAAGAATATTCCCTTTTACCGCTTCTAAATTCGTTGTATGATCATTATATGTATTTGATCTCTTATACTCTATATTTATTTCCTGACCTTCTGTTCTATTGGAATAACAAAGAATATAAAATAAAATTAAAACAAGGTTCCTAATCAATCTGAAGATCATATGTGATATTTAAATTAGTGCCATTTCTTTCTTCAATAACTACTTGAAAAGGCTGATTTATTAATGAAACTATTTTATCTCGCTCATCTGCATTGACATTCCTCATTTTGATAAAATCTTCATGATAGGTTATGTGTGCATTTTGCTTAGCCCCCTCATAATAAACTATGCCTCCTTCTCCAACCTCCTTCAATAATGTAAACCCAAAAACAGATGCCATTCTATAAGAATGCACAGAACATAAAGCTAGAATATTCTGAATGTTTAAAAGTCCAGCAACCGCTAGAGCAGCTCTTATACTGTATACACTCCCGATTCCCATTCCGGCGACTGAAACAGAGTTCCATAAACCACATAATTCAACTGTGCTATGGTTTGACTGATTTCTAATAAAGTTATTGATTTCCGGTGCCAAATCCATCAATGCAGCTTGAATTGGCACATCCCTTCCTCTATTGCAATATTCCAATCTGGCACCACCATAAACTCGAGACGAATCCATCGATTCAACCAAAATCACGAATGTGTCATCTGACAACATCCAATCCTCCTTTGTACTAGAAACTTTGAATCCAAATGATCTCAAAACATCCAAGTGTCCCTCTTGAAACCTAAGACAGGAAATCATATCAGAAGAAGCACGGAATGCCTTTATTCTTATGCTAGAAACAGACTCTCTCTGCTCATCAATAAGTTTAGATATATCAATTGAACTTTGACTCAATGTCCAAATAATTACGAGAACTTTCAACAATATGACCCAAAAAAATCTTCCTCGCAACTAATGCGACTGAAGCTCCCCCTGATAATACATCTGAACCTAATTGAGGCCAGGTTCGTATTTCTTTTCCAATTAAACTCATTGACTCCAGACCTCTCTTCGAGACTAAATTGAAATCAATTGATGCAAACAATAGCTCCTTGTCAAGTTTCTTAAGCTCCGACCAATCCAAAGGAAATTCCGAAAACCTTCCATGTAAAAGTGGATAATTCCGGTCTAAATCATACCTCTCAATATCCAATACCCCTCTATCACTAGTTTCCATTAATACGGGTATCGCATTTTCCCTGGCAAAATATCGAGAAAGAAACTTCACAAAACCCGAATCGCATTCATCAACCAACAAATCCAATTTTCTTGTTCCGATGATAAAATCACTAATGTTTTTCTCATTAATACCCTCCTCGAAAATTTCTATTCTCAAATAAGGGTCCAACTCAAGAACTGCCCTCTTTGCAGCGATTGCCTTATTCAAACCTATATTAGTCAAAGGTTGATATATTCGATTCAAATTCGAAAGTTCAAGACAATCAAAATCAGCGATTTTAAAATGTGAACAGACTCTCTCCAAAGCCATTACCATTAGAACTGAATAACCAACAGACAAACCGATAATACCAGTACATTTACCGGACAATACACTCTGTTCTTCTGTTCTTATTTTATTTCTATTTCGAACAGTTCTTAGAAAAATAAAATCCTCCTCATCCAATATCCTGACTAAAGTATCCTTCCATGGATAAAAGATAAAAACACCATTCTTCCTTGTTTCTTTTTCTTCAATTAATCGTTGAAGAGCTTCATTTAGATAAGAAGATCCTTTTGGAATCTCTGGATGTTTATTTAATGTCAGTTCCACCAACATTGAGTCAAGTAAATCTAGATATACTCCCCTTGTACCTTGCACGTATTGCTCGATAATTTCTTGTTTATCTTTTATATCAAAAAATATTATATCTTGAGACTCTGATGACATGTGTCAAAGTTCTTAATGAATGCTCCTAAAATTGGATACTTTCGAATTGGCTTTGAACAATATGAAGTTGATTAACTAAAAAATACAATTATGAATACTGATCAAGAAATTAAAGGTCAAAAAATTTCATTTACGAACTGGAAAACTAGTCTATCAAAATTTCTAGAAATTGAAATTTCAAAAAATCCAAACCTCTGTCTGCCGGTCGCAAAATATCTGAGCCAATTCATTGAAAAAATGGATCTGATAAAAACGGATATTGCCAATAAATCAGCTTCAGTCTCTCTTCAAATGATGATTAGAGCAATGGCAACATATGAGCCTGATAAAGATCTTCCGTCATTAAAAGATCTAACAAAACATTTCCCGAGTTCAAAAAATGAATTTCAATCTATTTTTAATATTGAGGAAAATAAATTCATTTGGGTCAGTGAAAACATAGAAGAAACCCTGGGATTCACTCGAGGTTACTTCACACTTGAGAATCTAATTGGACTAAATGGTGACCCGATAATACACCCGGAAGATTTACCTCATTTCATGAGATGGGCCGGAATTTCTTATTTACTTTTCTCAATTCCCGGATTCAAATTTGAAAGCAATAATGACTATCAATTAATTAAATTTAGAATCAACACAAAAGATTCCAAAATCAAACAAATTCGAGATTTACAAACTCTGGTTCTTTCTAAGAAATCTCAATTATACATAACCGATTCCAGTTTTTCAAATTCTGGAATTCCAAAATATCATTTCGATACTTGGACTATTTATGATTCATCTTTCTTTGATTTTGTTAGGCCTCACTACGTGACATCTTTTAATCAGTCATCATTTATGAATGACCTAGCCTATCTAATAAATTGTATTTTAATTGATTTCCCTGTAAAATATCTGCTAATTCTTAATGAACGAAGTAAGAATGATCGTAACAAGCTAGTAGCACATTCAATGAACGAAAAACTCTCAGCATTAGCCAATATAGACGGCAATTTAGACGAATATAAAATTGGAGATTATTTGAATAAATCTATAAAACCCAAACTTACAAACGTCTGCAAAAATTGGTGTCCAGAACTTCAAAATGATATTATTGGTGATTACGAAGCTATCAATTATGCGCGAAAAATGGGAATAATTCCCATTCCAAGTCAAGTAGAATCTATGTTATATAGCTTGACAGATAAATCGGCATAAAAACATATCCCTTCGAAAATTTCGAAAACCGGCAATCGCCGGTTTTTTTTTGCCCAGGTTTGTCAAACAAATTATTTAAAACCTTTTCTAAACAAAAACAACTATGATCCGCTATCCTAAAATCAGAGAATTCAGAATTCTCCACGACCTCAAACAAGAATACATCGCAGACCAATTGGGTATCTCCCAACCTGAATACTCTCGTCTCGAAAATGGTTTCCGAAAAGCACGACTCGAAGACTTTAAAAAACTATCCAAAATCTACGACGTCCATATCAATATCCTAATGACCCGAGAAGCCGAATACGACTATGAACCCAAATCCAAAAAGAAAGCCTCTACCACAACTCCTTCCTTCCAAGATGTTCAAATTACCCAACTACTTGATCAACACGCGCAAATCCTTCAATTCCTTAAACAATCCAACATGGACTCTATTCAAATCATCCAAAAGCTGATACCCAACCAAAATATGTCTCCCAACTCTATTTAATTCCTTCTGTTCTATCCTATTGTCCTTCATTACCCGAAAAGGAGAGGAGCCATCCTCTCCTTTTTTATGCGCTAATCAAAGTTTTTCAACTTTTTTTACACTGATAATCAACTACTTAAAAACTTTTTCAACATTTTTCGTAACCTTTAATCTGCTGCCCTCGTTAAACTACCCAACAACAACAAACACACAGCAAAATGAAAAACAATAACAACAACGCAGCGCAAACCAAAGTAATGGTGGTTTCTCAAAACGCTACTTTCGCTCAAGATGTAAAGAACTTGTTGAACGAAAAATTTGAAGTACTTGCCTCCAATAATGCAGCTGAAGCTTTTGACCTTCTTCTTCCTGAACAAGTTCAAGTGCTTGTTGTTGATCAGTTCCTTAATGATACTACTGGCGCTGAATTCCTTCAGTCTGTTAATCAACACTTTCCTCAAGTAAAAGCGGTTTTCGTTGCGCAAAACAGCAATGAATTAAACTGGGAGACTCTTCTTAACGATAGCCGCCCTTTCCGTGTAATATCTGTTCCTGTTAATCTTAAAGCTCTTGAAAATCACGTGGCTGACGCTGCTGAGCGTTTCCACCAAGAATTCGAAAACGACCAAACTTTGGAATTCTTGAACCGTCAAAATCAGCAAATGCAATTCCTTTTGACTCAGAGCTTGCTTTCTTAAAAATGCTGTCCGTACAGGGATGTCGGATTAGTTGTTGTTGTTGTTAATTCAAGGCGGCTTTTTGGTCGCCTTGTTTCATTTTAAAATACTCCTTGCTCAAGCCAGCCATCAAAGCTGAAAAACTATCCATCGCGGCCTGGGTCTCCTCAGATATTTTCTCTCTTCTAAGTCGCAAAACCAACAAACCATATAGCGCTTGTAAACACAATTCTACTTCATTGGTACCTATACCCTTTGCCCTGCTGGAATACTCATCCATATTGGGCTTGGCAATTTGATACAGCGATAAGTACTCGGGATCTTTGGACACTTTCAATAACGATTGATGCAAATACGTCAACTCTGTCATCATCTCATCCAACTCTGATAAATGTCCACGCTGCTCAATCCGCTCAACTTTCATGTCACGAACCATCCCTACAAACCACTGCTTCTCGGCCTGAACTTCCTCCGGCGTTTCCGCATAAGTTGAAATAAAACCATCTAAGGCTTCTGCGTCAAAATGGACCGCACGAAGCAAATCTTCCATCTGCCACATAAACAGCAGATATTCCGCTGCTCCATTCTTGTACTTCTGCTTGGCCAATAACATATTACTTCGATTTTTCTTCTTCGTACTCGGCATTCAATCCTGACAATACTTCAGCGGTTACATTAAACGCGGCATTGCCATGCAAAACAATGGGAATACCCTCCTGGTAATTCAAAACAAAATCGATGTTCTTCTTTTTGGCAAACTTTGCCAAATACTTCTCTACTCGCTTGTTCAACTCCTTCATCATGGCTTCCTTCTTCACAGAAATATCGTTGGACATCTTTGCATCCAACTGCTGTATCTCACCATCCAATTGGGCCAAACGCTCTTGAACTGTGCGGGCCTCATCTTCTGGCAATTGCTTGCTGTTGGCATATTGAATCAACTCCTGCGCTTCTTTTTCACGCTTGGCATACTCCTTCTGAAACTGGGCGTCCGCTCCCTTCAATGTGCTCTCCAATTGAGCTTCCTTGTCTTTGATAAACTGATATTGCGAATTGATGCTGTCTCCGTTGATGTAGGCTACAACAGCAGCCTTAACATTGGCGGTATCAACAAATGCGCTCGCAACAGGCACGTTCTCGGCAACCTCCTCATGGGAGCTACCGGCAGTTTTCCAGAATAAAATGACAATCAATACAAACTGAATCGCCATTACGCCAATAATCCAAATATTCTTCTTCATGTTCTTGGTAAAAGTTTTTTTAAATCTTCATGCATGGTATTCATTCTCTCCATTACACCAGGTTCTGCCTGCTGCACCCACGACTGAACACCTTCTAGGCTGTACAGCTCCTTGTTAAACTTAAAAGTCTGCCGGCAACGACCACCTTCAAATTCTACCAAGTACTTTCCATTGTACTCATGTATCGCAATCCGCAAGTGGGGATGAGGAATTTGTCCTATCAAACGCATACAGCGAAATTATATCCTCAAGCTTGGGCTTGAGCAGATAATTTTTTAATTCTTCTAACAATCAACAATGAAATAAGTGTGAAACTCACTGCGAGATAACCCACCAAATGATAATTCTCTAATGGTGAAAACTCATCCTTTTGGGTAATCATAGCGCCAGCAATAATGGCACTTGTACCAGAAGCAAGGCTTTGGGCAGAACTATTCAAGCTCATAAATCCTGCTCTCTGCTTGGGATTCACCACTGCTGATATAATGGTGTTGGCCGGAATCATACGGCCAGAAATAAACGTGAAGAAAAACAAAGCAATGAACATTACCCACCCCAATGAAACAGAAGGAAGATGTGTATTGATCAACATGGTAATACAAGACAAAAATGCGAACCAAGTAAATATCCTAAAACGACCAAAGCGATCTACAGCCTTACCGATAGAAATTCCAGATAATACCGTTGCTGCTCCTCCTGCTATATAAATGTACTTGATTTCACTTTGCTGCAATCCCACATTGTTAATGAAATATGGGGTCAAAAAACTGATTACCGTAAACTGACCCAACACCAATAAAACAGTAAACAAAAGGGCATTTCGCTGAATCTTGGATTGTAAAACGCCTTGCACCGTGGCCATAGGATTAAAAGCCTCTTTCCTATTCAAATGGGCATTTATTGGCGGTATAATTCGCCAAGCCATCAAACCAATTACCGCACTTAATGCACTAACGGTGTAAAACGGTACATGCCAATTGTTGTCAAACAAGTCCACCAATATCAAAGCGATGGGCACGCCCAATACTGCGGCCAATGAAAAGGCTAAGGTTACGATGCCCATGGCCTTACCTCTTCGTTCCAAGGGAATCAAATCACCCACAATGGACATGACCAAACCACCCAAAAGACCTCCCGTCAATCCAGTCATAATGCGCGTTCCAATAAAAAGGTAATAATTCAAATGAACGTCACTTGTTGTTGGAATTATCGCAGATGAAAGTGTCCCAATCATGAACCCTGTGTAGGCCCACAGCAAGGCCCTTCGTCTATCCAGGTTGTCCAAATAAAATACGCCTATGAAAGAGGAAAAGCCCGCTGCCAAACCATAAGAGGAAACCAAAATTCCATATGCCCCTGGACCAATCAACAACTCCTTTTTCAAGATATCGCCCATGGGCATCATGATCATGAAATCAACAATGTTGGTGAACTGAATGGCCGCCAATATCAATAATATCCTGCGCTCATTCATGATTCATCCATTGGTGCAGTCTATCTTTCAATTCTTTCTCAACTTCAACTTTCCATGGTTCACGCATGTCCTCTGTCACGTAATTCAGAGACTGCGTCATCCATTTGACAAATAAATTGGGAATGGATTGAGCGTGACGAATCACATTTCCATATTGCACAGGCATCGCGCCCAACGCGGATTTAATCTCCACCGCTGTTCTTCCAAAAACAATCTGCTTTACTTTCTTCTCAATGCCCAATGCCACAAAATCATAGAGCATTCTAGAATACAAGTAAAGCTCCTTGTTGACTTCATAATCCAATCCAACCAAATGCGCTTCCATCTCATCGTCCAAAATAGCGACCGAAAATCCAACCAAACGGTCGTTCAAGAAGTAGGCTCTAAAAACCATGGCTTCTCCCATTCGCTTCTTCATGGCACATAGTGCCTTGGCCGTCAATGGAAGCCATCTGTTCTGTGCCTGCTCATATACCTGCTGGTACAATGGATACCATTGCATTTCATTGGCTTGCATATCTTCTAAGTTCCAAAAGACCGAACTGACTTCAGCGGATTTTTTATAGGCCGTCATTGCCTTGGATCTGAACTTAGAAATTAATCCGGATGTGTAATCCTCGTATGTATGCCATGTGGAAAGTATTGGCAACACCATAATGGGATCCGCAGGTACGGAACCAAATCCGCATTTTTTTAATTCGTGAACCAATTCCTTCTGGTAACAAGCAAAATCCTTGATCATACAAATCCTGACTTTTTCTCCCTGCTTGTTGAAATGTTCGACGGCCTCGTTCATCGCCTCACAGAGCAAATCCGATTTGATATCGGCTTCCAATTCTTTTTCAAAGGAAAACCCGTGAGGGCCTGAAATAAATGGATTTCCGCACAATAGAACCTTTTGGACTTGCGAGGCAACGCTCCATTTCTTGGCCAACCAATTGACCCAGCTTCCCTTTTCTTCACCCCCTTGCCAATCCGCTGTATAGAACTCTGAAAGAAAAAACAATGCCACCCCAGCAGGCTTTTGATTGTATCTGAACAATACCAATGAACAATCATATTCCTCTTGAATGGACTGAATATATTGCTCCTTTATAAAAATAGAATCCAAGAAAACCTCAAATTCCTTTGGGATATTTCGCCAATCATTCACCCATGCCAATTCAGCCTTGGTCTTGCCACAAAGAAAATCTGTCCACGAGCACCCCTTTCTCCCCTCCTTAGATTCTATGGCAAACATCATGGTGTCAAAGCTAATAACGGAATACCTTTGACATCGAAAAAATAAAGTTAACCATGCTAGAAATTCCCTTTTGGATCACGCTAATTTCCATCGCCAGTGTCCTGTTGGCTATCGTTCTCTTGATTCCCATGATTCTTAAAAGCACTGATTTACGAACACAAAATAAAGCACACATTGCTGTTCTACTTTGGGTACTATGGGCTTTGTTTCAAAGTGTTTTAAGCTTGAATAGGTGGTACATGGACCGTACAGCCGGTTGGTTTCACTTCGTATTTCCGTGGTTTTTCGCGCTGGTATTTGCAGGAATATTGTACTTCACACCCAGAGGAAAAAGGTGGGTAAATAGTTTAAACAACAATTACCACTGGGTTATCCAAGCCGCTCGAATTCCTCTTGGTATAGCGTTAAGTGGTTTATTTGTACAAAAACAGATTCCACAATGGACAAATATTCTACCCTTTCATCTCGAAATTATTTTGGGAACATTGGGTGTTTTACTATTTGTCATTAAAAACAAAATGAGCCCTAAGGCCCATCTTGCTTTTCACTTTGTTTTTATTGCACTAACACTGATCACATTGATACATGGTTATGGTGCTATTCCCTTTGCTCATCAGGCTTGGAGTTATACCAACCCTAATTTTGCTTATCAGCATTTCCCTTCTTCGCTATTCCCTTCCGTGCTCTATCCCATATTATTGTTTGCCCATTTTCAGGCCATTTTTTCGATCGTAAAAAAATCCCCCGACAACGAGCAACAACATTAGAGCCGAACCTGTCCAAGAAATTTGGGTTCCTGTTTTCCAAACGGCTGGCTCAAATTTCCATTCAACGAGATGCACACCTGCAGGCACAGTTATCCCGCGTAAAACAAAGTTGACCTGGGCATACGCTACCTCTTGTCCGTCGATGGTGCATTTCCAACCTTTGGGATAATAGATCTCTGAAAAAACCACAGCTCCACCATTCTTCGATTTTACCTCGTAGCTCAATGAATTGGGTTCATACTCCATCAAAATAGCAGTTGCTGAGCTGTCCGCATTTTGACTTTTAAACACCGAGGCAAACGATTCATTTACCACGGCCTCCTCTTTGGTATTCAAATCTTTCAAAGCCAAAATCTCCTCGTCAGCTGATTTCACTGATTTCACATTGCTCACAAACCAAGCTGCCCCGCATGCGTTGGGGTTTTCAATGGGTGGATTATCCGCGCTGTAGGTGACGTATTGTGTATTCAACATATTCAGAACGGATGTCCCATTAAAAGCATTGTTCATCTTTCCCTTTTGCAAAGAATCCACCATTTGTTGCATTTCTGGTTGAATACAAAACTCAATGAGTTCTTGATAACGCTTCAATTTGGCGCCATGGTATCCACCGATAGACTTGTGCATGTAACTCACATCTGCATTACTGAATGGATTCTGAAGCGTAAGTACGCGATAGTGCGATGTTAAATTCAAAGCAGCAAATGACGCGATCTGATCTTTCAATTTGCCATTTGTAGAATTTCTCCATTCTGCATTATCATCCATCTTATTTCTGATTTCAGCCTCCTTTTCAGCAAATCCTTTGGCGCGCTTAGATTGTTGATCCAAAATCATCAAATCAGCCTTGGTTGGTGATATTGGAGTTAGCAGCTCAGTAGACTTGGCGTATCGTATGTAACGTCCTTTGTCTTTATCACTGTTGAGATAACGGTGACAAACCGACCACTGATCTCCGAATAATATCAAAGCCAAAATCACCAAAACCGGCCATTTCATTTTCTCAAACTTCACCGCGGCAAACAACGCTCCCAGCAACAAAACAACAATCATCAATGCACGTTGGACATCTGATTTGAACATTGCCTTTCTTGCATCAATAACTTCACTCGCAACTTGATCAATCAATCCCGATTCTTGAGGTGTAATTTGCTGAGGATTCTTGATAATCTCAAATTGAATCAACCGCTGGGTAATAGATTCCGTAAGATTTGCTCCCTCAAAATTTCCAATGACCTGCGGTTGGGATAAAAATACAAGTACCACTAACACTACAGCGCCAGAAATCAACATCCACTTCTTCTTGGCAGCTTCCCAAATCCATTGTCCTGAAAACCAAAATTCCAACATCAACCCTGCCATCGCAGCCCAAACTATAGGAAGCAACATGAGAATCATTTTAGAATCTCTGAACTTCTTGTACATCGGGAAATGATGGATGAAGAAATCGTTGAGCGGAGTCATCTCATTTACAGACAATCCCAATGACAAAATCGAAATCAACAAAACTGGCCAACGCAAAACGTCTTTGACAAAGAACAAAGCAAAAATAGACAGCACAAAAGTTACCCATCCAAAATAGAATGCACCACCGCTGCTACTTTGTCCACCCCAATAGGGATCCATCATTTCTACAATGGGCTTTATATCTCGTTTCACTCCCTTCACTGCATCAGGGGCGCTCATTTTAAAATAACCATTTGCACCACCGGTTGCATTAGGAAACAAAATACTCCAACGCTCTCCTTTGTTGTAATTGTAATCTAAAATATAATCTTCAGCCAAGCCTTGCTGATCTTTTTGATCCTTTTGCTCCTTACTTGCTGAAATGGTTAAATCACTTTTACCTCTGGTCGTAAACTGACTGTATTCATATGTGCTCAGAAGATTACTGGCATTGGGCAAAATTGCAATTGCTGTTGCTATCAAAGCCATTCCTAGGGTTAACACAGCTTCTTTAACTTGCTTTTTGATAAACATATGCGCCCATTCAAAAACAAAAACCAAAGCCATCAATATACCCGCGTAGTAGGTCATTTGTAAGTGGTTGGAGGTAATCTGACATCCAAGAAAAAATGCCATAGCTGCCCAACCCAATAATGAGCGTGATCGCATCGCATACACCATGGCACCCAGCATAGGGGCAATAAATCCGATGGCCACCACTTTCGCAGTATGTCCTGCACCCAAATACAAAATATTGATTGTAGATAAACCTATGGCCAATCCCAATAACATGGATAGCCAAGGACGAACACGTAAAAACAGTCCCATGAGATAGCCACCCAACAAAACGGTGAACAAAATACCAATAGGACCAGGTAATCCCAATCGAAAAGCTACAATACAATACTTAAAAACATTCGCATGGTGGTTAACTGAAACTTGATAAGCCGGCATTCCACCAAACATAGCATCTGTCCACAATGGCTCTTCCCCATCATGCAACATTCGGTAATCCGCAATTTCCTTTGACATCCCTTTCCAATTGTCAATATCCCCTTGACGCAAGGAAAAACCATCCATCACTGGCGAGAAATACGCCACAGATACCAACACAAATAATACAATCGCAATTAAGTGCGGAAGGGCTTTAATGAAAATGTTCTTCATTTCGTATCGTCTTTTATTTCAATATAATCTACATACTCTCCCACTGGCTCATGGCTTTTGGAAGACTGTTGTTTGTTCTGATATTGTTGCTGTTGTTGTTGCTGCTGAAACTGACGCTGCATTTCTTCTTGGGTTTTATTCATCGCATACTGCACGCTCATTCTAGCAATAAAACGCAACAAATAAGAAATGAGTATAATCCAAAAAATAGTCCTAATAACTCCTCCAAGGGTTGCATACATCAGAGCCGGCTCTGCAGAATCTTGTAAAGGAAAGACCATTACTTTTTGTTGGTTAAGTCCTTAAAAATATCCTCCAATCGCTGCTCTTTCACTGACATGGCAAGAAGTAAATATCCAGACTTGGATAACTTATCTGAGATATCTCTTCTCAAGTCTCTGTCTACTCTGGTTACCAATTCCCATTGTTTTGGGGCGACGCTTCTCACTTCATCCACACCATCTATCGATTTCCAAAAACCAGCAGATACCTCTTCACCAATCTCAACTTGAATAATCGTAGTGGTACCGTAATTTTTTAATTCTTGGGTAGATTGATCAGCAATCAATTTGCCTTTGTTGATGATGATGGCCCGTGAACATATTGCTTCAACTTCTTGCATAATGTGTGTAGAAAACATAACTGTTTTCTCTTTGCCCATATCTTGAATCAAAGAACGAATTTCAATCAGCTGATTGGGATCCAATCCGCTGGTGGGTTCGTCTAGAATTAACACTTGAGGATCATGAATTAGGGCCTGAGCAAGACCAACGCGTTGGCGATATCCCTTTGAAAGCATTCCTATTTTCTTGTGCGCCTCTACCCCTAATCCAACACGTTCAATCATACTTTCCACACGATGATTCACGTTATCCATTTTATAAATACCCGCCATAAAAGCAAGATATTCTCTTACGTACATCTCTAAGTAAAGTGGATTGTGTTCGGGTAAATAGCCAATAATTCTGCGAGCATCCATGCTCTTGGTAGCGACGTCAAAACCATTGACCTCAACTTGTCCAGAAGAGGATGGTATAAACGAAGTAATAATTTTCATCATCGTGCTTTTTCCTGCACCGTTTGGCCCTAAAAAACCCACAATCTGACCTTTTGGAATCTCAAATGAAACATTGTCCAATGCCCATTGGGTTCCATATTGCTTGCTTACATTTTTGACTATTATTGACATACCTCTTGCTGTACCAACAAAGGTAAACGATGAAGAGATTTAGACAAAAGAATAAAAGGCTTTTGATTAAAATGAGTACCTTCGAAGGATGAAAACAGAACAAACGGTCTGGACAGCCGAAGCGCTTTGGAATAACCACCAGCCTGTATTAAATGATGCGCAATTGGTATTGTGCTTTATCGGCATCGATTTAAAAAATCAAGAAGATTTGTATGAATCCCTAAAAAATCATTACCCAAAGGCAGATATCATTTTTTGTAGCACTGCCGGTGAAATAGCGGGTGACCAAATTTTAGACAATAGCGCCGTTTGTACTGCTATACAACTTGAAAAAACCAAAATCAAAATTCACCAACAAACCATTCGTCATACGGATGATAGTTTCCAATGTGGGCAACAATTGGCCAATGCTATGTTGAGTGATGATTTGAAAAGTATAATGATACTTTCGGAGGGCACCATTGCAAATGGTGATTTCTTAATCCAAGGCGTGAACAGCGTAGTACCTCATCACGTTTTGGTTACGGGAGGGCTTGCTGGAGATTCCGGAAGATTCACACAAACCTATGTTGGTGTGAACGAAATAGCTCAACCAGGAGTCATTGCTTCAATCGGTTTTTATGGTGATGCCATTCAAGTAGCTCACGGATCTCAAGGCGGGTGGACAGAATTTGGCCCTATCCGAACGGTGACCTCTGCAGAAAAAAATGTGCTTTTCACCATGGACAATGTCAATGCATTGGAGTTGTACAAAAGATACCTCGGTGAGCGTGCAGACGAGCTCCCTGGAGCAGCATTGCTTTTCCCATTGTGTATCATTGGCGACGATGGCTCAATGTTGGTAAGGACAATTTTGAATATTGACGAGGAAAAAGGGTCAATGACATTTGCCGGTAATATCCCAACAGGTGCCAAAGTTCAATTCATGATGGCCAATTTTGACCGAATCATTGAAGGTGCTGAAGATGCAGCTGCGCAGAATGATACCTTAGAAAAACCAGATCTTGCCATTTTGATTTCTTGTGTGGGAAGACGAATCGTTTTGGGCCAGAGAACAGAGGAAGAGTTGGATGCAGTAATTGAAAGAATCGGTGATAACACCACTTATTGTGGATTCTATTCCAATGGAGAAATTTCTCCCATTAGAGAAACCGTCACTTGTGCCCTTCACAATCAAACCATGACCATTACCACTTTCAAGGAAAATTAATATGTCCAAATTACGTGTGGCGATTTGGGGTTCAGGAACTGGATCAAATGCGAAAAATTTGATTCAATTCTTTCAAAATAGCCCCAAAGTTGAAATTGCTTGGGTGCTATCTAATAAGCCAGAAGCGCTGATTTTACAGCACGCCAAGGATGCCGGTATACCAACAAGAATCATTCAAAAATCCGAACGTGATGATTGCGCTTTATTGATTGAGGAGCATTTAAAAAATGAAATTGATTGGATAATTTTAGCTGGGTACCTATGGAAAATCCCGAGCGAACTTTGCAAAGCATTTCCAGATAAAATTGTCAATTTACATCCCGCTCTGCTCCCCAAATATGGAGGAAAAGGAATGTATGGGCACTTTGTGCATGAAGCAGTCCATGCCGCAGGTGAAAAGGAATCTGGCATCACCATTCACTTTGTTAATGAGCATTATGACGAGGGAAATATCATTTTTCAAGCCAAATGCGGCATTGAAAACACCGATGGTCCCAAAGAAATCGAACAAAAAGTTAGAGCCCTAGAAATGCAACATCTGCCTAGTGTAATTGCTTCTTTGCTTGCACCATGATTCGGCAAATATTACTGGCACTGACATCGTGCTGTACCATCATGGTTTTGGCTCAAATGCCTTCAGTAAAAAAAGGGAACATAGATTACATCCCTTCATTCGAATCTGCGCATGTAGACGCCCGATCCGTTGCTATTTGGACTCCTGAAAACTATAACCCTTCCAAACATTACAATGTCCTCTACATGCACGATGGACAAAATGTTTTTGATGCCAATATCACTTGGAATCATCAATCATGGGAAGCGGCCGATCATCTGCAACATTTGATAGATCACGGAAAAATAAATCCTTGCATTGTAGTTGCAGTTTGGAACAACGGAAACAAAAGACACGCAGAATATTTTCCCCAAAAACCGTTTGAGGCGCTTTCCAATTCCTATAAAGACTCTTTGCTTGTAACCATCAGAAAAGACTCTGATTCACCTCTATTCAAAACCAATCCATACTCGGATGACTACTTGAAATTTATGGTGAATGAACTGAAGCCTTATGTCGATAAAACTTATGCAACCAATGCCTCAGCTCAAGGTACCTTTATTGCGGGAGCAAGTATGGGAGGACTCATTTCTTGGTATGCCTTAACAGAATATCCTCAAGTATTTGGCGGAGCCGCATGTTTCTCTACGCACTGGCCTGGCATATGGCCCAATGACGATCCGAAAAAGAAAATATTCCGTTCTTTCAAAAGCTATTTCCTATCTCATGTTCCCCAAAACAATCTGTTGTATTTTGATCACGGTTCAGAAACCTTAGATGGGTTTTATCTGCCGTATCAAGCGGAAATAGATCAAGAAATAGGAAATAGATTCCCGTTAATATCCTACGCTTCTTATTACTATCCTGGGTATGACCACAGCGAAAAATCGTGGTCGCATCATTTCGAAAAAGCCATGTTATTTCTAATGGCTAAATAATTTGACTTCAAACAAAAAAGAGCGCAATGCGCTCTTTTTTTATCTTTTTCTCTAATTATTGAGTGACCACCAATCTCATTCGCTGATCACCAATCATGACCATGTAAACACCGTCGGATAAACCTTGACATTCCACGTTTAATTGCTGGCCGTTGAAGAATACTTGCTTCTTCATTACCAACTTTCCTGCGATATCAGTGATGGTCAATTGCATCTCTTCTTCACTGCTCGCGGAGTGATTGATGATGGTGAAATTTTGACCAGATACAGGATTCGGGTACAACACCATAGCTGGCATGGGCAAATGGTTATTCGCTCCACCTGCAAATGCGCTTTGATTCTCGCTCTCACTCTGAAGCATCATTCCTGAAGTCCCCGTTTTTAAACATTGGGCAGTTCCCCATGCACCAACGTCACCACTAGCATGAATTGGACGAACACGAACATTGTAGGTCTTACCATTGCCCATTCCAGGAACATTACTCAAGAAAAATACTGTAGTATTCAATCCACCCAAAACCGTCACTGCAGGTTGCACCGATGGAATTTGTTGGGTGAACTCCCACTCATATCGCAAAGCACCACAAATGGTCCTGTCAATCGAGATAGATGAAGTTGTCGTTTTGGTACTTGGGCAACGATCTGAAGCACGAAGCGCAACAGGCAATTCGGCATTCAATGTTACTGTACAAGTAGTATTTGCATTGGCTGTGATGGAAGTGTAGTTACCTGCAGCATCTGGAATAGCGTAAACTACAGGAACACGTAAAGTGTAAACTTTAGCAGAAGCTGTCATGTTTACTGGGAAAATAGTTCCCAAACGAGGAACAACAGAATTAGCTGTGGTTGTCGTATACGACCAAGGTGTAATATTCAGATTTGTGCTATTCTGAGTTGCACTCAAAATATCAAAAATATAATTGGTAGCGTTACCCTTGTATTGAGCCTTGAAACTGGTACAAACGCTGCTGTACACTCCGGTATTGTTGCTGTAGTAATGATCACATGTCGATCCTACAAAGTGATTGAAGCAAACCTTGGCGCTCGCATTTGAATTACCAGAAACGCGATGAACAGCAATATAATAATTCTCTCCAACTGTCAAGTCATCAGAAATTAAAATTTGATTTCCAGTTGCCAAGGATGATGTAGTGTACACCTCGTATTCTGTCTCTAATAGTTCAAAACAACCATTGGTAACGTGGTACAAACGAATCTCATTGTCCCCAAAAGCAGCAGATAAACTTGCGCGCAAAGTATTGTATTGAGCGTTCAAACTGTACCACAAATCAGGACCATCGCCTTCAATAATTGCGGAATTTGAACCATTGTTTAAGTTGGCCGGCTTTAATGCATTACCAGAGCAAGTTGGATACAAAGCAGTGGTAACAGACACAGGAACAATGTCTGTTACTTGCAAGCCTTCGTCTACTAGACCATTACAATTGTCATCTATCCCATTGCACAATTCAGTTTGTGGTAAAATACAAGAGCCATCATCCGTATTGGCCAATTCATTGAAGTTACAAGCGGTAGAATCAATACATCCAGTTACGACAGGAATGCAAGACCCATTGTCCGTGTTGGCTTCTTGGTTGTAATTGAAGGCGGTTACATCAGTACAACCTTCTAAAACTGCAATACATGAACCATCATCTGTGTTGGCTTCTTGGTTGTAATTGAATGCAGTTACATCAGTACAACCTTCTACTACTGCAATACATGAACCATCATCTGTGTTGGCTTCTTGGTTGTAATTGAAGGCGGTTACATCAGTACAACCTTCTACAACTGCAATACATGAACCATCGTCTGTGTTGGCTTCTTGGTTGTAATTGAACGCGGTTGCATCGGTACAACCTTCTACCACTGGGATACATGAACCATCATCTTCAGTAGCATCTGGGTTATAATTCAAAGCCGTTGCGTCGGTACAACCTAAAATACTGGATACACAAGATCCATCATCAACGGTAGCTTCAGAGTTGTAGTTATTGGCCGTTGGGTCCGTACACCCTGGTATATCACAAGGCGCATCTCCCGCAACACAATCATCATCTACTCCATTGCCACAAACCTCAACAGCAGTAGGAAATGTAAATGCATTGGAATCATCACAATCACCAGCATTCAAAGCATAACCATTCAACATTTCACATGTAGAGATGGTGGTTTCTGATCCGTAGCCATCACCATCAATATCTTGATACAAGGTGAAAAATTCAAGACCATCATCAACTAGATCATTGCAATTGTCATCAATATCATTGCACAATTCCGAAGCACCCGGGAAAATCGAAGAATTCCCATCATCACAATCAGAATTATCTTCGGTGAATCCTTGGGTAA
>JACCDQ011767762.1_pt1 | contig 18945 bp, 25 predicted proteins | sample 7446031 | NCBI WGS metagenome assembly JACCDQ01 (sample SAMN15323442, study PRJNA562643) | freshwater metagenome | isolation source: river surface water | place: USA:Blue River Watershed | collected 2017-08-17
CGTAGTCCAGCGTGATATTAATACTACGTCAGATGCATTTGTTGTTGCAAGTACAGGTGGACTTGAAGTTGCAGCTTATTGCTATCGCGGAAATTGGAAGATGGAATTGAAATTTATTCCTGTGCGTTGCAATGCTGTGCTATAATTGAAGCTCAACAACTGGAGAAAATTATGAAACGGTTCTTTGCTCTTCCTGCACTTCCTATCACTACTGGTGTCTACATTATGTCCAATGGTCGTAAGGCACATATCTCTTACATCAAAGAGAATGGACAAGCTGTAGGTGCATTTGAGCACAAGCCAAGAGCTAATGGCGCTGTACGTGGTACGTATTGGGTTTGGGAATACGATGGTCGTGCAAAATTTGTTGAACCATCTGAGTTTGATTTGGTCAAAAAGCTGGTATAATCTAGACTTCAACAAACGAAAGGTTTAATATGAATAATTGGCATCAACAAAAAGCAGGATTACCTGTACTGTATCATGCAACAAAATGGACAGCTTATAATCCAAAAGGTCATCTATCTGTCATGCGTTTTGATACAGAAGAAGACTGCATAAAATATTGCAATAAAACAGGTGATATTCCATTAGCGCCTCAAAACTTGTGATATAATCTAGACTTCAAAAACTGGAGTATACAATGAAGTGCAAATTCAACGAAGGTTCCAACTTTGATCGCAAAGGTCAGTGGATTATTGCCAAGTATCTTGATCAAGCGTGGGTTACTGGTACTGTCATGGAGACTCGTGTAAAGTATGGTGGTAAGATTCAGCATAGTATCTTGAGCGATTCACCTACATATGTTAATGATCAGTTGCGAGAAGTTGGTGATCATTTCTTGGTGCTTGAGGATGATGTATCAGAAGCTCAACAAACAGAGATTACATTGGCTTATATGCAAGGTGGCGAACTATGATACCTAATTTCAATGAATACATGAAGCTTTCAGCTATTTGTATATACCTTAAAAGCTTCGGTTATGTTTCAACTGTATGCACTGTAAGGCAGTCCGTTCGTTTATGGTTAGATAATCAACTCTTTACTTTTCTACATGGGATAGTGCAAGAGAATTTATCAAAGTTCGTTCGCAAACTTAAAGTTGTGATATAATTAAAGCTCACCAACCAAACAAGTATCACATCATGGCATACGTTACAGAACAAATCATCACCAAAGCTCGTGCTGCATTGAAAGTACTCAACAAAGAGTACGGTATCAAAGCTACACTATCTGGTAAAGGTAGTAGTTCTTTGGTGTTGACAATTGCAGAAGGTAGCATTGATTTCATCGGTAATTTCTGCGAGAATACAGCAGCTAAGCGTATTCAGCATGATACACAGCAAGTTATCAAATGGGTCACCAAAGAGCAACACCTGAGTGTAAATCAATATTATCTAGATAGTTCATTTTCAGGTAAAGCTTTGGAATATCTGGAAAAAGCTAAGGATATCATGTATGCAGATCACTGGGATAAATCAGATGTTCAAACTGATTATTTTCACTGTGCGTATTATGTAAATATTAATGTTGGTCGTTGGAATAAACCGTATAAATTTCAAAATTAAAAACTCCTGCACCCTATCGGATTAATTTCTGATAGGGTTTATTTTCGTTTAAAAAGTCGTGTAGGGTGATTCATTTGAAAAAGTTTTAAAAAGCCGTGGGTCTATTTTAAATTAAAAAACCCATAGGGGTATATTGAAAATGAAAAGCTTGAGTAATATGAAAGCGGAATCGAATATAAGCCAACGCTTATATAAGCATATAAGCATATAAGCATATAAGCATATAAGCATATAAGCATATAAGCATATAAGCATATAAGCATATAAGCAAAAGCTTATATAAGTCAACTCTTATATAATCAAAAGCTTATATAATCAAAAGCTTATATAAGTCAACTCTTATATAATCAAAAGCTTATATAATCAAAAGCTTATATAAGTCACTAATTATTTATCAGATAACATGAAATCCTGACAATAAACTTACAGTGTAGCGTAAAAACAACAGACAAAGTTATTCACAGGTTTTCCACAGGTTATAAACAGTTGTGGATAACTAACCCCGTGGGGTATGCACTTGTCCACAGGCAAAGTCTTATATAAGAGTCAAAATTGTGGATAACTAGCACTACTGGTGTGGATAACTTTTTCTAAGGGGATAGCATCAGCGACAAGGAAAACGCCTCAAAACGCGTTTAAATCGATTCTAGGGGCATGGATAAAATTACAGTATTAAGTTTTGCACTGTAGTACTGGCATTGTCCTTGCTTGCATGGGCAAAGCTTCGGCACGGGTTTTGCTACGTGTGCGCGTGCGTGCGCATTATCTATAATGAGCACAAATTGAAAACAGAAGTTTACATAGGGTTTATCCCTATAAAATAATTTGCGAGTTGCAGGAAAACAACAGTTTTATCTATAGAATACAGGGTAAGCAAACGGTGATCGCACCGGGCCAGATCTGATAAGGGTCAGCGTTCTTTAAAAATCGATGGTTTTCTATATAGGGTGTCAATCGCACCCTATACCCCAAAACCAACTCAAACAAGGTTAACAAAATGCAAACCTACAAAACTCACGTCATTATCTGGTCAGATAACGGTCATACCCCAATCAGCAACCGAAAAGGGGCATTTTGCGATGAATTGGTTAATATGTACATTGATTGCACAGACCCATCTGATGCACTCGCTAAGGTTCTTCAAATCAAGCAAAACACAAAACACGCCTTTTCATGCTGGTTTAATATACTAGATTATCCAAACCAAAATACAAAATCAAAATTTTGTCATTATGGAAAGTAAAACATCATGAAAAACCAAGACATTCAAAGCCTGATTGACTATCACAACAGCAAAAACAAGGGCGAGATTATTGCAGGGTGCATTGTAGGCGCTGCGTTATTTTGCGGCTTGCTTTGCCTCATGCTTGCTTATTTTGACGTATTAGTTAAATAATGCTAACTGATAATATATTAGATTATTTTCTAGTGTATTATCGGATTATCATTAGATAATCAATTCAACATTTAACCCGAGATTAAATCATGCAAAAACTCTACACAAAAACTGTTTATATTAAATCAACAGATCAACATGCTGAATTTAGTAAACTCAAAATCGGCCAATGGGTTACGGGTTTATCTCTTAATAATAAATCGGGGCTTTATCGTGGTCAGTTTATGGGGTTTGATAATGATCAAATGCCGGTTATTAATTTCCGCATTGATAACGCTAAACGGGTTTTGGATTGGAAGGAACAATTTAAAAGTAACTCGCCACTTCGAGCATTCGCCAAAATCAAAGCCTAATAAATCAACCCGAGATTAAATCATTATGTCAAAATTCAATATCACAAAACCTCGCAATAACCCCCGAATCATTGTCACGGTGTCAGATAACGGCATCCAGTGCAAGGGCGTTTATATTGATTCAAAAGATAATTGTTCATCATTTACCCGTTCATTTAATGATGAAAATCAGGCAATGAATTATCTGGAGAATATGCGAGATAATGGCGCTGAATTTTCAATCCAAGTAAACCGCACTAGCTGGAAATAAGGGGTTTAAAATGTCCGCTTTTATTCTGCCAGATGAGCATTTTTCCGTCATCGCGTATTATGTCGGCAATATTACCGATATTGACCCGCAAATTATTGCCGATAAACTTAAATCGATTAATATTAATTCAGTCAATTATCGCTATAACGAAAAAACACGCAAAACAAAATGCAAGTTGATACATACCGGAGATAATTATTCTGGTTTTGATATTATCCGATTGATTGATTGCTGGCATTATCAAAGTTGTGAGGATGAAAACAATCTCGATTTTCGAACGATGCACCAATGGCTAATCTCGCATTTCACTGATGAACAAATTGAAACAGCTAGTAATTATTCGGACAAATGGAGTATTTAATTATGTTCAAACCCTTAGAATGGACTGGAAAACATAAAGTAAAAACTGACAAGGGTTATTTAATTATTCCATTACCCGGATTTAAAAGAGATATTAATTATTCGGAGTATTTTACAGATTTAATTGAATGTGCCTATGGATTTAAATTGTCCCAGGCTAGAGATAACATTAACTTATTGGCGTGGGATTATAAAATTAAAGGTAAAATTGTAAAATAGTATTTTCTGATAATATCTTGATTTTAATATCAGGGTATTATCTGGATAATATTGTCCAAGAAATCTAACCAACAAAATCAGATTATGAAACCCAAAACACAAAAGCCCGTTTCAAGCATTATCTATAACGGCCCCTCATTGATTGATGGTGCGCCTATTGTAGTGATTGCTATTGTCACAAGTGCAAACAGCAAAACGGGTAACATGATTCAAACGCACATTCTCAGGGCCGATATAAACCCCCTAGAAGCTAGCAAAACGGGCGCCGATGCTAGTATTTGCGGAGATTGTATCCATAGGGGCACGCCTACAGATAACCCCCTTAAAAAGGTAGCAAATGGGCGCACTTGTTACGTCAATCTCGGGCAAGGACCAACTGTAGTATTTAAGGCATTCAAGCGCGGAAAGTATCCGCACGCAACACCTGAACAAATTACCGCCATTGGTGAAAATCGTATGGTTAGATTGGGGACCTATGGAGATCCTGCAGCCGTACCCGCTACAGTTTGGGATGCACTACTAAAAGAAGCCGCCGGGCATACGGGCTACACACACCAACATAAACCCGCTTACATAAGCACGGATTATCGCCGCTTGATGTATTCAGCCGATACCGCAAACGATGCAACAAGCGCACACGCTAAGGGATATCGTACATTTAGAGTCATCCCGGTGCAACAATGGCAAGAACAAAACAAGGGGGCATTATTGAAGAACGAAACGATTTGCCCCGCCAGTAAAGAAGCCGGGTTTAAATCAACGTGCAATAATTGCAAATTGTGCAGCGGGTCAACGATCAAAGCAAAATCCATCGCTATCGTCGCACATGGTACGGCACGGAATAACATTAAGGGATGATTGCACAATGACAATTCTATTTTTCATTCTGGCGATTTATTGTGCATTATGGGGTCTGGTGACTTTCCTATGTTTACTTGCATGGGTCAAAGCGAAGATTAAACGAAAGTAAAACAGGGATTTAAATGGCCGGTTGATCGAAAGGTTGACCGGCTTTTTATCGTGCGATTTATCGTATGGTCTATCATATGGTCTATCATATGGTCTATCATATGGTCTCACGCTCAAGCCGACGACATACAGAGAAACCGGAAATGGTCATCATTCATAAATCGAATGGAATCAACTCGACTCATTCATAAATCGAATATACCCACGAAAAAAAATTTTCCCTGCCCGTACTATCGGAAGTGGTTTATCGGAGGGTAGTAACAGATATTTTAAAATCATAGGGTTATGTAGAGATATTACGTGGGTTACCATCAAGCACCTAAGACTTACAGCTGATTTAAACCAAGCTCTATCGTAGGATTACCTCAAAAAGATACAAACGAATACCTGCAATAAAAAATCAAGCTATTATCAGCTAATCTAGCTGGTATTTTGTGCAGTTAAACATATAAAACACTCATTGATACGTCAACAAGGGCTTTAAACGCATGTTATAAGCGTTAAAATTAACTTCTGATACCAAACAAGCAAAATAACTGAAAATTGCTTATAGAGGCTTCTATGATATTTACCAAAAAGAAAAACCCCAAGGTTGTTACACCAAGGGGTTGAAATTTTAATTTTATAAATTTTAAATTGATTCTTTGATCTTAACCTTAGAACCTTTAGTTTGTGCTGAACGATTGCGTTCTTCAGCTTTCATTCTTTTCTCTTGTAGTGCAGCTCTAACTTCTAGTCTACGAATGATTTCTTCTGCATCAAACCAGAATTCTTTACCCATGATAACTTCTTCAAGTTCTTTATCAGTTAGGAAATCTTTATAAACTTTGTGCATTAAACCTCTAACTTGTTTATCTACGAAAGAAGCATGTGAGATAACATCTGACTGTTTACCGAAAGCTCCGAAAGTAGCAGAATGCACCATCATAGTAGCGTAAGGGGAAACACTGATACTTGGTGCAGCTAATGCAATGAGGGAAGCAGCAGAAGCAGCTACACCTTCGATATTAGCACATACATCAGCATCTGTATTTTCAACTGCATTAATAATGCTGATGGCTCCGTCAAGTTGTCCACCATAGCTATTAATATTTAAGATGACAAGATCGCCTTCGCCCAATGACTCAATTCCTTGTAGCACTGTGCGATAATATTTAGCTTCTCGGATATTTTCATCTAAAGGAACCTTAATGCAACGATTAGTTCTTGTACTTTCGTAATAAGGTAAATACTGCATGGAATTACGAGAGATATTTTCTTCGTCTTCATTTTCATCATTACGAGCAAGTTCTATCAACTTAAAGTTTTTTAATTTTTGATTATTTTGATTTAGCATTATTAGCTCCTTTACTAACTTGGTTAAATTGATCGATTACGCTAGACTTTGTATATTCAGCTTCAATTTCATCTTCAAAAGCGATAACGAATTCTTTAGTTAATCCACTGCGTACAACGTGCTCTCGATTGAAAGTAGTAAAACTGCAATCATCAATATTGTACTTTGTGCAGATCTTTTCCAGATATGTCAAACCATCCATACCTTTTTTAACATCTGTCTGTGGACCTGTGTTATCACCACAGAAGATAATCTGAGAATCGTTACCTACACGGGTAGTCAATGCTTGAATCTCAGGAACATATAAGTTTTGACTTTCATCTACAATGATGATGCTATCATTCCAGCTTCTACCTCGAATAGTCTCTAAGCTGCAAATCTCAATAGTTTTATTCTTTAAATGAATCTCTGTAGTAGCCTTACCTAGATAATCCTCGAAATAGTCAATCATTTGTTGATAAAAAGGAAGTAGTTTCTCTTCTGCAGTTCCCGGTAGAAAACCAATGCTGCGACCAGCTAACGGTTGATATGCACGAATAAGTACAACTTTTTTAATATCACCATAGTGCAGTTTCTTAGCTGCATGCCAGCAAGCTAGTAGTGTTTTACCTGTACCTGCACTACCTCTGGCAACAACGAGCGTATTATACTTTAGAGCTTCCAGCAATTCATTTTGTCTGTCATTCATTGGAAGAAGAACAGGAAATTGTGCTCTAGCGAACTTCTCTTTTTGAATACGCTGAGATTGTACTTTTTGATTTCTTTTCATAAATCCCCTTTAACTGCTTAGGATATATTAATAATATACCTTGAGATAATACTCAAGGTATTAATGATGATAATATTTAAATATTATTTTGATTTACGTCCACGTTTAACTTCGGTATTAACTTCGGTATTAACTTCGGTATTAACTTCGGTATTAACTTCGGTATTAACTTCGGTATTAACTACAGGAGTTTCTTCAGTTGAACCTTTAATTTTAGGTTGTGCTTTGACCATACCTGTAACCAACATTGAACCGAATGCTAACGGAAAATTTTCGTTGGATTCAAAGTCAAATCGCCAGCCATCAAGGATAGCTTGTTCTACAGCTTGACAGAACTCATATAAGCTATAAGTTTCAATTTTTTTAATTTCCATACATACTCCTTATTAAATTAACCTCAGTTCTTGCTGAGTAATCTCAATTATAACACAGTCATTCCTACAAGTCAACACAAATATTTTCATAAAAAGCTTGACAAATGCAAAAATTTATGCTACACTAAGAATATATTAATGTATATAACTACAGTTATACATCAGTTAAACATATGTTATATCGTATATAACTATATCTGTAACCTTTAATGTTATATCTAATGTTAATACTGATAGTAACATTAGATATTAACGTTAAATCAAACCAGTATATTAAAAAGATATAAAATAACTTATATATAATAATATAGATTATAATATAGGTTAAACTAATATTAATCTATGTAATATACCTATATTAATATTCTATTTTATAATCTAAATAATATTTATTAACTTTATTTTCTTAAAGACATTTTTCTTAGCTTGTCCTCAAGCCGGTTGGCTCTCTTGCAGAGTGCATGTTGATAACTTGCAGTTGTCTCAGCTCATAAAACCTTCAGGAAAGCCCTTAAAACGCTCTAGAAGGCATTCATTTCATGAAACTAAGGGATAGGTAGCCTGAAGGTATGAAACGAGCTTGTAGAGCCTTATTTCATTTGGATTGATGTGCAATAGTTGGATGTGCAAAAACATAGATTGAAATGCAGATTATATTTTCAATTAATATAAATAATTCTGCAATATAATCTATATTAATAATTATATTAAAACTTTAATAGGTGCAAAATGAAAATAAATCAATTAAAAACTTTTATAGAATATGAAGCGATTGAAGGTTATTTTTATATTTTAAAGAATAATACAAGATATAGAAGATTACTTCCGGATGAAGATGGATATTTAATATTTTATCGTGAAGGTAAAAAATATAAATTTAAAGCTAATAAAATTGCAATTGAATTAGGTAATAATATTATTGTGCCAAAAGATAAAGTAGTGCTGCATAAAAATTTAGATTCAAATGATTATAAATTACAAAATCTAAGATTAGTGACTAGAAATGTATTTAATGCAATAAAAGAAGCACAACGCAATTTAAGTGCAAATTTAAAAATAGTACCACACTATCAGGACATGTTCAGCTACACGGTACAGTGGAGAGAAAACGGTAAAGATAGAATTTTAGTAGTGCAAGACATTGTAATGGCTAAGAAGCTTTTTACAAAGTTGCAATTAAAATATGCAAAAATTATAAGTAAATGGTGCATATCAGATTGATTTCTCTTGATATTTTATTAAACATATGCTATAATTAGCCTTGTCATTGTAAATTTACACTATAAGTGCAAAGCAAATCTAGATATTAAGAGTCTAGAACCTACTTTCAAATAACCAAGTTAAACACTACAGTGACTTAATCTGGCATTTTTCGTTACTGTTTTCAACTCCTTTCATGGTAGCCTAGATTGTCGCTGGAAAAGTAACCAGCACTAACATGAAGTTTATATCTATATTGAAAGAATAAGAAGAACACATATGAGATGCGTAATTTGCAATAAATATTTTAAACACTCTGTGTTTAACCAAGGTTTTGAATGCGATGCTTGTCAGTCTACTGTTTTAGATGAAATTGATTCTGAGATGCAAGTAGAGTTTGAGCTTTTGCGATGCCCTTCAGGTAAAACACAAGCTGTAATTTATGATGATTACGAAGATACAGGTGATTCTATTTAAAGAACATATAGCGGGTAAGGCGGTCACTACTGCAGTCTCATAAGCTTGCAGCATCACTGGTTCGAATCCAGTACCCGCATCCAAATTTAGTTTAACGTACAAATGGTATGTCGGCAAGTCTCACAAGAAACATTCAGTCGATAGGGACTTACGTTAAACTTATACTACCATCGTCTATCGGTTAGGACATTAGGTTTTCATCCTAAGAAGCGGAGTTCGATTCTCCGTGGTAGTTCCAAAGAGCAGACTGAGATTTAAGGCTCAGAGCAGGTGCAATTCCTGCATATAAATTTTGGCATATAGCTCAGAGGTAGAGCAGACGGCTGTTAACCGTCCGGTCTGTGGTTCGATCCCACATTTGCCAGCCAGTTTAATACGTTGTGGATCAGGACCGGGAAGTCCGTGGCATTTGGCAAATTAAGTCCACGTGCCTAGTTTAAGCACCTCAAAACAACAACAACGTATATTTATAATCTATGTATAGGCTAGTCTGGTTAAGTCACCTGATTTGGGGTCAGGATATCGGTGGTTCGAGTCCATCTACATAGACCAATTTAGGATTTTGAGCAGCATTGGTGACTGCAGCAGACTGTAAATCTGTAGCTCTCAGGAGCAACTAGGTTCGACTCCTAGAAAATCCACCATAAACCGTTCGGGAGATAGCTTCGGCTATTACGGGAAGTAGCAAGGGGTGCGACTTACGCTATAAGTTAAAACACACATCTTTATTTTAATAAAGAGCACTAACATTACCTATCCCCTTAGGACCGTTGTCGCTAACGGTTATCTACTTTGTAGAAGGCGTCACTTCGGGACTAAAAGCGAAGTAAAAGGATTGTTAAAATTCTATAGTTATCCGCCAAGGTAAATATAAAAAGATAGCGTGAAAGATAGTGAAGAGCCGTTAGAACGAAATGCTAACCCTGAATTCGGTACTCAGGACTAACAAATAGGAGAATAAAAATGGCATTCGTCAAAGGTCAATCAGGGAATCCTAATGGTCGCCCTCGTAAAGATAGTATTACAGATAAACCAACAAACCGTGAGCTAAAAGAACGTGAGTTGGTCATGTTACTTCGTAAGATTAAACCACACGTAGCTGAAGCCATCATGCAAGCTGCTGCTATTATGAAGAATCAAGAAGCTAGTCATCAGAACCAATTAAAAGCAGCAACAATCCTTTTAGATAATTATCGCAGATTAACTTTGGATATGTACGATGGTGAAGATACTGCAGATGAAGCTGGTGTAGAAGTTCAACAGCAAAATGCACCTGTATTTAGTTTAAAGGTTGTTAACGAAGATTAAGGATAAAAATGTCAGAACAAATAACGATTGCACCTGCATCTAAAAAACAAGAGATGTTCTTGAACAGTGATGCGACAATTACTTTAGCAGGTGGCGCGGCTGGTTCTGGTAAAACATACACATCACTACTAATTGCTCTTAAATTTATGCAACATCCAAGAGCAACTGGAGTTATTTTTCGTAGAACATCCAAGATGCTTACTGCTCCGGGATCAATTTGGCATGAAGCAGTAAGTTTATATACAAGTATTTATCCGAATTTAAGAATCCGATCAAGAGAATTGGAATTAATTTTCCCAAATGGTGCTTTACTAAAATTTAGTCACATGCAACATGCTACCAACATGTATGATCATAAAGGTGGACAATATTCATTAGTTATTTTTGATGAAGCAACAGACTTTGAAGAAGAAATGGTTGTATATCTTTTATCTCGTATGCGTAATGCATATGTAGATTATAAACCTCAGATGTTTATGATGACTAACCCGGATTACAATTCATTTTTACGTTCATGGATTGAAGACTATTATTTAGATCCAAACTCAGGTATTCCATTACAAGAAAGAACAGGGGATAAGCGTTATTTCTTCCGTCAAGGTAATACAATGCTTTGGTATAATAGTTTAGCTGAAGCTGAAGCAGCACATGGTGTTGGAAATGAATCAGGTATTAGTTCATTTACATTTATTGGTGCAACTTGTAGAGATAATCCTCCATTGCTCAAAGCACAACCTGATTATATCAGTCGTTTGATGTCTTTACCTCGTGTAGAGAAAGAAAGACTATTGGATGGCTCATGGTTTGCTCGTCAAGAGTCTGCTGGCTTATTTAAACGTGAATGGGTCGGACTAGTAGATCATGCAAACGGTAGAGCTAGAAAAAGAATTAGAGCTTGGGATTTTGCATTTAGTAAACCTTCCGAACAATACCCTAATCCTGACTGGACAAGAGGTGTATTAATTTCAAAAGATAACAATAATCTTTATACAGTAGAAGATGTAGTATCTATTCGGGATAGAGTACATGAAGTAGAAAAATTGGTATTTGATACAGCAATCCACGATGGTCAAGATGTGATTATTAGCATTCCATTAGATCCAGCAGCTGCAGCAGGTGCATATGCCAAAGACTTACAACGTAAATTAGCTGAAATGGGATTTATTGTAAGATTAACAAAACCTGTCAAATCTAAAATTACACGTTTTGCTCCATTTTCAAGCATAGCACAAGCTGGTTTCGTAAACGTAGTTAAAGCTAATTGGAATAAAGATTTCTTTGATGAACTTGAAGTTTTTGATGGTGATCCTAAAAAGAAAGATGACCAAGTAGACTGTTGTTCAGATGCAATGCTCCTATTAAACAAAGAGACTCAGCTGCCTATTTTTTCACTTCCAGACTTTACAGGTAGTAATCCATTTGAAGGAAATATCTCTGGTTCCAATATCCCTACATTTCATAGTTCACTAGTTTCATAATTAAAGGAGCCATTGATGGCGCGTAAATCACAAAATAATTTAGTACAAAAAGCTGTAGATGATACACCAGATCGGTTCAAACTGAGTGAATCTGGTTATCTTGGTTTAAATGTATTCAATGGTGTATCCAATGATGAATTAAAAAAAGAATTAAATTTTCCACATAGTGTTAATACCTATAAACAAATGTCTTATCACGCTACGATTAATTCGGCGTTGACTTTGTTTGAAAATCTTATTGGTAAAGCAGATTGGAAATTTAAACCAGTTGTAGATGCAAATGAAAACGAACTAAAACAAGCTAAGATCATTAATGAAATGATGCAAGACTTGAGCGATCAAACTTGGTCTGAATTCATTTCAGAAGCTATGTCTGCAAACATGTATGGTTTTTCTGTGCATGAAAAAGTTTATCGTAGACGTTTAAAATCTAATGGTTCTAAATATAATGATGGTCTTGTTGGTTGGAAAAAGCTTCCTATTCGCAATCAAGAGACAATTGAAAAGTTTATTTTTAGCGAAGATGGTAATGAAGTCAAAGGTGTAAAACAAAACCTTTCTGCTGTATCAGATGTTTATAATCGATACAGTAGTCGCACAAATAATGAAGTAATTTTACCGAGAAGTAAAATCATGTTGTTCCGTGCAGGTAAACACAAAGGTGATCCATTTGGTAAATCAATGCTTCGTGATGCTTATTTGGCTTGGAGATTTTTAAGTGTAATCGAAGAAATTGAAGCAAACGGTGTAGCAAAAGATTTAGCTGGATTACCTGTTTTAAAACTTCCACCTCAATATCTCTCATCAGACGCATCTGCAGAACAAAAAGCAATTCGTTCTTATTATGAGAATGTAATGCGTAATCTGCAGTTAAATCAGCAATCTGCCTTAATTCTACCACAGGCTCATGATCCTGATACCCGACAACCTTTATTTGAACTAGAGTTACTGTCTTTAAATGGTAGTAAAGCAATGGATACGTCCAAGATCAAAGAATACTATAAAAATCTGATCTTGACTGCATTGTTTGCAGATATTCTGGTTCTTGGTCAATCTGGTACTGGTTCTAATGCTCTTGGTCAAGTAAAGAATTCACTCTCTGCAACTGCTGCTGAAGCAATGCTTAAAAAGATTCGTGATGTTATTAATGAAGATCTTATTAAGCAAACATATGAACTCAACGGTTGGGATACATCTCGTATGGGTTATATGGATTTTGATAATCTAGAAATTGAAGATCTAGAATCATTCTCTAAAGCTGTACAACGCTTTGCAAGTACTTCTGTTATTGAAATTGATCGTGCAGTTCTCAATAGAGTTCGTGAATCAATTGGTGTAGATGCTTTACCGGATGATGCAGAACCAAACAAAGATTTATTACCTGAGATGACCTCTCGCAGTGGTGATGGATTTAAAACTGCAGGTGAAGGAACAAGTACTTCTCCTTCTGGTTCTGATACGAGTTCCAGTAATCTAGAAAATGCAGCGTGACGAGTTTTACGAGGTAAAGCTCTTGCAGCATAACGAAGAAAAGATAGCTGTTGTATATTGGTTACACCTAAAAGAACACACTGACGTATTTACACAAGGATACGTTGGTGTAACTACCAGACTGATTGATGTACGCTTTAAAGAGCACTGTAGAAAATTTGCAACACAATATAATCACTATAATCCTTTACATCTTGCTTTTATGCAACACGGTATAGAGAATGTAGTGATTACTCGATTGTGTGTTTGCAATGAAAAAGAAGCTTATCATATTGAAAAGTTATTTCGCCCATTTGAATATATGGGATGGAATACTTCTGAAGGTGGAAAAATATCAAAGATGAGTCTTGAGATAATTAAAAGGAAACAAAATGTACAGTAAAGATAATCCACCACAGTGGAGTTCAAAGAAATCTGCAGCAGTTCAAGAAGTAGCTATTCGCGTATTTAATCAGACTTTTAAAGATACTGGTTCTGAGGAAAAAGCTCGGATTGCTTCTTTGGCAGCTATGAAGAATGCAGAGGAAGCATTTAAAAAGAATAAGGTTAAGAAATCCGTACAAGATATCATTAAGTCCAAATATAAGTAAGGATTGCAAATGCAATGGAATGAAGCAAATCTACCTGCATCAATGCAGTTTAAATCTAAAGAACTTAAAAATATCTATATAACTGCAGCGAATAAATCTTATCAAAAATTACAAGATAAAGATGCAGCTAATTTTGCAGGTTTAAATGCAGTAAGTATTGAAGAGAGAAAGTCAATTGCTGCAGTTAAGAAATCAGCTCCAGTTATTCCACTGCATTTAAAAGCAGTATTAGAAGCTTCTAAAAGTATCCCAGATACTAATACAAGTAAATCTATTATTCAGCAAGCTTTTTTACCTAAAAATTCCTTAGAAGTTGGTAAAGACAGATCACTAGTATCTGCTGATTTTGATAATCTTGGTAGACTTGTTTTGTTGTTTGATACTGGAGAAAAAATAATCACCAGTGAAATTGCAATTAAAGAATACATCGAACAAAATATTGCAATTGCACCAAATACACAAATTCTTTCATCAGACGGTAGTATAACAATTGATCAAGTTAACCAGACTTTTGACATTGGTACTGCTTCTGTAATAAATCCATTAGATCATTTAGATTTTAATCAGGCAACTACATCTACAGGCGCTATTGGTAGACTAAAATGGAATGATGTAGAGGGTACTCTTGAATTTGGATTAAAAGGTGGAAATGTAACTCTTCAAATTGGTCAAGAAGAAGTCGTACACATTTTAAATAATACTGCTGCGGATTTTACTGACTTACAGGTCATTAGAATTACAGGTGCATCTGGTCAAAGAATGACAGGTGCCCTAGCTCAGGCAAATGGTGAAGCAACCTCATCTGCTACATTTGCTGTCATAACTGAACCTATTTTAAAGAATCAGGTTGGTTTTGCTACAGTTTCTGGACTCGTTAGGGATGTAAATACTTCTGCATTTAACGAAGGTGATGCATTGTACTTGTCACCAACAGTGGCTGGTGGTATTACAAATATAAAACCAATAGCACCAAATCATATGGTTTTAATCGGATGGTGTGTCCGCAGTAATCAAAACAACGGTGCTATTTATGTGCATGTTCAGAATGGTTATGAACTTGATGAACTTCACAATGTAAAAATAAACGGTGTTACCAATGGTCAAGTTTTAGCATATGATTCAGCACTTGGTTTATGGAAAAATACAAATCCTAGTACTGGTTCGGGTTCTGTAACATCTGTTGCTTTGAGTGTACCAACAGGATTATCTGTATCTGGATCTCCAATTACAACTTCAGGTACTTTGGCTGTATCTTTTACAGCAGGTTATTCCATTCCAACAACTGCAAGTCAGGCAACGTGGGATACTGCAGCTAAAAATGCATCTTACTTTTCGAAAGTAAATACTATAGCAAATACACCTTTGACTGTTGTTCATAATTTAGGTTTAGTTGACAAAGATGCTTTTACAATAAATACAATGTTGTCTGGTTCTCAAGTTCAAACAACTATATCTTCTGTAGATTCTAATTCATTGACAATCACAACATCTGCAGATACTGTCGATTTGGCAGTCACTATTTTTGGTATTAAGCTATGACATATAAATTACTGACTCCATTACAAATTCCAGAAGTTCAAGATAATACACCACCTTCGAATGGTAGTGTTAAACTAGGTATCTTAGATAAAAAATTAACACTATCTTTTTCAGATTCTACAATTAAACAACTTGATGTGAATCTTGTAGAGTCTGTTGCAGGTAAAACAGGTGTAGTAGCTTTAAATAAAAATGATGTAGGTCTTTCAAATGTAGATAATAAATCTTCTTCTACAATTTTAAGCGAATTAACATCAACAAATATTACAACTGCATTAGGTTACACACCTGTCAATTCGACGACATTGTCAACTGTTGCTGTTAGCGGTTCATATACTGATCTGTTAAATAAGCCAATATTGTTTTCAGGTGCATATGCTGATTTAACAGGTAAACCAACAAATGTATCTACTTTTACAAATGATGCAGGTTATTTAACGGGCATTACTTCTTTTCAGGTTACAAATGCTCTTGGATTTACTCCATACAATTCCAGTAATCCAAATGGATATATAACAAGTACAGCTTTAAATAATTATCTAACCATTAATTCGGCTGCAACAACATATCAACCTTTGGATGATGATCTTACTTCAATAGCGGGATTAGTAGGTACTAGCGGTTTATTAAAGAAAACTGCCACAAATACTTGGGTACTTGACACTTCAACATATTTGACAGGTAATCAAACAATTTCCATAACAGGTGACGCTACAGGGTCTGGGGCAAATTCAATCGCATTGACACTAAGTAATAGTGGTGTTTCCGCAGGTACTTATACAAAGGTGACAGTGGACAGCAAAGGTCGTGTTACAACAGGTGGTTCTTTAACTTCCATTGATTTACCTACATATACAGGAACAATTAGCTCAAGTCAAGTTACAACAGCATTGGGATTTACTCCGTATAACTCGACTAATCCAAATGGATATATTACAAGTAGTTCTTCAATTACCGGAAATGCTGCAACAGCTACAAAATTAGCAACTGCGAGAACAATCAATGGTGTATCTTTTGATGGTACTGCTAATATAAATATTGCGACAAAGCTTGTAATAACATCTAGAGCAAACGCCCAAGTTAATATCTCAATAGCAAATGCATTGTTATCTGTTACGAATAGGACAGGCTCAATAATCAATGTGTCAGTAAGTTAAAGGAAAATATGACAGCAAGATATCCATTGGTTCTTGATGGAACCACAATAGAAGAATTACAAGCGGCTGATACTCTTGATTTTACAGGTGTTCAGATCACAAGTGGCGCTGGTACATTGAGCTTACCAACAACCACAGGAACTTTAGCTCTAACGAGTCAAGTTCCTACATTAGGTACAAACGTAGGTGCATTTTTAGCTACACCTAGTAGTTCGAATCTGATTGCAGCAATGACAGATGAAACAGGAACAGGTTCTTTGGTTTTTGCAACTACTCCTACTTTAGTTGGACCAAGAGAAGTTAAAATTGCAATTGCAGCAAGTAATATTGATCTGAGTGCAGGTAATTTTTTCACTAAGACTATTTCCGGTGCAACAACATTTACTGTATCAAATGTAGTCTCAAGTGGCAATACTAATAATTTTATTCTTGAGTTAACCAATGCAGGTTCTGCAACCATTACATGGTGGTCAGGAGTTAAGTGGGCTGGTGGTACAGCGCCAACTCTTACCTCTGCAGGTGTAGATATCTTGGGTTTTTATACTCACGATGGTGGCACAACTTGGCGTGCAATGGTTTTAGCTAAAGATAGTAAATAAAATATTGACAATTTATAAATTTAACTTGATTTTACTACAAAAATGTGCTATAATTACATTTATATTTACATGAGGTGAGCATGGAAACAATCAATAAAGCTAAAAGTTTTGCTCCCACAGAAGCAATGCGAAATAATGCTAGACGAGGTTTAGCCCTTAGAGAAAAATGGGGTAGAGGTGGTTTATCTGCCGAACAAGCAAATAATGAAGGTGTTGGTTCTGGTGTTGCAAGGGCGAGAGATATCATCAATGGTAATCTTAGTTTAGACACAGTTAAGCGCATGTATGCTTTCTTCAGTCGTCATGAAAAGAATTATGCACCGAAGAAAAAAGAAGCAGACGGTGGTCCAACTGCAGGTACTATCGCATGGTTACTTTGGGGCGGTTCTGCAGGTTTAGCATTCGCTAGGCGTGTATTAAAGCAAGAAGAAATCTTAAAAAGTTACATTAAAGATATTACCGATGATGAAGTAAATACTGAAGATAACTTACCTAATGTAAAACTACCAATTACAAAGTCTGTAGATGAAGAACTCAAACAAGTAACATATGTTGCAATGATTCCTGATCACACAGATTTACATGGTGATTATACTTCAGAAAACGAAGTACGCAAAGCTAAAGAATCTTTTAATAAGTCAATGATGCGTGCGAATTTGTTTCATTTAGTAATGACAGATACATTTGATGTTATTGAATCTTATTTAGCACCTTGTGATATGGTATTAAATGATCAATTCGTCAAGAAGAGTACTTGGTTAATGACACTGCAAGTTCACGATGATTCTTTGTGGCAAATGATTAAAGACGATGAAATTACAGGTATTTCAATTGGTGCTCTAGCGAGTGTTGAAGATACCACAGAATAAAGGAATGAAATGACACAAGCTACAAAACGTAAAGCTAAACGCAAACTAAGTGATATTGATTTCAGTGGTGAAGGTTCACACATTGCTTTAGTATCTAAACAACAAGGTGGTCCAGCTTCTGGTGCTGATTACAAGTTGGTACTAAAAGCAAATAAATTCAGTGAAGAATTCGTACAGAAGATGCAACAAGTTCGCGTAACTATGGAACTACCTGATTTTCTACGTAAGTTCTTTTCAGTCTATTATGAAGATGCTGAAGTTCTAGCTCGTATGATGGGTTACGAAAAACCCGAAGTTACTGAAGAAGCTAAAACAGCTGATTACGAAGATTACATTCAATCTAAACTAGAAGCTTTTGAAATTTTAAAATCTGCTAACGATGCAGAAAGTTTATCACAAGTTCTATCCGAATTAGATGAAACAGAATATTTAGCAATGTTAAATGACCAAGAGCGAATTGAAAAAGCTTTTGAGAAGATTGACAAAGCTACCAAAGAATCTGCACCTGCTGCTTCCGCAGACGGTACTGATACCTCAACAAACGCTGGCGTTGAGAATATTGAAGGGGTGTCTACCTCTGTTAACAAAGAAGAATTGGAGAAATCTAAGATGGAAGACGAAGTAAAAGTCGAAACCGTTGAAA
>JACCDQ010115440.1_pt1 | contig 18940 bp, 13 predicted proteins | sample 7446031 | NCBI WGS metagenome assembly JACCDQ01 (sample SAMN15323442, study PRJNA562643) | freshwater metagenome | isolation source: river surface water | place: USA:Blue River Watershed | collected 2017-08-17
AAAACGCAACAGGGCGCAACGGTAAGCTTTCATGGGCATGAGCTTAGCGCTTTAATCTCGGCCCAGCACCGACCGGGTCAAAGCGTGGGTGTTGTGCCGCATCATGTCCAGGTAGTTGCCGGCAGGCTGGGCAGCAGGCGACAACGAGTCGGAAAACAAGCGCTGCGCTGAAGCTCGAAGGCCGGTTTCACGCGCAATTTGTTCAATCAATCGCGGGTTGGAAACAGATTCAACAAAAAGGGCCTTGGCCCCTTCACGTTTGATTTGGCGAACCAGGCGCGCCACGCCCTGGGCCGACGCTTCGGACTCGGTGCTCACCCCTTGGGGCGCCAGAAAACGCACCCCGTAAGCCTGGGCGTAGTAGCCAAATGCGTCGTGCGAGGTGATCACTTTTCGGTCGGCAACCGGCACATCGGCCCAAGCGGCGCGTATTTGGCTGTCCAGGGCTTTGAGTTGCTCGGTGTACCGATCGGCGTTGCGGCGGTACTGTTCGCAACCTGCGGCGTCGGTTTCGCACAGCGCTTGCGCAATTCGGTTCACATACAGCTGCGCGTAGCGCACATCTTGCCAAACGTGCGGGTCGTTGCCCTGTGTTGCGAGGGGCGGTTTCCCGCCTTCGTCCGCTGTTGTGGGGGAGGATTTGCGCCCTAAGCTGTCGGCCAACACCACATGGCGGCCTTTGTAGGCCGAGGTTTTGAGCAGGCGGCTCATCCAGCCTTCAAAGCCCAGGCCACTTGAAAACACCACATCGGCTTGCCCAACCTGCTTGGCCTGCATGGGTTTGGGCTGGAACACGTGGGCGTCTCCGCCCGGTCCGACCAGCACATCGACCTGCACCCGTGAGCCGCCCACCTGCTGAACCCAGTCTGCCAAGATGCTGAAACTGGCAACCGCCTTGATGGGCGGCGTGGGCCCGGCCGTTGCTTGGCCCACCCAACCCAACGCGCACACCCAAAGCGCAAGCCCAAACTTCGTCTTCAAACCCACCATCGGTACCCTCTCAAGCCTTGAGGTGCACGGGCGATTTTCGGTAACCGCGCAACACACCCTGGCGGCCCAGCAACAACGAACCCAGGTAAAAAACCCCCAAGCACAAAACAATGACCGGGCTGGTGGGCCAGTCGGCGTGGTAAGACACCAACAACCCCAAACCGCAGGCTGCGAACGCCAAGGCGCTGGACAACACCAGCAAGGCCCCCACATCGCGCAGCCAGAAGCGCGCCGCTGCCGCCGGCAACACCATCAAGCCCACCGACATGAGCGTGCCCAAAGCGTGAAAACCGGCCACCAAGTTGATGACCAGCAGCACCATGAACCCGTAGTGGCTGATCGGGCTCCAGCGGCTGACCGACCGCAAAAAGGCCGGGTCCAGGCACTCCAGCACCAAGGGCCGGTACAAAACGGCCAGGCTGATCACGGTGACACCGCCTATGCCCGCCAACAAGCCCAGAGCGGCGTCGTCCAGTGCCAGCACGGTGCCAAACAACACGTGCAACAAATCCACGTTGTTGCCACTGGTGGAAACAATCAACACCCCAAGCGCCAAAGAGAGCAGGTAAAAAGCCGCCAAGCTGGCGTCTTCGCGCAACACGGTGCTGCGCGACACCAAACCCGAAGCGAGTGCCACCACCAGCCCCGCCACGATTCCACCCACCGTCATGGCGCCCAGCGACAACCCGGCAAACAAATACCCAATGGCCGCCCCTGGCAACACAGCATGTGCCATGGCATCGCCGGTCAAGCTCATGCGCCGCAGCATCAAAAAGACACCCATGGGCGCCGCGCTCACCGACAAGGCCAAACAACCCACCAGGGCGCGCCGCATGAAAGCAAATTCAGCAAACGGTGCGCCCACCAGGGTCCACCACCCATTCAATGAGAGCAGCAGCTCCGCCGTCGATACGTCTACCGCCATGATTCACCGCCCCCCGAGCGACGCTGCCGGAGACAAATCGGCCTCGCACACCGGTGCGTGGTCGTCAAACGCCTCGTGCATGGCCTGCGCACGCTGCCAGTTGGCCGGTGTCAAAACCTCGGGCGTGGGCCCCCAGGCTATCAACTCCCTGGCGATCATCAAAGTCAGCGGGAAGTGCTGTTCCACCATGGGCAAATCGTGCAACACGGCGACCACGGTTTTTCCGGCCCGGTGCCATTTTTGCAACAAGGCCAGCAAGTCGTGGGTTGTGCGGCCGTCCACCGCTGAAAACGGTTCGTCCAGCAGCAAAACCGGCGCATCCTGCAGCATCATGCGGGCAAACAAAGCCCGCTGAAATTGCCCACCCGACAAGGTATCCAGACCGCGTTTCTCAAAGCCTTCCAAACCCACCGCGGCCAACGCCTGTTTGCACTGGGCAAGGTGTTGGGGGGTCAATCGCCCCCAAGCGCCCACCTCGTGCCACAAGCCCATGGCCACCATGTCCAGCACACCCAAGGGGAAGCTGCGGTCCAGGCTGGCCTGTTGTGGCAGGTAGGCCACCCGGTTGCCACCGCGCCTGGGTTGCCAGGCGAGCGTGCCGTGCAAGGGCTTGAGTTCGCCGGCCAGTGCCTTGATCAAGGTGGATTTGCCCGCGCCATTGGGCCCAACAATCGCCACCATGGCCCCTGCCTCCAGCGTGAGGCTGAGGTGGTGCACCGCAGGGTGCCTTTCGTAGCCCAGGGTCAGGTTGTTGAGGGCGATAGCGCCCGGCAATGCATGCTGCATGTACGGGTCAACCTTGCACCGACAAGGCCCACACCATGGCCGCCGCCAAAAAAGCGCAAAGCGCCCCCGCTCCCAGCAATCGGAAAGCTACCGATCGCATCAACCACGACACCGTCTCGGGTGGAAGTGCAGCCGGCAAGGCATTGACGACAGGTACAGAGGAGTGCCCATGAGCGTGTGCGCCATGGGCATGGGTGTGGGTTGACATGGGGCGATCATACCGCCCGACCCGCAGTCGAGCGGCGCGGGTCAACGAACCGAGGCGCCGGTTGCGCCCAACACGCCCTCAACAAACCAATTCATGTTCAGTATTTGCTCGTCACTCAAGGTGCTGCCCTTGGCAATCACCTCGCGGCCTTCGTTGTCCCGAACCGCTTGTTGCAGCGCTTGGAAAGGATGCAATCGACCAGCACCGATTTCCTTTTGACGCCGTTCCACTTCCGCTTGTACCTTGGCAGGCACCTTGGGTCCGAAAGCGTCCACGCGGATCATGCCATCTTTGACGCCCCCCCACGTGGCCGATGATTGCCATTTGCCATCCAGCAGTGCCTGGACCCGGCGGGTGTAATAGTCTCCCCACTGGTGGGTCACGGCCACAATTTGTGCATCGGGCGCAAACTGTCGCATGTCGGAATGGTAAGCAACCGCCAGTTTGCCGCGCTCTTGGGCCGCCGACATGACGGCGGTGGAACCGGTGTGGAACGCCAGAACCTCAGCGCCTTGGTTTATCAAAGCCATGGCTGCATCGCGTTCACGGGGTGGGTTGAACCACTCCCCCAAAAACACCACGCGCACGGTGGCTTGCGGGTTGACCGATCGCATGCCCAATGCAAAAGCGTTGACGCCTTGCACCACCTCAGGAATGGGAAAACCCGCTACATAGCCTGCCTGGCTGGCCAAACGCCCCGCCGCAATGCCGGCCAGGTAGCGCCCTTCGTAGTAACGCGCGTTGGCCACGGCCACGTTCGGTGCGGTTTTGTACCCGGTAATGGACTCGAACTTGACGTTTGGAAACTCTTTGGCAACCCGCAAGGTGGGCTCCATGTAACCAAAGCTGGGCGTGAAAATGATTTGGTGGCCCTGCTGCGCCAAATCGCGAATCACCCGTTCGGCGTCGGGGCCTTCGGCCACGTTTTCGGCAAAAGTGGTTTGAACCCTGGCAGGCTGGCCAGCCCGGTTGAGTTTGGCCTCTACTTCTTGCCGGGCCGATTCGTGCTGCCTGGTCCACCCTGCGGGCGTGATGGGCGACACATACACAAACGCTGCTTTCACGGGTGCCAAAGGGGCAGCCGAGGGGTTGGCGCAAACAGACAAAGAAAAACAAGCGGCCACAACTGCGGCTGCGAGGTTTTTGTACATGGTGTTCCTCTACATGGCTCCGAAACCAAAAAAAAGCAAATCCCGCCGGAGCAGCGGGATTCGGTTCTATTGTAAGGCTTAGGGGTAAGCAGCGCTGGCGCTCAATCGTGTTCGCGCAACCCTTCCACATACGACTTGAGTTGGTGCTGCCAAGCCCGTTTGGTGGGCACATCCACAAAACTGGCCTCAAAACTGTTGTAGGCCAGCTGGTAGGCCTGCTTGATACCCAAATTGAGCGCGTCAAAAGTCTGCACAAAATTGTCGTTCAAGTAGCCGCCAAAGTAGGCGGGGTCGTCTGAATTGAGGGTCACGCACAGCCCGGCTTCCAGCATTTGGGGCAGGGTGTGCTGGGCCAAGGTGTCAAACACCTTCAATTTCACATTGGAGAGGGGGCACACCGTCAGGGGCACTTGCTGATCGACCAGACGTTGCACCAGCCGAGGGTCCTTCAGGGCCTGCACGCCATGGTCTATGCGTTCAACCATCAAGGCGTCCAGCGCACCCCACACGTAAGCAGGCGGGCCTTCCTCGCCGGCGTGCGCCACCACGTGAAGGCCCAAAGTGCGGCACAAGGCAAACACGCGGGCAAATTTTTCGGGCGGGTGCCCCACCTCGCTGGAGTCCAACCCCACGCCAATGATGTGTTGCCTGTGCGGCAGCATGGCCTCCACCGCCTCAAAGGCGTCTTCTTCGCTGAGGTGGCGCAAAAAGCACATGATCAACAAGGCGTTGACACCGAGTTGGTCACGTGCGTCAGCGCACGCCCGCTGCAAGCCGCCCACCACCACCCCCATGGGTACGCCACGGGCCGTGTGGGTTTGGGGGTCAAAGAAAATTTCGGTGTGAATCACATGGTCTGCAGCCGCACGCTGCAAATAGGCCCATGCCATGTCGTAAAAGTCTTGTTCGGTCAGCAACACGCTGGCGCCGGCGTAATAAATGTCCAGAAAACTTTGCAAATCCTTGAACGCGTAGGCTGCGCGCAAAGCTTCCACATGAGCGTAGGGCAAGGCAATGCCATTGCGCTGCGCCAACTTAAAAATCAGTTCGGGTTCCAGCGAACCTTCAATGTGAATGTGCAGCTCGGCCTTGGGCATGCGACGCAGCACGTCGGGCAGGCGTTCGGGGGTGATGTGCGGGACTTTGAACATGTTGAACTCCTGTGCTGCATGTACAAAAAAAGCCCGATACGCGCGAGCGAACCGGGCTTCTCGAACGGGCCTTTGAGCCTATCAGTTGGGCACTTTGCCTTCCACGCCCTTGACGTAGAACTTGATTCCGCCCATGAAGGCGTCATCGGCCACGGCGTCTTTGGCCAACACCTCTTTGCCCGCTTGGTCCTTGATCGGGCCCTTCCAGATGGCGAAGCTGCCATCCTTCAGGCCCGCCTTGACGGCGTCCACCTTCGCTTTGACTTCGGCTGGAACGTCGGCGGCCACCGACACCATGTCAATGGCGCCTTCTTTCACGCCCCACCAAGAGCTGCCGGTGCTCCAGGTGCCGTTGAGAGCATCGCCCACCGCTTTTTTGTAGTACGGGCCCCAATTGATGACGGCAGAGCCCAAGTGCGCTTTGGGACCGTAGGCGGTCATGTCACTGTCCCAACCAAACGCGCGCTTGCCCAATTTCTCGGCGGTTTGCAGCACGGCCGAGGAGTCGGTGTTTTGCATCAGCACGTCAGCACCGCCGTTGACGAGCGATGTTGCTGCTTCTGTTTCTTTGGGTGGATCGAACCAGCCGTTCACCCAAACCACTTTGGTTTTGACCTTGGGGTTGACCGACTGAGCGCCCAGGGTGAAGCTGTTGATGTTGCGGATCACCTCGGGGATCGGTATGGAAGCCACCACGCCCAGGGTGTTGGTCTTGGTCATGCTGCCCGCGATGATGCCAGCCATGTAGGCACCTTCGTAGGTGCGGCTGTCGTAGGTGCGCATGTTGTCGGCGGTTTTGTAGCCGGTGGCGTGCTCGAACTTCACGTCCTTGAATTCGGGGGCCACTTTGAGCATGGGCTCCATGTAGCCAAAGGTGGTGCCAAACACCACTTTGTTGCCTTGACCGGCCAAGTCGCGGATCACACGCTCGGCATCAGCGCTTTCGGGCACGTTTTCCACAAAACTGGTCACGACTTTGTCGCCAAACTCGGCCTCAACCGCTTTGCGGCCATTGTCGTGTGCGAACGTCCAGCCGCCATCGCCCACGGGGCCCACGTAGGCAAATGCCACTTTCAGTGGCTCTGGTTTGGCCGGTGCGGGTGCAGCAGCAGGCGCCGCCGCAACGGGTTCTTCCTTTTTACCGCAAGCGGCCAGTGTGGCCACGGCAACGGCCGAAAGCGCCACCGCTTTCAACCACGAACGTTTGTGCAGATTTGCCATAAGGACTCCTTGAAAACAATCACCAACAACAGAATAAACAGCAGAAAACGGTCACAAATCACGAACCCGGGTAAAAGGGTTTGCCGATCGAAGCCGGCATATTAACGCGTATCCATTGTGGGTTTCGCGAAATCAATACCAAAACGATCACCGTGGCCAGGTAAGGCAACATGGTCAGGAACTGGCTGGGCACGTTCACACCCAAGCCTTGCAGATGGAATTGGAGCATGGTGACGCCGCCAAACAAATAAGCCCCAAGCAACACCCGTGCCGGGCGCCAGGTGGCAAAGGTGGTCAACGCCAGGGCAATCCAGCCTTTGCCAGCAACCATGCCCTCCACCCAAAGTGGGGTGTAAACCGTGGACACGTAGGCCCCCGCCAGCCCGCACAACGCCCCGCCAGCAACCACCGCCAACAAGCGAATGCGCCGCACCGGGTAGCCCAAGGCGTGGGCCGACTCAGGGCTTTCGCCCACACTGCGCAACACCAAGCCAGCACGGGTGCGGTACAAAAACCAAATCAGGCCCAAAGCCGCGGCCACGGTGGCATAAACCATGGGGTGGTGCTTGAAAAACGCGTTGCCCACAAAAGGCAGGTCGGCCAAAAAGGGCACCGAAAACTGGGTTTGCTCTGGCAGTTTTTCTTGCACAAACCGGGTGCCGGCAAAGGCAGAAAAACCCCCACCAAACAAACTGAGAGCCAAACCGGTGGCGTACTGGTTGGTGTTGAGCCAGATCACCAAGAGGCCAAAAACCAGCGCCAGCAAGGCGCCTGCGCCCATGCCGGCGAGCAGGCCCAAAAATGTGCTTTGGGTGCCCACCACGGTGGCAAACCCTGCAAGCGCCGCACACAGCATCATGCCCTCGGCGCCCAGGTTGACAATGCCCGCCTTTTCGTTGATGAGCAGACCCAGGGCGGCAATGGCCAAAACGGTGCCCGCATTGAGCGAAGCGGCCAGCAAAAGCGCAGTTGATTCCATTATTTACCCCACTTCACCCGGTAGGCGATCAACGTGTCACAGGCCAACAAGGCAAACAACAGCAGGCCCTGGAACACACCGGTGATGGACTTGGGCAGCCCCAATCGGGATTGGGCCAATTCGCCGCCGATGTAGAACATGCTCATCAAAATGGCAGAAAACACAATGCCGACCGGGTGCAGACGGCCCACAAACGCCACAATGATGGCCGCAAACCCATAGCCGGCGGGCACAAACGGCGTGAGTTGCCCAATCGGGCCGGCCACTTCCACCGCGCCGGCCAAACCGGCCATGCCACCCGACACCAGCAGCGCCACCCACAAAGCCCGGCGCGAAGAAAACCCGGCGTAACGCGCTGCCGCCGGGGCCAAGCCCCCCACTTGCTGGGCAAAGCCCGCGTAGGTGCGGAACAAATACACCCACACCGCGGCCACGCCTGCCAAGGCCAGCAGCAAACCGGCGTTCACCCGTGAACCCTGCATGAGTTTGGGTATTTGCGTGACCGCATCAAAGGTTTTGGTTTGCGGGAAGTTGTAGCCCAGCGGGTCTTTCCACGGGCCGTAGACCAGGTAGTTGAGCAGCTGAACGGCCACGTACACCAACATCAGGCTCACCAAAATTTCGTTGGCATTGAACTTGTCGCGCAGAAGCGCGACCACCCCGGCCCACACCATGCCGCCCACCACCCCCGCCAGCAAAATGGCCGGCACAATCCAGCCGCCCGTGGTTTTGTCGGCCAACAAGGCAACGCCACCGGCCGCGATGGCGCCGACCACAAACTGCCCTTCGGCCCCAATGTTCCAGACGTTGGACCGAAAGCACACCGCCAAACCCAGCGCAATCAGCAACAGCGGCGTGGCCTTGACCATGAGTTCGCCCAAGGCATAGGGCGTTTTGATCGGGTCCCAGAAAAACACCTGCAGCCCGCGCACCGGGTCTTTGCCCAAGGCGGCAAACAAAGCAATGCCTATGACCACCGTGATCACCAGCGCCAGCAAGGGCGAGGCATAGCTCCACAACGGCGACGGTTGCGGCCGAACTTCAAGCTTGAGCATGTGCGCCCTCCCACAAGCCCGACATCCAGGCCCCAATTTGTTCGACTGTGGCCTGCGCCCGCATCACCGTGGGCGACAGCCGCCCCTTGGCAATCACGTACAGCCGGTCGCTGATTTCAAACAGCTCGTCCAACTCTTCGCTGACCACCAGCACCGCACACCCCGCATCGCGCAGGGAGAGGATTTCGCTCCGTATCTGCGCCGAGGCACCCACATCCACGCCCCAGGTGGGCTGGCTGACCACAAACAGCTTGGGTTGGGCCGCGATTTCCCGGCCCACAATGAATTTTTGCAAATTACCGCCCGACAAGGATTTGGCCACCGCGTCGGGCCCATTGGCCTTGACCTTGTAGGTTTCAATAATGCCCTGGGCCTGCTGGCGCAGCGCCTTGAGGCGCAGCCAGCCCATGCGGCCCACGGCGTCGCGCCTTGAGAGCAGCAGGTTGTGCGCCAGACTCAAAGTGGGCACAGCGCCGCGCCCGAGCCGTTCTTCTGGCACAAAGTGCAGGCCCCATTTGCGGCGGCGCGCGGGGCTCAGGTGCGACACATCTTGCCCAGACACCCAAATGGTGCCCGCGGGTGCGCCTGGGTTCTCGCCCGAAAGCACTTGCAGCAGCTCGGCCTGGCCGTTGCCCGAAACACCGGCAATGCCCACCACCTCACCGGCCCGCACATTCAATGCCACGCCGGCCAGCGACGTGCCAAAAGGGTCGGCGCTGGGCAGAGTCAGGTTTTTGACTTCGAGCACGGTGTCACCGGGCGAATAAGCACGTGGCGCGAGCGCCGGCGGTTCGGCGCCGATCATCAGCCGGCTCAAGGAAGCATTGCTCTCTTGCCGGGGGTCGCACACTCCGGTCACCTTGCCCCCACGCATCACGGTGCAGTCGCTGCAGAGTTCGCGAATCTCATGCAGTTTGTGGCTGATGTAGAGAATGCTGCAACCTTGCGCGGCCAGCTTGCGCAACACCACAAACAGCTTTTCAACCGCTTGCGGCGTTAGCACCGAGGTCGGTTCGTCCAGAATCAGCAGCTGCGGATGGGTCAACAGCGCTCGGATGATTTCGACCCGCTGCATTTCCCCTACGCTGAGGGAGTGAACCGGCCTCAGGGGGTCAATGTCCAGGCCGTATTCCTGGGCCTTGAGGGCTATGCTCTCGCTCACCTCTTGCAGGCTCAGGGTCTTGTCCAGGCCCAGCCACACGTTTTCGGCCACCGTGAGCGTCTCGAACAAGCTGAAATGCTGGAACACCATGCTGATGCCCAGGGCCCGCGCCTCTTGCGGGTTGCGTATATGCACCGGCTTGCCGTTGAACAGCACCGCGCCATCGTCGGGTTTGACAGCGCCGTAAATGATCTTCATCAACGTCGACTTGCCGGCCCCGTTTTCGCCCAACACCGCGTGCACGGTGCCCGGCGCAACGGTGAGCGAAACGTTGTCATTGGCCACCACGCCGGGGTAGCGTTTGGTGATTTGGGTGAGCTGCAAACGAGGCGAAGCGTTCATGTAGCGACTTTGTGCGTGGGTGTCGTGCTGGGGTTACAGCGAACAAACCATCAAATTCGGCTTGTCAAAGCGGCCAACAATACAACAAGTTGCCCATTTTCTGAAAAAACTTCGCTATGGGTTTAACCCGCCTTGTGAAAAAGTTTCCGGTCTCTCATACTTGGTAGCACCTCAGCATCGAGATGGTTTTTTGATACGCTTTGGCTTCGCCACCGAAACACTGCGCATGACACACCCACCCACCTCTCAGCCCCTGACCTTTGTGAAACGTGGCACGCCGGTTTCACTGGCCAATGTACCACCCAGCCGAACGCTGCTGCAGGTGCTGCGCGACGACATGGGCCTGACCGGCACCAAAGAGGGTTGCGGCGAGGGCGACTGTGGCGCCTGCACGGTGGTGTTGGGTGAGCCCGATGGCGACGCCCTGCAATACCGGGCCGTGAACAGCTGCATCAAGCTGGCCCACTCGGTGCAAGGCCTGGCGGTGTGGACGGTAGAAGACTTGCAGCAGCCCGACGGCAGCTTGCACCCTGCCCAACAAGCCCTGTTGGACCACCACGGATCCCAATGCGGCTTTTGCACACCCGGGTTTGTGATGAGCCTGTTTGGCATGTACCAAAACCACGTGCGGCAGGGCTGCGCCATTTCCCGGGACCTGGCACAGGCCGATTTGTCGGGCAACCTGTGTCGCTGCACGGGTTACCGGCCCATATTGGAAGCCGCCCAAGCCATGGGAGACTTGCCGGCTCCCCCACAAAACGAAGCCGCTGTTCTGCTGGCATTGAAGGCGCTGGAACCCCGGCCGCCCGGCGAGCCTGCCCATGGCTACAGGGCCCCCACCACGCTCGAAGCCTTGTTGCAGGCACGTGCCCAGTGGCCCCAAGCCCAGCTGGTGGCAGGTTGCACCGACGTGGGGCTGTGGGTAACCAAGGGCTTGCAACAGTACACCCAGGTGTTGGACACCACCCGCGTGACAGAGCTCAAACAAATCTTGCAACACGGCAGCCACTTGGCCATAGGCGCTGCTGCGACCTTGACCGATGCCTTTGCTGCACTCACCAAAGACCGCCCCGAACTGCAGGCATTTGCCCAGCGTTTTGCCGGCCTGCCCGTGCGCAACGCCGGCACCTTGGGCGGCAATGTGGCCAATGGCTCCCCCATAGGCGACTCCATGCCCCTGCTGCTGGCCCTGGACGCCCAGCTGGTGCTGATGCGTTGGGACAACGGCAGCAACCAAGCGGTACAACGCCACCTACCACTCAAAGATTTTTACACCGGCTACCGCCAAAACGCCTTGCAGCCTGACGAGGTGCTGGCTTGGATCCATGTGCCCAAGGCCGGTCCCGGCTTCACACCGGGTTCAACCACCTGCGGTGAATGGCTGCGGGTTTACAAAGTGTCCAAACGCTTCGATGACGACATATCCGCCATCTGTTTGGCCATCGGGCTGCAAATTGAAAACGGCGTGGTTCGGCAAGCACGTTTGGGCGTGGGCGGCGTGGCAGCCACCCCGGTGCGGGCGGCCAAAACAGAGGCCGCCTTGCTGGGGCAGCCTTGGGACTTTGATTCAGCCCAGCGGGCCGCCGCCGTGCTTGCCGGTGAATTCACCCCTATTTCAGACATGCGTGCCAGCGCGCAATACCGCCAACGGGTGCTGGCCAACCTGCTCCAACGCGCCTGGCTGGAAAGTTCAGGCGCTGGCGCGAACCAAGCCATCAGCCTGGAAACCTTGCACGCCTGCTTGACCACCAGCAGCAACGGCGGCTACCCCGTTGAGCAGGAGGAACGCGCATGAACGACCGCGCAGCCAACCCATCCACCGCTTGCGGGCACCCCCACAAGCACGAAAGTGCTCGCGCCCAGGTGATGGGCGCAGCCACCTATGTGGACGACATGCCCACCTTGCAGGGCAGCTTGCATGCCGCCCCCATCATCAGCCAGGTGGCGCACGGCCGATTCAAGGGCCTTGATGCCTCAGAGGCGCTCGCCTTGCCCGGCGTACGGGCCATTGTTTCAGCAGCTGACGTACCGGGCGACCCGATGCTGGCCGCCTTTGCCCACGACGAACCTGTTTTTGCGCTGGACACCGTGCAACATGTGGGCCAAGTGCTGGGTTTGGTGGTGGCCGACGACATGGCCACCGCCCGGCAAGCCGCCAAACGCGTCAAACAACTCATTGAGGCCCTGCCCCCCGTGCTGGGGGTGCGTGAGGCCCATGCCCAACAAAGCTATGTGTTGCCCCCTGTGCATGTGGCCCGTGGCAATGCCGAGCTCGCCTTGCGCACCGCTCCCCACCGCCTGCACGGCAGTTTTGAGGTGGGGGGGCAAGAACATTTTTACCTGGAAGGGCAAATTGCCTATGCCGTGCCCCAGGAGCAACAGCAATGGGTGATTCACAGCAGCTCGCAGCACCCCGGAGAAATTCAACATTGGGTGGCGCACGCTTTGGGCATTGCCAACCACCGGGTGCGGGTGGAGTGCAGGCGCATGGGCGGGGGCTTTGGAGGCAAGGAAACCCAGGCCGGGCATTTGGCCGTGTGGGCGGCACTGGCAGCGCACAAGGTGGGGCGCCCCGTGAAACTGCGCCTGGACCGGGACGACGATTTTCTGATCACCGGCAAACGCCACCCCTTTGCCTACGACTACACCGTGGGCTTTGACGACACCGGCCGTCTGCATGGGCTGGACCTGACCATGCTGGCCAACTGCGGCTTCAGCGCGGACTTGTCTGGCCCGGTGGCCGACCGCGCTATTTTCCACAGCGACAACGCGTATTTTTTGGAAGATGTGGCCATTCACAGCTACCGCTGCAAAACCAACACCCAAAGCCACACAGCGTTTCGCGGCTTTGGGGGGCCGCAAGGCGTGATCGCAATTGAAACCATACTGGGAGACATTGCACGCCACCTGGGGCTGGACCCGCTGGACGTTCGGCTGCGCAACCTCTACGGCACAACCGACCGCAACACCACCCATTACCAAATGGCGGTGGAAGACAACATTCTTGAGCCTCTCATCACGCGCCTGGCCGAGACCGCCCGCTACCGGCAAAGGCGCGCTGAATTGGCCGGGTGGAACACCAGCAGCCCGGTGATCAAGCGCGGCTTGGCCCTGACGCCCGTCAAATTCGGTATCAGCTTCACCGCCACACTCTTCAACCAAGCCGGCGCATTGGTGCATGTTTACACCGACGGCAGCGTGTTGGTGAACCACGGCGGCACCGAAATGGGCCAAGGCTTGCACACCAAGGTGGCCCAAGTGGTGGCAGACGAATTGGGCGTGCCTTTCGAAAGCGTGATGGTCACCGCCAGCGACACCGCACGCGTGCCCAACGCCAGTGCCACCGCCGCCTCCAGCGGCACCGACCTCAATGGCCGAGCAGCGCAGTTTGCGGCCCGCAATGTGCGCCAGAACCTGGCCGCGTTTGTTTGCGGGCTCGACGGCTGCGGCGCCGGCGAAGTCAGCTTCCGGTCGGGGGAAGTCCGTACCCCAAAAAACACCCGCGCCTTTGCCGATGTGGTGGGCATGGCCTACGCCAACCGCATTCAACTGTGGAGCGACGGCTTTTACCGCACCCCCAAAATCCATTACGACAAAACCACCCTGACCGGGCGCCCTTTTTACTACTTTGCCTACGGGGCTGCCTGCACCGAAGTGGCCATTGACACCCTGACCGGCGAAAACCGCGTGCTGGCGGTGGACATCTTGCATGACGTGGGCCACAGCATCAACCCCGCCATTGACGTGGGACAAATAGAAGGCGGCTTCATACAGGGCATGGGCTGGTTGACCACCGAAGAATTGGTGTGGAATGCGCAGGGCAAGCTGGCCACACACGCACCCAGCACCTACAAAATACCCACCTCGGGCGATGTTCCCGCACACTTTCAGGTGGACTTGTGGCCCGAGCCCAACCGCGAAGACAACGTGTTCGGCAGCAAAGCCGTGGGCGAACCGCCCTTCATGCTCGGCATCAGCGTTTGGGAGGCCCTGCGCGACGCGGTGGCCCAAGCCAAGGGCAATGGCGCAATCGTTTCGATGAACGCGCCCGCCACGGCAGAACGAATCTTGGCCGCCCTGGGTTGAAGCACGCGCCTTAAAAGGCCAGGCCGTGGGCAGCCACCCAGCCCAAGCCCTCGTCGGTACCGCCGGCGGCAGAGTTGGCCGGCCTGTATTCACAGCCAATGTGGCCCTGGTAGCCCGCTTGGTCCAGCCATTCGAACAAGAACCGGTAGTTGATTTCGCCTGTGCCGGGTTCATTGCGGCCGGGGTTGTCGGCCAGTTGCATGTGAGCAATGCGGGGCAAGGCGCGGCGCATGGTCTGCGCGAGTTCGCCTTCCATGCGCTGGGCGTGGTAAATGTCGTATTGCAAAAACAGGTTGTCAGATCCCACCTCGGCCATCAGCGCCAAAGCCTGGTCGGTGCGGCTGACGAAAAAACCGGGCATGTCAAAGGTGTTGATCGGCTCCATCGTCAACTGAATGCCCTGCGCTTGGAGCGCGTTGGCGGCATGGCGCAGGTTGCTGACCAAAGTGGCACGGGCCACCGCTGCATCCACCCCCGGTGGCAGAAGCCCGGCCAAACAGTTCATGCGTGGGGTGCCCAAGGTTCGGGCGTATTGCAGAGCCGTTTGTACGCCTTCACGAAATTCCTCCACCCGATCTGGGTGACAGGCGATGCCGCGCTCGCCTTGTTCCCAATTGCCCGCGGGCAGGTTGTGAAGCACCAGCCGCAAACCGTGGGTGTGCAATTGGGTGGCAATGTCTTCAGCGGCAAAATCGTAGGGAAACAAAAATTCCACTGCCTTGAAACCACTGCGCGCAGCTGCCGCAAAGCGCTCCATAAATGGCAAGTCGTTGTAGAGCAGGGTCAGGTTGGCGGCCAGTTGCGGCATCAGGGTCTCCTAAAGCACCGTCAAGCACCTGGCAGCCGGGTCTGCACCCGCGTGAAAGGCGGCAGCCCTTGCAACAGGCGCTGGCCGTAGCTGGTTTGCGTCAGGCGACGGTCGTAACAGTACACATGGGCCTCGTCCTCCTCGGTGCGTATGGCCCGGCCCACCCATTGCGCGAGCCGTATGGCCGTGGCGGGCACCACCAACTCGGTGAACGGGTCGCGCCCCACCGAGCGCAACCATTCGGCCCGGGCCTCGCCCACCGGGTCATCGGGCGGGGCGAACGGCAGCTTGGTGATAAACAGGTCCTCGCACAACTGCCCCGGCAAGTCCAGCCCTTCGCCAAATGACTGCATGCCAAACACAATGGAAGGCTGGCCTTGCGCGACCCGATCACGGTGGCGAGCCAGCAATTGCCCTCTGGGCAAGGCGGTTTGCACCAACACGCTCGGGGCCAAATCATCGGGCAGGGCTTGTTCGGCCGCTTGCAGTTGCACCCGCGAGGTGAACAACACCAGCGCACCGTGCTTGACTTGGCGCAAGTCCGCCATCAAGGCACGCACCATTTCCTGGGTAAAAGCTTGGGCGTCTTTCGGGTCCGCCAGGTGGTCCACACACACCAGTCTGCCTTGGCGTGCAAAGTCAAACGGGCTGGGCACTTCCATGGACACGGTCGCGGGATCGCCGTGCAGCCCCACTTCTTTGAGAAAAAAATCAAACCGGCCGCAGCTGGCCAAAGTGGCCGAGGTGAGCACAGCCCCGCGCACCACAGACCACAAATGCTGCCGCAGAGTGGCGCCTGGCAAGGTGGGGCTGGCATGGGCCTGCAGCACCACAAAGTCACCCACGGTTTGCAGCGTGAACCACTTGGCCACTGGCGCGGCACCGTCGCCCACGTCTTGCAGCAAGGCCTGGGTGGTGGCAAACACCGCTTCCAGTCGGGGCGCCAGCGTGCCCAATTGCGCATACAGTTGCGACAGGCGGCGCGCCTCGTCGGGCTGGTCGCGCATCTCGGCCCGCAAGGCTTTGCTGACCGCACGCAGCGCGTCTAAAAACGCATTCGCGTGGTGAGCCAACTGGGTCAAAGGCTCCGCAAAATCAGAATGCAATTGGCCTTGGGGCACACGGGCGCGGGTGCTGGCGTTTGTGCCCGGCCCAGTGGTGGTGCGCCGCCAGCCACCCTGCCGCGTGGTTTCGGCCGTGGTTTCGCCGCGCAATTCGGCGCCGTGGTGGTGCATGGCCAATTTGGCCACGTCCTGCACGCGCTGCTTTACCTGGGCGGCGTGCTTGGGAATGTCCGCCACCTCTGACACCGCCAACATTCCGCCTGTGCGCACAGCCTTGCTGGCCAAACGGTCCACCCAGGTCAAGCGGCTCAAGTCCATGCTGTGCGCAAATTGGTCCAAGGCGGTGGCCGGCAGGTGGTGGGCTTCATCGAGCACCAACAAGCAGTTGTCCAGGTCAGGCAACAAACGCGAACCCACCGAAGACAACAACAGGTCGTGGTTCACCACAATCACCTGGGCGCCCACCAAGGCCTTGCGCTGCTCGTAATACGAACACTGGTTGTAGGCCGGGCAATGGCGTGCGGTGCATGAACTGGCCTCAGCCGCAATCGCGCTCCACCACTGGGTTTGCGGGGCTTGCCCCAAAGTATCGCGGTCGCCATCCCACTGCCCGCGGTCGAGCTGCTGGGCCAAATCTTGGTAGTAATGGGTGCGCTCCAGGGCCAGGGCCTCTGAGGTGGCCGCCCCACGGTGGGGGCCAGCCTCGGGGGCAAACAAATCGTCTTCGATCTGCCAGTCGTCATCGGGGCTGCTGTTGTCACCGGCGGCCCACCGGTCGAGCTTGAGTTTGCAAACGTAGCGCCCGCGCCCTTTGGCCAATGCGAATTTGAAGGGTTGCGGCAAAGTTGCCGCCAAAGCGGGCAAGTCTTTGTTCACCAGTTGCTCTTGCAAGGCCACCGTGGCGGTGGAAATCATCACCCGGGTGTTGCGGGCCAATGCCACGGCCACGGCGGGCGCGCCGTAAGCCAAAGACTTGCCCACCCCGGTGCCAGCCTGAATCACCGCAATCGAACGCTCGGGCTCCAGTGCTTCAACAGGCCCGTCTTCGTCCTCTGGGGGCTTGCCCAGGTCGGCCTCACTGAAAGTGGCGGCCACCTGCTCGGCCATCAAACGCTGGCCCGCGCGGGGGCGCAGACCGGTGCCGCCTTGAACCACGGCATCAAAGATTGCCACGGCCTCCCGGGCCCAGGTAGTTTTGCTCATGGTGGGCGAGTTTCGCACACAAAGCTGCAAGCACAAGTGATTGATTTGGCCTGATAATTGTTGAAAGAACGCCAAAAAATGCAAGCAGGGACCGCTTTTTGCCATCAAAGTATTCAATGAAATCAGCCGAGGGTTACACATCAACCCAAACAAAGTCCGCCAACCAAATGGCCGACGGGTGGTTGCACACTTTTGCGGTGTTGGTGTTGCCTGTGCTTGTTGTCATCATGAGCGTTTGGGCCCTCTCCCAATGGCAATCAGATTACAAAGTGGCCGAACCGGGCAATGTCGGTTTTCGCGCGGTAGAGCAGTCTGACGGTGATTGGTCCCCATCGAAAGCGCGTGCGCAGTTGCTCAATGCAACCCCGGTCACTGCCTGGGATACGCGGCTGTCTGAAACACCGATTTGGTTTTCAACTTCTTTGCCGCCCCGGGCCCCGGCAGTTCCCGGTGTGACCAGCCCGCCTGTTGGGTTGGATTTTCCGTCTCGGCACAACCTGCACCTTGATTGTTGGGATGCAGACACGCTCGCGCCGCTGGGCAATGCCAACCGGGACGCCCAAACCGGCCGCTTGCAGCCCTCGCGGGCAGGCTTTGCCCTGGTGCTGATGCCCGAGCAAGTGGTGTCGAATGTGCTTTGCAAAGCGCAATTTATGGGCCCCGCGCGGTTGACTGTGCAGCTCTGGCCGCTGGAAGACTTGAAAATCAAACAGCAGGAATTTCACCGCAATTCGGGGCTGCTGGAAGGCGGCATGCTGGTTTTGGCAGCGTTTATGCTGATTGCTGGGCTCATCAACCGCAACAGCCATTACATGCTGTTCGCTGCCTGGCTGGTGGTCAACCTGCGCATGGCGGCGCTGTCGGCCGGGTGGGACACCCAGTGGCTGGGGCACAGCATTCCTGCCGACTGGCTTCCCACTTTGCGCGCTGTCACCCTGGCCCTTTTTTACGGGGTCACCTATTCGCTGTTTCGCGCCCTGTTTGCTGACCAGTTGCAGCGGCTGAACCACCCTTGGCCACTCACTTTGGCCAAGTGGATCAGTTTGCCCTTGCCACTGTTGGCCCTGGCCCTGCCCTACAAAACCTTTTTGCCGGTGATTTGGGTCAGCACGGGCGTGGGTGTGGTCATTTTGGTGTACCTGTTGGTGCGTATTTTGTTTGGCGCACGCAACTGGGTCGCGATTTGGTATGCGAGTTCAATTGCCATCACTTTGTTTGCGAGTTTGTACGAGGTGGTCGCGGCATCGCTGGGGTTGCAAGGGCTGATCGGCACCTTCAACAGCGTTACGGCCGCCCTCACATCCAGCCTGCTTACCTCGCTGGCAATTGCCGAGCAAATGCGCGAAGCCCATGCCAGCCGGTTGGCGGCGCAAGCCGAGCTGGAACACACCTACGAAGTCGTGCCGGTTGGCCTTTTCACCCTTGACACCAATGGCTGTTTTTTGAGCGCCAACCCAGCGCTGGAGACGCTGCTGAACGCGCCTCGCCTGGCCCAGTTGCAAGCGCCTTGGGATCAACACTTTGGGAACGGTACCTGGCATGCCATGCGGGCGCTGCTGGCCCACGGCAAACCCATAGAAATGGAACTTTCGCTGGCGGCGCAAAGCCCAAGCGCCGATCCCACCGCGCTGCCCGGCAAAAACCACTACTGGCTCAAAGCCACCATGGCCGGCGAAACCGTAGAAGGCAGCCTGCAAGACGTGACAGACAAAGTGCTGGCAAAAGAACGGCTGGAATTTTTGGCCAATCACGACCCGCTGACCAAGGCCTTGAACCGCCGCGGAATCGAAGCGGTGTACGGTCCGGCAC
>JACCDQ011873706.1_pt1 | contig 18934 bp, 12 predicted proteins | sample 7446031 | NCBI WGS metagenome assembly JACCDQ01 (sample SAMN15323442, study PRJNA562643) | freshwater metagenome | isolation source: river surface water | place: USA:Blue River Watershed | collected 2017-08-17
CCCGGCGGAACGCGAAAAGCGCCGCCCGGAATACGACGATCGCCTCGAATTCGAGTGCAAGACCATCCTGCAGATGGGCTTCCCCGGCTACTTCCTGATCGTGGCCGACTTTATCAACTGGGCCAAGAACAATGGTGTGCCGGTCGGGCCGGGCCGGGGATCGGGGGCCGGTTCGCTGGTGGCGTATTCCCTGGGTATTACCGATCTGGACCCACTGGCGTATGCGCTGCTGTTTGAACGATTCCTGAATCCGGAGCGGGTGTCGATGCCCGACTTCGATATCGACTTCTGCCAGGACAACCGCTGGAAGGTGATCGAGTACGTGCGTCAGAAGTACGGCGCCGATGCCGTATCGCAGATCGCGACCTTCGGCACGATGTCGTCGAAGGCAGTGATTCGCGATGCGGGCCGCGTGCTGGATCTACCGTACAACTTCTGTGACCAGCTCTCGAAGCTGATACCGGTGGTGCAGAACCGGCCGGTGTCGCTGACCGAGGCCTTGGTCGCCGAACCACAGTTGCAGGAACGTTACGAGCGTGAAGAAGAGGTCAAGGAACTCTTTACGCTGGCCAACAAGCTGGAAGATCTGACGCGCAATGTGGGCATGCATGCGGGCGGTGTGCTGATCGCGCCGGGCAAGCTGACGGACTTCTGCCCACTCTATGTGCAGCCGGGTGGCGACGCGGTGGTGAGCCAGTTCGACAAGGACGATGTAGAAAAAGTCGGACTGGTGAAGTTCGACTTTCTGGGCCTGCGTAACTTGACGATTATCGAGCTGGCGCTCGACTACGTGAAGCGTTTAACGGGCGAACGCCCCGATCTCAGTGCGCTGGCCTTTGATGACCCCGAGGCCTACCAGATTCTGAAGGACGCCAATACGACGGCGATCTTCCAGGTGGAATCGGAAGGCATGAAGAAGCTGCTCAAGAAGCTGGCGCCCGACCGTTTCGAAGACATCATCGCCGTGCTGGCACTCTACCGGCCGGGCCCGCTGGGTTCGGGCATGGTGGACGATTTTATTCTGCGCAAAAAGGGGCTGCAGAAGATCGACTACTTCCACGAGTCGCTCAAGGCCTGCCTGACGCCAACCTATGGCGTGATCGTGTATCAGGAGCAGGTGATGCAGATCTCGCAGCTGATCGGCGGCTATACGCTGGGCGCAGCCGATATGCTGCGCCGGGCGATGGGTAAGAAGAAGCCTGAGGAGATGGCCGAACATCGCGGCATCTTTAATGAGGGTGCGACGCAGAGCGGGATCGACGGCAAGCTGGCCATGCAGCTGTTTGACCTGATGGAAAAGTTTGCTGAGTACGGCTTTAACAAGTCGCACACGGCGGCCTATGCGGTGGTGACGTATCACACCGCCTGGCTCAAGGCGCACCATGCCGCGGCTTTTATGGCGGCGACCTTATCCTCGGACATGGATAACACCGACACGGTGAAGATCTTCCATGATGACGCCAAGGCCAACGGGCTGACGATTCTGGGGCCGGATGTGAATACGTCCGAGTTCCGCTTTGCGCCAGTCGATGCCAAAACAATCCGGTACGGCCTGGGCGCCGTTAAAGGCACGGGCGAAAACGCGGTGACGGCCATTATCGGGGCCCGCGAATCCGGTGGCCCTTTCAAGGACATTTTCGATTTCTGCCAACGGGTGGATCGCCGTATCGTGAATCGGCGGGCGATGGAAGCGTTGATCCGGGCCGGTGCCTTTGATGCAATCGACAGTGAGCGCGCCCGGGTGCTGGCGCAGCTGGGGCTGGCCATCGAAACCGCCGACCAGGAAGCTGCAAACGCGCATCAGAATTCGTTATTCGGCATGGATGATGTGGCGCCGGCGACTCAGGCCCGACCTGGTTCGGCCGATGCACAGTATCCGGTGTGGAGTGATCGCCAGAAACTGATTGAAGAAAAATCCGCATTGGGCTTCTTCTTCTCGAATCACCCCTTCTCGATTGTGCGTGATGAAGTCCGCACGCTGTGCCCGACGCCGATCAGTCGTCTGGAAGCCGGGCGCGATGCCACGATCGTGGCCGGGATTGTGACCGAGGTGCGCACGCAAATGACCCGGCGCGGCAAGATGGCGTTCGTGACGCTGGACGATGGTGATGGCCGGATCGAGGCGGCCGTGTTCAGCGAACTCTTTGATGCCCAGCGTCATAAACTGCGCATGGACGAATTGCTGCTGGTCGAGGGCAAGGTCAGTCGGGATGAATTCCGGGATGCGCTCAAGTTGGGCGTTGACCGCTTGCTGACCTTTAACGAGGCACGGGCGCAGTGGGCCAGCCGGTTACGATTGGATCTGCGTGAACTCGATCTGAAAGCGCTGGGCGGGGTGCGCCGCATTCATGATCTGTTGCAGCCCTTTGCCCAGATGGCGGAGTCGAGTACGACGAAGGGCTGCCCGGTGACGCTGACCTACAGCAATGGCAAGGCCGAAGCAGAGCTGGAGCTCGGCGACAGCCTGCGCGTGCGACCCGATACCGATCTGATCGATGCCTTACGCGGTCTCGTCGGTCGCGACCGGGTCCGACTGGACTATCAGCTGGGCGCGCAGCAACGCGTCCGTTAGGCTATAGCTGATACCGCGGGGGCCGAGTGTTTCGGCAAAGCCCGAACGCTCGATCATCGAAGCCGGCTGGTTATTCAGGCTGCAGATAATAAGCTGGCCACCGATCTTGGAAAGCGTCCGGTTCAGTGTTTGCAGAATATCCAGACCGGTCGTGTCCAGCGACACCGTTTTAGACATGTCGAGTATCAGCACCCGGGTGTGATGCTTCGGATCGGCCACCAGTTCCTCTAGCTTACCGATCGATGCGAAGAAGAGTGAACCGTAGATCTTGAATGCGGCAATATGCGATTCACCCCGGTCGTTACTCAGTGCGCCGGAGCCATAATAATCTTCCAGCGGGATCCGCTCGACCTGAGTCAGGTCGGACATGCGATACAGGTAGAACAGGCAGGCGAGGATCATGCCCAGCTCAACCGCCAGCGTCAGGTCAAAGACCACGGTGACGATGAAGGTAGAGACCAGAATGATGCGGTAGGGCATCGGGTAGCGTTTGAGCACGACAAACTCGTGCCACTCCCCCATGTTCCAGGCAACCAGCATCAGAATCGCCGAGAGGGCCGGCAGCGGTACGTACACAGCGGCCGGGGCGGCGACCAGGACCACGAGCAGCAGGGTGAGCGCATGGAAGATCCCGGCGAAGGGTGAGCGGCCACCGGCACGCACGTTGGTGGAGGTCCGGGCAATGGCGCCCGTGGCGGCAAACCCCCCGAATAGCGGGGCCACGATGTTGGCAATCCCCTGAGCCATGAGTTCCTGATTCGGGTCATGCCGGTCGTCGATCGCGGCATCGGCAACGCGCGCCGAGAGCAGTGATTCGATGGCGCCAAGCAGCGCAATGGCAATGGCCGGCTGGATCAGCTGGTTGAGGGTAGAGAGTGTGAGTGATGGCAGGGCCAGGGCGGGGATATCCCGCGGGATGCCACCAAATTTGGAGCCAATGGTTTCTACCGGGAACTGGAAGATGGCCTGGGCGGCGGTTGCGGCCAGCAGCAGGGCGAGTGGACCGGGGATTTTGCCCAGCGCCGGAACCCAGCGCGAGACCTGCTTGTTCCAGAGGACCAGCGCCACGAGGGAGGTTGCAGACATTGCAACCGTTGGCATGCTCATGGTGCCGGCGTAGTGCCATAGCGTCTCCATCCGTTCGAAGAACTCGGCGGGCATGCTGGGGATCTGTAGACCAAAGAAATCCTTGATCTGGCTCATGAAGATCACCACGGCAATCCCGTTGGTGAAGCCGATGACCACGCTGATGGGAATGAAGCGGATCAGTACGCCCATCTTGGTCAGTCCCATGATGAAGAGCAGGACGCCGGCGATGATGGTGGCGACCATCAGGTTCTGGAAACCGTAAATGCTGACAATGCCAAAGACGATGGGGATAAAGGCGCCAGTGGGGCCCCCGATCTGCACGCGAGAACCCCCGAACACCGAGATGATGAAACCGGCAACGATAGCGGTCCAGATGCCGGCAGTGGGTGAGCACCCCGAGGCGATGGCAAAGGCAATGGCCAGTGGTAGCGCCAGAACACCCACAGTCACGCCGGCCGCCATATCCTTGGCCAGCAGCTCCGGCGTGTAATCCTTGAGGCAGTCCAGTAGTTTCGGGCGGAAGCGGGCGAGCGGCAATTTACCCGTCAACTTGTCGGTAAATCCTGTTGACGATATGGCCTCGGTACTCTCGACCCCGCTCATGCGCATCCTCCCCCGTGCTGTCCATCAGCGGGAAAGTGTCTGGGTCTGTTAATGCCTATGCTGGCGCCCGTGGCTTTGCCGCCGGAATATAATTCCCTATAGTGTAACCGGTTATTTGACGCGCATGCCAGCCTGGGCGCCGGAATCCGGGCTCAGGATGTAGAGTCCCGGCGTGTTGCCGTCGCTGTCTGATGCCGCCAGGACCATCCCCTCCGATAGGCCGAATTTCATTTTGCGCGGGGCCAGGTTGGCCACCATCACCGTTAGGCGGCCGATCAGTTGTGCCGGGTCGTAGGCCGATTTAATGCCGGCGAAGACCTGGCGATACTTTGGTTGGTCGTTCTCGGTCTCGCCGATATCGAGCTGCAGACGAATGAGTTTATCGGCACCTTCGACATGTTCGGCATTCACAATTTTGGCGATACGCAGATCGACTTTGGTGAAGTCATCGATGCTGATGTGATCGTTGGTCTGGTCTTTAGCGGCTTCCACGTTGGCGGCTTTCTTTTCGGATTTCTTGTCGTTCGATTTTTCCGCCTTGGGCGACTCGGTCGCCTGGAGGGATTCGGCGTTGGCAGCGATGAGGGCATCCACCATCGGCCGTTCGATGCGGTTCATCAGGTGCGCGTACTCGTTGATGCGGTGGCCGGCCGGCAGTGGATGGCGGGCATCGGCCCAGGTGAGTGGCGGTGCGTTGAAGAAGCATTCGACCTGGGTGACCAGCGCCGGCAGCACCGGCTTCAGGAGCACCGACAGGCTGCGGAACAGATTCAACGCGGTGCTGGCAACGATGTGCAGTTGTGCACGTTGCTCAGGGTCTTTAGCCAGCAACCATGGCTGCTTGTCATTGACGTAGAGGTTGGCCTCATCCGCCAGGTGCATGATCTGGCGCATGGCGCGGGCACTGTCACGCGCCTCCATGGCGGCGGCAATTTCGGTCAGCGCCTCATCGGTGATGATGCGGTCAAACACGGCGCGATCGGTCTCGCCGAGGGCGCCATCAAATTGCTTCTTGATAAAACCGGCGCAGCGGCTGGCGATGTTGACGTACTTGCCGACCAGATCGCTATTGACCTTGGCGATGAAGTCATCGAGGTTCAGGTCGATGTCTTCCATCGTGCCGTTGAGCTTGCTGGCGAAGTAGTAACGCAGCCACTCCGGGTTGAGCTTCTGTTGCAGGTAGCTCTCAGCGGTGATGAAGGTGCCACGAGACTTCGACATTTTGGCGCCATCAACAGTGAGGAAGCCGTGGGCGCAAATGCGGGTCGGCACACGAAAACCGGCCTGGTGGAGCATGGCCGGCCAGAACAAAGCGTGGAAATAGAGAATGTCTTTGCCGATGAAGTGCACCAGTTCGGTCTTTGAACCCGCCTTCCAGACGGCGTCAAAATCACGCCCTTCCTTCTTAGCGAGTGCCTTGAAGGCGCCCATGTAACCGATGGGGGCATCGAGCCAGACGTAGAAGTACTTGCCCGGCGCATCGGGAATCGCAAAACCGAAGTAAGGCGCATCGCGCGAGATATCCCAGTCGCTGAGTTTGTTTTCACCCGGTTCGCCCAGCCACTCCTGCATCTTGTTGGCGGCTTCGTGCTGCAGCACCGGGATGCCATCCGGCGCGCTACGCGTGAACTCGCGCAGGAACTGCTGGCAACGCGGATCAGAGAGCTTGAAGAAGTAGTGTTGCGAAGGCTTGAGCACCGGGATGCTGCCGGAAACGGCCGAGCGCGGGTTCTTTAGTTCCGACGGGGTGTAGGCCGCGCCACAGACCTCACAGTTGTCACCGTACTGGTCCTCGGCACCACACTTGGGGCAGGTGCCTTTGATAAAGCGGTCGGGCAGGAACATGCCCTTGTCGTTGTCGTAGTACTGCTCGATCTCGCGGACGTCGATCAGACCGGCATCGCGCAGATTGCGGTAGATGGTCTCGGCACATTCGCGATTTTCATCGCTGTGCGTCGAGTGATACAGATCAAAGGCGATGTTGAAGCCCGTAAAGTCGCGCAGGTGTTCCTGGTGCACGCGGGCGATCAGCGCCTCCGGCGTAATGCCTTCCTTTTCGGCGCGCAGCATGATCGGCGTGCCGTGCGTGTCATCGGCACAAACGTAAGTGGCCTGGTTGCCGATCAGGTTCTGGAAGCGCACCCACATATCGGTCTGGATGTATTCGACCAGGTGACCGAGGTGGATGGCGCCGTTGGCGTAGGGCAGAGCAGAGGTAACGAGCAATTGACGTGTCATGGCCGCAATTTTAGCCGATCAGGGCCAGACCACGCGCGCTGCAGGGGCATTTAAGCGGGGATTTGCTTCAAAAAACGCCGTAAAATTTGCGCGTGTCCACAAATATAATCAATTAACCCCTATGACGACCCCCCAAGATACCACTGGCCGTGCTGCAGAGATTCTGGCTAACCTGATCGACCCGTTTACCGCGAAACCCTATGTTCCGGCGAACCAGATGGCGAGTGCGCTGAGTTTTGCGCCGGGTGAGTGGCGGGTCCGCGTACAGGTCGGGTATCCGATTGCGCGGGTTGCCACAGATATCCAGGGGCGAATTGCCACTGCATTAGCGCCCGTAGCCGGTGATACGCCGGTGCGCGTTGATGTGAGCGCCGTGATTGAGGCCCATGTGGTGCAACGGAACCTGCCCTTGCTCAAGGGGGTGAAGAATCTGATCGCTGTGGCCTCCGGCAAGGGCGGGGTGGGCAAGAGCAGTACGGCGGTGAATCTGGCGTTGGGCCTGGCCCAGCAGGGCGCGCGCGTGGGTTTGCTCGATGCTGACATCTACGGCCCATCGATTCCGCAGATGCTCGGGGTGGGTGGTCAGCAACCGCACTCGCCGGATGGTAAGCACATCGAAGCGATTTCGGCGCAGGGGATTGCGCTGATGTCGATTGGCTTTCTGGTGGATGCGGATTCGCCCATGGTCTGGCGCGGCCCGATGGTAACGTCGGCACTGGAGCAGCTGTTACGCGATACCCTGTGGGGTGATTTGGACTATCTGGTCGTCGACATGCCACCGGGCACGGGCGATATCCAGCTGACGCTGGCGCAAAAGGTGCCGGTCACGGGTTCGGTCATCGTCACAACGCCGCAGGACATTGCCTTACTCGACGCCCGTAAGGGTATTCGCATGTTCGAAAAGGTTGGCGTGCCGATTCTGGGCATCGTCGAGAATATGTCGGTCCATATCTGCAGCCAATGTGGCCATGCCGAGTCGATTTTCGGCGAAGGCGGTGGCGAGAGTCTGGGGGCGGATTTCCAGGTGCCGTTGCTGGGTAAATTACCGCTGGATCTGCGCATCCGACAGGGGTTGGATGCCGGTCAGCCCATCGTGGCGGCCGATCCGGAAAGCCCGATTAGCCAGCAGTATCGCGACATTGCCCTACGGGTGGCGGGCGCGATTGCGGCCCGGGCCCGGGATATGAGCCATAAATTCCCGAAAATCGTCGTCGAATAAGGTCTTTTGACCGTCAATCCGGCTTGATTAGGGCCACAACAGGGTACAATTTCCGCCAATTTTCCTGAATTCGAGACCCCGGTCGGGGCGCCTGGAGTGGGTATGAGCATCAAGTCTGACAAGTGGATTCGCCGCATGGCCGAACAGCACGGCATGATCGAGCCGTTTTCGCCCGATCTCGTGCGCGAAGTGAATGGCCAGAAGATTGTGTCGTACGGTACCTCGAGCTACGGCTACGATATCCGCTGCGCCCGCGAATTCAAGGTGTTCACCAATATCAACAGCACCGTGGTTGACCCGAAGGCCTTCGATCCGAAATCCTTCGTTGAAGTCGAATCGGATGTCTGCATCATCCCGCCGAACTCGTTTGCCCTGGCCCGCACCGTGGAGTACTTCCGTATTCCGCGCAGTGTGCTGACTGTATGCCTGGGTAAGAGCACCTATGCCCGTTGCGGCATCATCGTTAACGTAACGCCCTTCGAGCCGGAGTGGGAAGGCTACGTCACGCTGGAATTTTCGAACACCACGCCGCTGCCTGCCAAGATTTACGCCGGCGAAGGCTGTGCCCAGGTGCTGTTCTTTGAATCTGACGAAGTGTGTGAGACCTCGTACAAGGACCGTGGTGGCAAATACCAGGGCCAGGTCGGTGTCACACTCCCGAAAATTTAACGCCTTAGACTGCGTTTCATTGCCTCATCGCTCCGCGTGACCGGCCTGCCGGCACGCGGAAGTTCTTTCTGGCCCAGGAGTTGCCATGAAATTTCATTTTCCGATCATCATCATTGACGAAGACTTCCGTTCCGAGAACGCCTCGGGTCTGGGTATCCGCGCCCTGGCCGAAGCGATCGAAAAGGAAGGTATGGAGGTTCTGGCGGTCACCAGTTATGGTGATATGACCTCGTTCGCGCAACAACAGAGCCGCGCCTCGGCCTTCATCCTGTCGGTCGATGACGAAGAGTTATTGAACCACGAAGACCAGACCATTGCTGACTTACGTGCCTTCGTGGAAGAGATTCGTTACAAGAATGCCGATATCCCGATTTTCCTGCATGGCGAAACACGGACATCGCGGCACATCCCGAATGACATCCTGCGTGAACTCCATGGTTTTATTCATATGTTTGAGGATACGCCGGAGTTCATTGCGCGCAATGTGGTGCGCGAAGCGCGCGCTTATATGGACTCGCTGCCGCCGCCGTTTTTCCGCGCGCTGACGCATTACGCCGCCGATGGCTCGTATTCCTGGCACTGTCCGGGTCACTCGGGCGGGGTCGCATTCCTGAAGAGCCCGGTCGGTCAGATGTTCCATCAGTTCTTTGGCGAGAACATGCTGCGCGCCGACGTGTGTAATGCGGTGGAAGAACTGGGCCAGCTGCTCGATCACACGGGTCCGGTCGCCGCCTCGGAGCGTAATGCTGCGCGCATCTTCAACTGCGATCACCTGTACTTCGTGACCACCGGTACTTCGACCTCGAACAAGATCGTCTGGCACTCTACCGTGGCGCCGGGCGATATTGTGGTGGTGGATCGTAACTGTCATAAGTCGGTGCTGCATTCGATCATCATGACCGGGGCAATTCCTGTGTTCCTGATGCCGACGCGCAATAACTTCGGCATCATCGGCCCGATTCCGCAGAGCGAGTTCTCGTGGGATAGCATCCAGAAAAAGATTGCCGCCAACCCGTTCATTACCGACAAGAACGCCAAGCCACGTGTGCTGACGATTACGCAATCGACCTACGATGGCATTCTGTACAACGTCGAAGAGATCAAGGAGATGCTCGACGGCAAGATTGATACGCTGCACTTTGATGAGGCCTGGTTGCCACACGCGGCCTTTCATGACTTTTATGGTGACTACCATGCCATCGGCGCAGACCGCCCACGTTGTAAGGAGTCGATGGTGTTTTCAACCCAATCGACGCACAAGCTGCTGGCAGGCCTGAGCCAGGCCTCGCAGATCCTGGTGCAGGACTCGGATGACCGCAAGCTGGATCGCGATGTCTTTAACGAAGCCTACCTGATGCACACGTCGACCTCGCCGCAGTATTCCATCATCGCATCGTGTGATGTCGCGGCCGCGATGATGGAAGAGCCGGGTGGTACCGCGCTGGTGGAAGAATCCATTGCCGAGGCGCTAGATTTCCGCCGTGCCATGCGTAAGGTTGATGAGGAGTGGGGCGCTGACTGGTGGTTCAAGGTCTGGGGGCCGGATGATCTTTCCGAAGAGGGGATCGAAGAGCGCGAGGCGTGGATGCTCAAGCCCGGTGAGCGCTGGCATGGATTCGGCCAGCTGGCCGATGGCTTCAATATGCTCGATCCGATCAAGGCGACCATCATCACCCCGGGGCTCGATGTGGATGGCGCGTTCTCGGAAGATATCGGCATCCCGGCGGCCATCGTGACCAAATACCTGGCCGAGCACGGTGTGATCGTCGAGAAGTGCGGCCTGTATTCCTTCTTCATCATGTTCACCATCGGCATCACCAAGGGCCGCTGGAACACGATGGTGACCGAGCTGCAGCAGTTCAAGGATGACTACGACCGTAATCAGCCGTTGTGGAAGGTGTTGCCGGAGTTCTGCCAGAAATATCCGCGTTACGAAAACATCGGCCTGCGGGATCTCTGCCAGCAGATCCACGATGTGTACAAGAAGAATGATGTGGCGCGTCTGACCACCGAGATGTATCTGTCAGATATGGTGCCGGCAATGCGTCCGGCCGATGCCTTTGCCAAGATGGCACATAAGGAAATCGAACGTGTCCACATCGATGATCTGGAAGGCCGCATCACGGCCATGCTGGTGACGCTTTATCCGCCGGGCATCCCATTGCTGATTCCGGGTGAACAATTCAATAAGACGATCGTGAACTATCTACAGTTTGCGCGTGAGTTCAACGAACGATTCCCGGGTTTTGAGACCGATGTGCACGGGCTCGTGAAAGGCGAAAAAGACGGCAAGACTGCCTACTACGTCGATTGTGTTCGCTAATGCCTGGCGCTGAGTCCCGCAGGGGACTTAGCGCTGGTAGGTGACAAAGGCGTAGGCTAAACCGGTAGCGCTGGTGTGGGGTTCGCGAGTGACTTCACGCCAGTCGTTGGCAAAATCCGGGAACAGGGTGTCGCCGATGGCGTCGATGCCCACCTCGGTTATGATCAATCGGGCAGCGAGCGGCAGCGCCTGTTTGTAGAGTTCGGCGCCGCCGATGATGTAGGCCGTGGTGTCGCCAACCGCGGCAAGTGCTTCAGCTAAACCCCCAAAGACCTCGGCCCCCGTGGCGCTGTAGTCTGCCTGACGGGTGATGACCATGTTGCGGCGATTGGGCAGCGGGCGCCCCAGAGATTCCCAGGTTTTGCGGCCCATGATGATGGGGTGGCCGCTGGTCATTTCCTTGAAATGCTTCAGGTCTTCCGGCAGATGCCAGGGGAGTGCGCCCCGGCCTTCGTCATTCGTGCAACCGATGATGCCGTTGCGGGCCACCGCTACAATGATCGCCAGATTCGGGTGAATCATGTCAGCCATGGGTGGTTTGTGTCCAGTCGATGAGCCCGCGTGTCGAGGCGTCGAGTGCATCCTTGCCGGCGTCACCATTCAACACAGGCAGTACGCGGGAGGCCAGCTGTTTACCGAGCTCAACACCCCATTGGTCAAAGGAATTGATGCCCCAGATGACGCCCTGAACAAACACCTTGTGTTCGTAGAGGGCGAGCAGGAGGCCAAGGTGATACGGATCCAGACGCGGCAGCATGAGCGTGGTCGAGGGTTGATTACCGGCAAACACTTTATGCGGCAGCAGGGCATCGAGCTGGCTGGCAGGTAGGCTGGCGGCTTCAAGCTCGCTACGGGCCTCTGCTTCGGTTTTGCCGAAGGCCAGCGCCGCGCTCTGTGCAAAACAGTTAGCCAGTAACGGCGCCTGGTGGCCGGGGAGCGGATAGTCGCTGAGCGCTGTCGCGATAAAGTCGCAGGGCACCAGCCAGCCACCCTGATGCAGCAACTGGAAGAAGGCATGCTGGCCATTGGCACCGATTTCACCCCAGACGATGGGGTTGGCGGGGCAGGTGAGCGGTTGGCCATCCCGATTGACGGTTTTGCCGTTGGATTCCATCTCCAGCTGCTGCAGGTAACCCGGTAGGTGGCGCAGCGATTCGTTGTACGGCACGATGGCTGACGTATGGGCGCCCAGGAAATTGGTATTCCAGATACCCAGCAGGGCAAGCAGTACCGGCAGGTTATCTTTGAACGGGGTCTCACGGAAATGGTGATCCATGGCCTGGGCGCCGGCAAGCAGACGTTCGAAACCGCTCATGCCAATGCTGATGGCCAGTGGCAGGCCGACGGCCGACCACAGGGAGTAACGACCGCCAACCCAGTCCCACATCGGTAGCACCTGTGTCGGCGGGATGCCGAATTCGGCCGCCCGCTCTGGATGCGCCGAGACCGCGACAAAGTGTTTGGCCAGGGCGTCTTCGGAACCGGTATGCGCCAGCATCCAGTTGCGGGCGCTCGCCGCGTTGATCATCGTCTCCTGCGTGGTGAAGGTCTTGCTCGCGATGATGAACAGCGTCGTGCGCGGATCCAGCGTTTCCAGTAGAGGCGCGAGGTGGGCACCATCGAGGTTGGACACGTAATGGACGTGCAGCCCCGGATGCGAAAAGGCCGACAGAGCACGCGTGCACATCTTGGGGCCCAAATCAGAGCCGCCGATACCGATATTGACGACATGGCGAATGGTGTCGCCGGTGTAGCCTTTCCACTGGCCACTGCGGAGTTGTTCAACAATCGCCGCCATCTGTTCGCGCACACGACGTACTTGTGGCATCACATCGTCGTTGGCCGAAGGAAAGGCCGTGTCATCCAGATGCCGTAATGCCGGATGCAATACAGCGCGTTCTTCACTGACGTTGATCTTTTCGCCGGCAAACAGGCGCTCACGCCAGCCCGCCACGTCGGCGGCCTCAGCCAGCGCAACCAGATGATGCAGCACATCCTCATCGAGGCGTTGCTTCGAAAAGTCGAGGAGCAGACCATCAGTCTGTCGCGAGAAGTGCTTGAAGCGATCCGGGTCGCTGGCAAACAGATCGCGCAGATGCGTGTGCGCCAGGCGATCCCGGGCGGCGCTCAGGCGCGACCAGGCAGCGGTTTGGGTGATATCACGGGACATGTTGAAAACGCGTTGGAATCAGACGGCGACTGGCGCCGGTATGTGCGGATGCGGGTCGTAGCCTTCGAGCGTAAAGTCTTCAAAGCGGAAGGCGAACAGGTCCTTGACCTCGGGATTGATGCGCATCACGGGCAGCTTGCGGGTGTCACGGCTCAGTTGTAGCTTGGCCTGTTCCAGATGGTTGCTGTAAAGGTGTGCGTCGCCCAGCGTGTGAATGAATTCGCCGGGGCGATAGCCGCAGACTTGCGCAATCATCATGGTCAGCAGCGCATAGGAAGCAATGTTGAACGGGACGCCGAGAAAAATGTCGGCACTGCGCTGATAGAGCTGGCACGACAGGCGTGGTCGTTGGTCGGTATCGCCTGGCGCTGGCGGCGCTACGTAGAACTGGAATAGGGCATGGCAGGGCGGAAGCGCCATACGATCAACTTCACCCGGGTTCCAGGCACAGACCAGGTGGCGACGAGAGTCCGGATTGTTCTTCAGGCCATCCACCAGTTGGGTGATCTGGTCGATGGTACGGATGGTCGGTGGTGCACCGTCCGTGCCCGGCACCACGGTTTCCCAGCGGCGCCACTGTTTGCCATAGACCGGCCCCAGTTCGCCGTTTTCGTCAGCCCAGTCGTCCCAGATCGAGACGCCGTGTTCCTTGAGGTAGGCAATGTTGGTGCTGCCCTGCAGGAACCAGAGCAGTTCGTGAATGATGGAGCGCAGATGTAGTTTCTTGGTAGTCAGTACCGGGAAACCCTGTTCCAGATCAAAACGCATCTGCCAGCCGAAGACCGAGCGTGTGCCGGTGCCGGTGCGGTCGGTTTTAACGTGGCCCTGATCGAGCACGTGTTGCATCAGGTTCAGGTAAGTCTGCATGCGGAAATCCGTTTGTCCTATTTTTCGTGGATTCGAACCCTATAATGATCGCATACCTTTGTAGAGTTTCTCTTTATGACCGCCACGCGCCGTACTCCCCGATCTGCCAACGCTCAAACCGGCCCTCAACTCCCGCAAGGCTGGTTGGCCGAGTTGCCCGAGCTCAAGCTGCTGGCGGCAGAGCCGGATAGCCAGGCGCTTCAGGCCTGTAGCCATGTGCTGGTGCTTTTTGCGGCGGACTGCCTGGATTCTGATCATATTCCGCTGACCTTGCCGGGGGCTGCTGCATTGCAGGCCACCCTAACGCGTCGGCGCAAACAACCTGCTGCCTTATGCCGCAAGCCGGCCGGGGCGGGCCGGATGCCGGAAGCAGCGCTGATTCCCGAGGCGACCTTGCCGGGTGGAACGCTGATGCGCTGGCTGGCGATCAATACGGAAGATAGCCCCTTTTTGCAGCATCAGGCCTTGCGCGAGGCGCTAAGCCCGCTGCTGGGTGAACAGCCGGCGCGGCTGGATGTCGTCGTGCACGGGCGTGCGGCGTTTGTGGCCGCGGTGCTCGGTGAGGTGGCCTATGTCGCTTGTGCGAATCGCGTGTCGTTGCCTAAAACGGTCCGACCGTCGGCAACGAAAAAAACGGCGGCATCCAAGGCGGATGCCGCACCCGGAGTCCTGCGCTTCTGGGTCGGTGCCGATATCAAAGCAGCGCAGCGGGCATCTTATAAAACAGCGCTGGACTGGGCCCGTTGCAAGGCGGAAGCCAATCTGCTGGCGCGTAGTCTCTGTGTGTTACCGCCGAATCAACTCACACCCGGTAGCTTCCGCGCGCAGATCCCGGCACTCATCAAGGGAACCGGTATCAAGGCCGAGGTCTATGATCTTTCCCGTTTGCGGCGGCTAAAGGCGGGCGCGTTTCTGGCGGTCGCCCAGGGGTCCCCGGTGCCCGACGCCGCGATCGTTCATCTCAGCTATGTGCCCAAGCTCAAAGACGCACCGCATGTCAGTCTGGTGGGCAAGGGCATCTGTTTCGATACCGGCGGTCATAATTTAAAACCGGCCCGCTATATGGCGGGCATGCATGAGGACATGGCCGGCGCCGCAACGGTGTTGTCAGTGATTCGTGCGGCTGCCCGGTTAAATCTGCCGGTTCGCCTAGATGCCTGGCTGGCCCTGTCACGCAACGACATCAGCCCGGGTGCCTACTGTCAGGGCGATATCGTGACAGCCATGAACGGGTTGACGATCGAGATTGTGCATACCGACGCCGAAGGCCGGATGGTGCTGGCCGATACCCTCACGCTGGCCGCCAAAATTAAACCGGATCTGGTGCTGGATTTCGCCACGCTGACGGGCAGCATGACCATGGCGCTGGGCAACCGGATGAGTGGTTTCTTTGCCACCGATGCCGATGTCGCGCTCCAGTTGGCGCTGGCGGGTGAAGTCGCGGGCGAACGGGTCATGGCTTTCGCGATGCCGGATGATTACGACAGTGCGCTGGAAAGTCAGGTCGCCGATGTCAAGCAATGCACGCTGGATGGCGAGGCTGACCACACGCTGGCCGCGCGCTTTCTAAATCTGTTTGTCGGCGATGTGCCCTGGGCGCACGTCGATCTGTCGGCGGCGAGTTGTAAGGGTGGCCTGGGGGCTGTCGGCACGGAGACGACGGGTTTTGGTGCCGCGCTAGCGCTGCAGTTTCTGCGCGACCTGGCGCGCTGAGTTGGCCAAAGTCCGGCGTTAGTTTTAAGCCGCGTCGTCCGCTGCCTCGTCGGCCGGATCGGCTGAGCCGGTGTCCGGACTTTCCAGACTTTTCAGTAGCTGGAAGATAGCCCGATAAGCTTTGGGCGGTTTTTGTTCGGCCTGTTCTTTCATCGCATTACGCCGTAGCGTCCGCAATGCGCTGACGTCGAGTTCTGGGTAATCGTTTTTGAGCGTGGTAATGACCGCTTCGTCTTCGATCAGACGATCCCGCAGCTTCTCCAGCGCATGAAAGCGGGCGTTAGCCTTGTTCGAAATGCCATCGAGCTCGTCGAGCATTTCCTGGATCGGATCGGTATCGACATCGCGCATCAGTTTGCCGATGTACTGCATCTGGCGGCGCAGCGCACCGTGCGAGGTAATCTTCTTGGCGGCCAGCACCGCATCGCGCAGCGACTCCGGAATTTCCAGTTTTTTCAGGCGGTCATTACCCACGCCCACTAGGCGCTTGCCCAGATCCTGCAGGGCTTCGACCTCTTCCTTGGCCTTGGTCTTGCTGCGCCGCCGACTTTCGGTCATCGGTGGTGGCTCGGCGTTGACGACCTCCTGGCCCTGACGGGTATGGAAGTGGCTGGGCGGTTTGCTGGGGTGAAATGGCATGGTGGTGTCTGTGGTGTTGCAGTTTGCCGCTATCATACCAACCGCAAGCGCACTTATCCCGAATCTGATTGACGCCAATGACCCAACCCCAGCCCGCTGACGAACACCTCTTCGCGCATAGCCGCGATGCACTGATCGCGATTGCCGATGAACTCCTGACCCTGGCCAGGCAGGGCGGGGCGAGTGCCTCCGAGGTAGAAATTTCCGAGGGCTTTGGGCAGAGCGTCAACGTCCGTCAGGGTGAGGTCGAGACCATCGAGCACCACCGCGACAAACAGATTGGCGTGACGATCTATCTGGGGCAGCGCAAGGGCTACGCCTCGACCAGTGATTTCTCGCGGGATGCCCTGCAGGCTACCGTAAGTGCAGCAATTGATATTGCCCGTTTTACCGCCGAAGACCCCTGTGCCGGTTTGCCGGCGCGTGATCAGTTGATGCTGGGCCCGGTGCCCGATCTGGATCTGTTTCATCCCTGGACCCCATCGGTAGAAACGGCTGTGGCCATGGCGCGGGATTGCGAAGCCGCCGGTCTGGCGTTGGGCCCGGTGATCCAGAATTCGGAAGGCGCCTCGGTATCGAATCATCAGGGCCACTTCATCATGGCCAATAGCCTTGGGTTTATGGCGGGCTACCCGACCAGTCGTCATAGCGTCAGCTGCGCGCTGATTGCGGCCGATGAACACGGCATGCAGCGCGATGACTGGTATGACTCGGTGCGCGATGCTGCCCACCTGCCGCCCATGGCTGATATCGGGCGACTGGCGGCCAGGCGTGCGGCAGCCAGACTGGGCGCGCGCCAGTGTCCCACCGGCGAAGTTCCCGTGATCTTTGAAGCGCCAATTGCCTCGACCATTGTCGGCAATCTGGCTCATGCCGCCTCGGGCGGCGCGCTCTATCGCAAGAGCTCTTTCCTCGAAGGCGCACTCGGCCAGCAGATTCTGCCGGAGTTTGTGGTGCTGGAAGAACGGCCGCTGTTGCGCGGCGGGCAGGCCAGTGCGCCTTTTGATGGCGATGGTTTGCCCACGGCTGATCGTGATGTGATTTGCCAAGGGATCCTGCAGGGGTATTTCCTTTCCGTGTACACCGCCCGCAAACTGGGCATGGCCCCAACGGCCAACGGCGGCGGCAGCCATAACCTCTGTTTGCGCGATACCCGCGGGGGACATGCGGATCTGGCAGCCCTCATGAAAACCATGGGGCGCGGTCTGCTAATTACCGAACTGCTGGGCCAGGGCGTCAATTACGTCAACGGCGACTACTCGCGGGGCGCGGCCGGTTTCTGGATTGAGCAGGGCGAGATTGCCTACCCGGTCGAAGAAATTACGATCGCAGGCAATCTGAAAGATATGTTGAAGGGCATTGCCGCCATTGCCGATGATCGACTGGCACGCAGCGCCAAGCAGTCGGGCGCCATTCTGATTGACCGGATGATGGTGGCTGGCGCCTGATGCGTTGCTGCTTTGTCCGCCACGGGGAAACGCCGTGGAATGCCGAGCGGCGGCTGCAGGGACATCAGGATATTCCGCTAAACGCCCTAGGTCTTGCGCAGGCGGGTGCCGCGGCACGTTATCTGGCGCAACGGCATGCGACAACGCCGTTTGCCGCTGTCTTGAGCAGCGATCTGCTGCGCGCCCGGCAGACGGCCGATACGATTGCCACATCACTGGATCTGACCGTATGGGATGTACCGGGGTTGCGAGAGCGCCACTATGGCGCTTTCGAAGGTAAAACGCCGGCTGAGGCCGCACAGCATGACGCAGCAGGGTATGAGGCCTTGGTGGCTCGGGCCGATCTGGCGGCCCAGCCCGGCCAGGCGGAGGCCCTGGAAGCCATGGTGGACCGAATTGAAGCCTGCCTGGGGCAGCTGGTGCGGCAATACCAGGGTCAATCGGTGATCCTGGTCACCCATGGCGGGGTTCTGGATGTGCTCTACCGGCGCGCAATGGGGCGCCCATTGACCGGGCCGCGTGACGCCCCGATTCCCAATGCTGGCCTCAACTGGCTGGATCTGGGGGCCGCCGGGGAAGGGCTGCAGTGGACGATGCGGTCCTGGGGCGAAACCGGCCATCTCGCGGGCGCCAGCCTGGACGAAATCCTGTAAAATCACGGCTTTGGCGTATGGCCCGGCGGTTGCGCCGTTGGTGCCCGTTTCTGTTTCTGATTTTCGAGGTTTCTTATGTTCTCCGCCCGCGACACCCTGCAACAAGTTGATCCCGAACTCTGGAAGGCCATTGAGGCGGAAGACCGCCGTCAGGAAGATCACATCGAGCTGATCGCCTCGGAGAACTATGTCTCCTACGCCGTCATGCAGGCCCAGGGTTCGCAGCTGACCAACAAATACGCCGAAGGCTATCCGGGCAAGCGCTACTACGGTGGTTGCGAGCACGTCGACGTGGTCGAGCAGCTGGCAATTGATCGTCTCAAGGCGCTGTTTGGTGCTGACGCTGCCAACGTGCAGCCGAACTCCGGTTCGCAGGCTAACCAGGCCGTGCTGATGGCCTTTGCCAAGCCGGGTGACACCATCATGGGCATGAGCCTGGCTGAAGGCGGCCACCTCACGCATGGCATGCCGCTCAACATGTCGGGCAAGTGTTTCAATGTCGTGCCCTACGGCTTGAATCAAAAAGAAGAGATTGATTACCACCAAGTCGAAAAGCTGGCTCGTGAACACAAGCCGCGCATCATCGTGGCAGGCGCTTCGGCCTATGCGCTGCGCATCGACTTCGAACGTTTCGCCAAGATCGCCAAAGAAGTCGGCGCCATCATGTGGGTCGACATGGCACACTACGCAGGTCTGATCGCGGCGGGTTACTACCCGAATCCGGTGCCGCA
>JACCDQ012195859.1_pt1 | contig 18915 bp, 21 predicted proteins | sample 7446031 | NCBI WGS metagenome assembly JACCDQ01 (sample SAMN15323442, study PRJNA562643) | freshwater metagenome | isolation source: river surface water | place: USA:Blue River Watershed | collected 2017-08-17
ACACTGCAGAAGTCAAGCGCAACCATACAAATGGAGCCAATTACTTCAAGGGTACGTTGAGCATAAGTACCAATATCTTCTCCAAGAGTAGCATTAGGGTCACCACTGCCATACATAAAACCACTACCTTGATTAAGTGGTTCCTTAGGTTGGTTCTCCCCAGTACCCGTCAATTGTTGAGTGGCTTGCTGAGCAGGTGATTTAACAGGTTGCACATTACCAGCTTCTTTATTCTGTGCTGGTGTAGCCTCCTTAAACATTGTTTGAGGAGCGTTAGTTTTAGGATCATAGGCAGGAGCTGCTGCTGCTAATGCCTGCTCCTGAGCCCTATATTCCTCCTCTAGACGCCTCAGTTCTTCATCATCTGCAGCGTAGGGAGATTGTGTCATACTGATTTACCGTGTAAGAAACTGAAACGCCGACCATCCGGCAATTGAATAATAACTAAGGCTCCATGCTGTGTTGATTGTTTAGAGACAACCCTAGCTCCATTACGCAGGAATACTTTAGATCCACTAGCAGTACCATAGTCAACACCATGAGAGCCACGTGCAACATGCTGAGCAAATGTATTGGTAATAGGAATACGACTCAATGGAACTCTACCAAGCTGCGGGTCATCGACAACAACAAAGTTATCTAATACGTTAGTTGGGAAGTTACGAGCCCTTTCATTTTGAGGAGTATTCGGATTATCTTGCTGTTTGACATCAAGATGTGGACCAGTGGAAGTCGGACCAATGTTACCAGTAATGTAAGCAAGTGTGGTGCTCATGTAATTAGTGTTACGAGCAGGAGGTGCAGGTGTATAAGGTTGATCAACATTAACACCCATCTGTTGCATCACACGAATGATCTTACCAGGATAGGCTGCTTCACCACCAGCATAACCAGCAGCAGCAATAGCCTCAATGGCTTGACGTGGCGTCTTAGCTTTAGAAAGCCCAGGAGCATAGCGTGGATCAGTCATGAGATTCATGAAGTCCTTAGCAGACTCAAGCGGTGAAGCATAGTCCCTCCAATAGGAACCATTCTTCTGTGTACCTTGACCAGGCCTTGCTTTGATATTAAAGACATTGTTCTTACCTGAGGTGTAACGACCCCAGCCAGATTCCAATGCCCACATAGCAGCCATCACTTGAGGGAACTTAAAGCCAGATGCACTACCAAGAGCTTGCACATCAGTATAACCAGCATTACCTGTACGTACAGTAGCAGGTGCATGACCACTACCAACAATAGCAGTGTTGATGTTATCCTGAGTAATTGGGTTACGAGTAAGGAGGCTCTTGAGATAAGGGTCAGTCGTAGTACGATCTAGTGTATCCAATGCACCAGGCTTAACTTGACCAGTAAGCTTAGCCGCCTTAAGCTGAGCATTAAGGATATCCGTAGGGGACATACCAGGGATAGCCCTGCTTAGTTGACGATACAGTTCAGGAACAGAAACTGGTTTACCATTCTTAATTTGATTGTCAATACTCTTCAAGATAGCAGGGCTAGTGAGAACCTCTGTACTGATTTTACTATTGTCCCTACGTACACTAGCAATCGTAGCTGATACATCAGTTACAGTACTGATATTCTTAGGAGCACCAGGGTGATTACCAGGAGTAAAGGCATTAAAAAATGCTTGACTACCTGTGGCTTTACCAGAAGGAGTAAGAAGGAACCTACCAGTGCCTTTCTCAATAGCTGTCAGTACATCCAACCTAGCCTTCTCAGCAGCTTGAGAAGGTTCCATAGTTGTAGAGTACTGTTTGAACTTCTGATTATAAAGACGCAAAGCATAATCAGATGCACTACGAATACTATAGTGTGCATTCTTAGTAGTGCTATCACCAACCAGTTTTTGCTTAAGAGCATCAGTTAGTTCAGCTTTAATAACTTCTGGAGAGATGCCAGAGTTAGCCCTAGCATTGTCCAAACGTTGAGCACGAGACAACCATGTCTCACGTACTTCAATCGGCACACCAGGCTTATTAACATCCTCTGCAGATAGAGTACCAGCCTCCTCCTGATCCCTAAACAACTTATTCCAGAAGTCTTGATTCTGACGTTGAGGGGTAAAAGCAAGAGCAGCTTTCAGACGATCAGTTGGAATACCAGCAAGTTCTGCTTTCTTAATGATGGTATTCAGTTCATCCTCATTAGGATTGTTCCCCTGAACCCATTCAAGAAGCTTCTCTTCTTTTACCTTATTTTCCCTGTTTTGTTGAGCTTCAATTTGAGCAGCTTCCTGATTAGACTCAGCCCTACGCTGCTCCATCAACTCATCATACTCAGCAGGGAACCTATCCTTCATACTACCCTGATCAGTCTGGGCATTAGATAGGATAGTTTGTACATCAGTATCACTAAACAGGGTAGGGTCCTTAAGGACACGATACAACTCATCCCTAGCACCCTTAAGACCAAGAGGCGTTGTAGCATCTTCCCCATACGTCAATGCAAGGGCATTGAGAGAAGACATAAGTTGCTCACCTGTCTTAGTAGCAACAAGATTCCTGATCTCTTGACTACGGATATCGTCTGACTTATTACGAATGTCAGACTTCCTAGCGGCTTCGACGTGTCCAGTATAAGCAAGATTAGCTCGCTGCAGGGGCTCCATAAGGAGCATTGGGTTGATACCTTCAAGCCCATTCAACTTGACAAACTCATTAAGCAACTCAGGAGCTGCTGCAGCACGTTGCTCTGCAGTTGTCAGACCACGTTCATTGAGTTTATCAAGCGACCAAGAGCCATAGGTAGCCAGTACTTGAATACCATGCTGTTGAATAATACCAGCCTTACGAGCTGGATTACTAGACATCAAAGCTGAGATCAGATAAGGAGAAGCTCCCTTTTTCTGTAGCTCAGCTGTGATCATGTCATTAGACTTGCCAGCTGTCTTAGCAAGAGTAATTAGGTTCTGGGCATCGTTAATTTGCTGAGCAGAGATTTCACCAGTAGCCACTTTATAGCGACCTTCAGCTTGCTGCGCTTCATCCTGCTTCTTCTTATATTCAGTGACAGTATCAGCAAGAGTCGTACTAAATTTAGACAGACTCTCGAACGTAGTAATGATATTCTTGCTACGCTGTAGTTCATTTTGAACTAGAGTCTGAGCATTTTTATCAATAAACTTCTGTCTATTCTCATCAAGTGATTTTTCATAGAGATAATTCCTATCCCTATCTTGAGATTCAATGTTTAGTTTCCTCTCAAGACCACGGGCATAGTCATCCCTTACTTCCTTTATAGCCCTGCGATTATCTTCCATGTTACGTATAACACGGTTGTCTCGCTCTTGCATCCGATTGAGACCTTCTGTCGGGGCTTTAATAGGATCGAAACCTATACTACGGGCGTACCCTCTGTAACTTACTTGATCCATTTAAGTTTTATTAGGTTATTTAATAAAGCCAGCAACACTACCAAGACCGCTACTAGCAGCACCGAGAATACTACCTGCCATTGAAGCTTGAGCGCCTTTGATCGGTTTAGGACCAAAGTCAGCTTTCTTAAGTTTACGGGGCTTAAGATACTGAGCACGCGGAGTAGTAAGTGGCTTAGGTGCTTCAATAGGACGATCAGGCATCAACATACGATTAGCTTCTGCTGCAAGGTCTGCACCAAACTTATCATTAGCAATCTTACGTAAAGCACCTTGAGCATCAGCTTGAGCACTGATCAAAGATTGAGCAAGGATAGCTTGGTTACGACCAAATGATGCAAACTCAGCTTGTTCAGCCTTATCTGCACTCCTACCTACTTGACCCTTAACTGCAGTTGTACCTTGTGTTTGCAGAGCTTTAATAATAATGTCTTGATTCTGGAGTGCTAGTTCATTAGTAGCATCTTCCAGTTTACGGTATTCAGCTTCAACAGCAGCTGATTTAGCTAGTTCGTTAAAGGTAAGCTGTTGGTTAAAGATCTGCTCAGACTTAGCATATTGCTTAAGGTCTTGAGCATATTGTTGACGTTGAATCTTGAGCTGATACTGCCAGTCTTGGAGATTAGTGGCATCCTTAAATGCGCCTAATGTCTCTTCATTCTGTACGTTATACCGCCACTGTTCAACATTATGCTTACGGTCGGCTCTAAGACGATCTTTACTGTATTTCCAAGACTGTAGATCATACCCATACTGCCTATCAACAGCAGCATTTTGTGCAGAGGTACTAGCAGCCGAACCAGCAATGCCAGCAATAGCGCCAATGCCAGCAATAATTGCATTCCACATATCTTAGCTCCTACCGTAGAATCCAGGTGAGTACCTGCCTTCCCATTGCATAGACACAAGACTAACTGGGAATGGTGTATTAGATGTTACTTTCATTGTATAGTTGTCAGGCCTCTGATGAACAGGAACTTTATAAACGTATGAGTCACGGAAGGGAGCAGTGTTAGCTGTGTAGAAATCAGCAATTTGAGCACCACCAATACTATACCAACCAGGCCTACTACGATCTTTTAGGTAGAAGTAAATATCACCACCAAGTCCAGTGTAGAACTGCATACGAGCAGTAGTGGTTACAGCAGTAAAGTCCACACCTTGCTGACCCATACTATAGTAGTACCTAGGAAGCGTTACTTCCATGTTGTACTCATAGCCAACATAGATGTAGTTAGCGGATACATCACCAGGGATATTAAAATAAGTACCACCACCATCAGATAGAAGTGTAGCAGTATTTGTATATCCAGATTGTGTACCAGAGCCACCAGCCTTCAACGTACCAACAACAAACTTAATTGTCCTAGCAGTGTTGAAATAAGTAGGTAGGTAGACCTTAGTAGTATTAGCAACTTGATTGTAACTAGGTGCTGTAGGAGGTGCTGGTGATACAATAGCAGCATCCGTTACTTCACACCATGAATCAAGAGCTGGGTCAACTGTATTACCTAAGATGTTAACAAGACCACCAGTAGTGGCAGCTTGTACTAGCTTATACTGAGTAGTTGTGTAACCTTCTGTTCCACTAGTGAGTACATACAGCACATCACTTTGAATAGCAGCATGGATAACATTAGACGGCAGATACCACTTAACCCAGGAGGCCATAGGACGCTCGTCTCCCTGCTCGTAGAAGCGGTGCAGGTACATATACCTTGAAGTCCTACCAGAGCCCACCCACAGGCCGTTCTGGGCGCTTCCTACAGCGTCTGTGATAGTGCTTGGGATCCACTCAGGAACAACCTTCGTAGTTTCAGTTACAGTAGGTGTCTCCCGTTGACCACGAATAAAGATCTCAAATGCCCTAGCCCAGCTTTGGTTACGACTAATATAAAGAATAGTAGAACCAAGATCAACTGGCTTCAGGTAGCGATCATACTCATAGTTAGCAATGGTACTAATCGTACAATTAGAAGGAGTCCAGGCTCCATTCTCAGCTTCCATCAGGAACTGTTGGCTATCACTAAGCAACAGCAAACCCTGTGTAACTGGTACAACAGAACGTACAATAGCAGGTTTAATACTAGCACAGCTAAGATCAATAGGATCAGAAGCTGTCAATGTAGTAGCCGACTTATGATAGAAGTTATAGTAGTCACCAGCCCGAGACATGGAGACATTATCTTCAGTCAGAAACCCAAGCCTATTGTTAAACAGGAAGATATCACTAATGGTATTACCTACAAAGGTAGGTTGACTATTAGAGTCATCATCTCCTACACCACGTGGCTCCCAAATTAAAGTATCAGCATTAGCTGTAACTGTAGCTGAACCATCAATCTGAGTAGAGCCATCTAGGAACGTAGCTTTAAATGTAAGAGGACTAGTGCTAGTACGAATAAGAGCAACAGGCATTGTGTTCTCATTAAAGCCTGTACTCACATTAGGCGCTACAGTCTCTTCCCAATAACCCTTACCACTTGTTCCGTTATCTGCTACAAATTTAAGGTAGAAGTCATCAAGAGCTGCAGAAGCATTAGCTACCTTTACTACTTGATCATGTTTTCCTTGCTCAGGTAGTTTAGAAAATAGTTCTACTGAATCTTGAAAAGCTCTGAAATACTTACCATCAGGACCACCAAATGCAGATACATTAGTATCTGTGTTAAAGGTCAAGTATATAGTATTATCAATAATGGTCTTAGTAGCAAAACCAGAAGTAATAGCAGCTGATATGCCAGCCATCACTGTACTGATGATAAGATTACCAGAACCAGATGAAGGAGAAGTATAAGTAAAGGTTGTACTATTTAACGTTACTGAATATGTAATAGCATGATCAACAGTGTTGACTACAAGTGTAGCCTGCCTCTTTGCATTCCATGTAGGAGCAGTCTTAGCAGTTACTGTCTTCTCAGTATTCAGGATATACGTATAGTCATTAATGGTAAGCGTTTTAATGCTCCTATAGTCAGCTGCCGTAAGATACGACACAATAGAAGCTTGCTTACCAGTAGGGTAGTTAATGGTAGCTGTCTGGCCAGTTAGTAGATTCCAAACACTAAGTACACCAGCACTAGATACACTAGCAATATACTTATCAGTAGCACTTTGTAGGATACTAAACCATGCAGCATTGTCAGCTGTATTAGCAGTTAGACCAGATAGCTTCCCAAGGAACTTACCACCAGGACGCTTAAGCATACCAAGTGTAATATCAGGGTAGCAGTTAAGCGCTTCTTTAACTTGACCAAGCAGCATCTTCTCATCAGCTTGCTGAGAGACACCACCAAGGAAGTTAGGAATACGTTGGGAAATAGCTGTCATCGTGCAAGTGCCTTAAATGGTTTATAGCTATTATAGAAGCCATCGCCTTGTTTGAATCCAAACATCGTGTAGTCTCCTTGGTTACATTCGTACTCAAGGCAGTTAGCACGACGCCATGTTTCAAATGAAGACAAGGCTTGAGTCAAGTTTACATCACCAACAAGTCTGATAGCACAACGTGTAGCAGCTCTTGCTGTGACATAATCTCGGAATACTTGTGGGAGATCTGAGAAATCATAATACCAAACTACATCAACATCATAAGTTTGAGTAGTATCCCACACATCAGTATGTTCTAGTTTATCGTAGAGTCTACCATTCCTAATCACAGTATCATATGTACTGTTAGCAACAGTGTCACTCAAATCCAGTTGCAGCATACTACCAGTCATAGACAAGTAGCCATTAACATCTGGTGTTAGGGGATATTCATTTTCTTTATTGAATGTCCATCCCTCTGCCTGTACCTCACGAGAGACTTGTGTCAGAGTCTCATAAACAATTGCAACTTCCGGGTTGATTGGAATCTCAGCACTAGTACCATCTTCATAGATAATAGTTTGTGCTTCGATGGTGGTTACAGGCGCCTGACCAATAGACGCCAGAATTTCATTAACAGCTTGCAGCTCAGCCTGAGCGTTATTGGTTGTTGGCATAACAATAATGTTATATATACATTAAAAAAAGGGAGCCCATAAAGAGCCCCCTCAGTCAATAATCAGACAGCAGTACGGCTAGCATCAAGAGCCGGAGAATCGGCCTCAACACCAGAGTAAGCAGTACGAAGACATTGAGTCTCCGAGAACACAGCAGAAGCAGTAGCAGTGCCGTGGGTACGTGCTACAGAGCGACGAACAGCATGGTTGTCAGAGACAGCCAGGTTGCCGTTATCGGTGTAGGTAGAACCATATGCACCAGTGATCGTGCGGGTAGCAAAGTTAACATTGCCAGCCACACCGTTGCCACCGGCAGCAACAGAAAGATTAGCCATTAGTGATTACCTCAGTTGGTATAAGAAACAGTGTCAACACGGAAGGTTGCACTAGTGGTGCCAGCAACTGTCAGCACATCACCAACGCGATAGCCATCACCACCAGCGGCAACAGTCTGCTCAGTGATAACACCATCAGTAACAGTGACGCTGAGCGTACAACCACTACCGTTAATGTTATCATCAGTGGTAGCCTTGGTACCATTGGTTTGACCAGTACCACCACCCAGGCGGGTTACCGTAACAACGGTACCACCTTCCCGGCCAGGCTCAATAGGAGGACGCATGTAGGCAGTTGCACTAGTAGTGACGCCAACACCGTCAACAGGTGCGAATCCCATTGTCTCTCTCCTTTATCAGGAGCGAGCCGACTGCAGCTCAATAGCAGCAGCGGGGTTCAGAGTGCCGCAGCCCATAGCCAGACGACCCACGATCAGGTCACCTTGATACATCACGGAGACATCACCAGAGGTGGTCTGCACAGAAGGAGCAATAGCTTCCACGACACCAGCAGCATCCTTGTAGTAGATCAGACCACAGTGGGTGCTGAAGTTACCGCTGTAATCGTTGTTCTCACCGTTAACGGAAGCAACGTTACCAGCAAGGAAGGGTAGGTTGTTAGAACGCTTGATCGAGATACCAGCGATCTCATACAGACCCTCACCGCTGTTCAGGTTACCTTGCGAGTTACCATAGTCACGGTTAAGGATGTTTGAATCAACCTGAGACACCAGGGCATAATATTGCCGGGGGCTAAGCACGGCAGTACGACCTTGCTTAGGCAGATTCTTCTCATCGAGAATGCTAGCAGCCTCGAAGAAAGCATCAACCAGAGCTTGAGCATCATACTCTTTCTGCACACCCAGTTGGATCACAGAACCGCCGGGCTCAGGACCAGGAGCGGCAGTGATAGGATGGGCTTCACGAGCAGCCTTAGCGATCTGACGGAAGATCTTCTTATCATAAGCCTCAGCAAGAGCATAGCCAATCTTTTTGGCGATCTCGCTCCGCAGCGAGTAGTGAGCAAGAGTTTCATCAAGGTCATAGACGAATGCCGAGCTGATCAGCAGGTCGTCACAGACGATGGTCTTCTCAGCCACCGGAGGATCGCCACTACCGAGGATCGGAGTGCCGGGCTCGTGATAAGCCGCCTCCATACGGCCAGTGAAGATGAACTGCATAGCTTTGCCGTTCTTCAGAGTACGGCTCTGCACAGTTCCTTTAGCGATAGTCGCGCCTTCATAGGCTTTGAACATTTCGCCACTGAACAGTTTCAGATAAGTTGCGTACTTGGTATCATAAGCAGTACCAAGAGCAAGAGGGGTCGCACTAGTATTATTAATACGACCTGAAGGAGTTACAAGAGTGTTAGCCACAATAGTTAAGAGAGAGAGTTGTGTGTTTGGTCTCTCTAAGCGCTTAGAATTTTTTTCGTTATATTTTGCGTGGTCTCTCCCACCGTCATGGCAAAGGGTATCGGTCGTAACCGGCCTAAGCCAAAGAAAAGGGGGTCCTACTCCGAGGTGCCCCCAATCCGTTATTTCTTTTTAGCAGTCTTAGCAGCACGCTTAAACTGTGCTGCAGTAGGAGCACCTTTAGTACCAGGCTTCCTCATCTTCTCATCACTGCCAGCTGCAATACGCATACGCTTAGCATGGATGTTAGCATATAGACCTTGTTTAGCCATTTAACATTTCCATTTACGAAGTGCCAAGGCCTTACGTGTTGGCCTACCTTTCTTGTCTTTCATGGGTCCTTCAACCCCAGACATGCGAGCACAGAATGAACGCTTTCTTGGACCACCTTCAGGTTGAGGTGCCTTCAAATTAGAGCCAGTCTCTCGATTGTACTTAGCACGACCAGCAGCTGTAAGGCCACCAGTACGTGACTTATGAGTACCAATCTTTAAACTAACTGATTTTTTTTGAGCCACCTTTGCCACCTTTGTGACCCTTCTTACCGCAAGACATTACATTAACCAATAGTAGGAGCAGTCAGTGCTACAGGAGTTGTCTCAGCTGCTGCCAGATCAAGTGGGAAGTTATGGGCATTACGTTCATGCATCACCTCAAAGCCGAGGTTAGCACGATTGAGAATGTCAGCCCAAGTGTTAATCACTCGCCCTTCAGAACTGACAATGCTTTGGTTAAAGTTGAAGCCATTAAGATTAAAAGCCATGGTCGAAACGCCCAGACTAGTAAGCCAAATACCAACAACAGGCCAAGCAGCAAGGAAGAAATGAAGGCTACGGCTATTGTTAAATGAAGCATATTGGAAGATCAAACGTCCAAAATAGCCATGAGCGGCAACGATGTTATACGTCTCTTCTTCTTGACCAAACTTGTATCCATAGTTCTGAGATACTTCTTCAGTCGTTTCACGAATAAGACTAGACGTAACCAGACTGCCGTGCATCGCGCTAAACAAAGCCCCACCAAATACACCTGCCACTCCAAGCATATGGAGGGGGTGCATAAGGATGTTATGTTCAGCTTGGAAGACCAACATGAAGTTGAAGGTTCCCGAGATACCCAAAGGCATACCATCAGAGAAGCTTCCTTGGCCAAAGGGATAGACAAGGAATACAGCGGTAGCAGCCGCCACTGGAGCCGAGTATGCAACAAAGATCCAAGGCCTCATTCCTAGTCGATAGCTAAGTTCCCACTCTCGTCCCATGTAAGCAAAGACGCCAAGGAGAAAGTGGAAGACTGTGAGTTGATACGGTCCCCCGTTGTACAACCATTCGTCAAGTGAATGAGCTTCCCAAATTGGGTAGAGGTGAAGTCCGATGGCATTGCTGCTCGGAACGACGGCTCCCGATATGATGTTGTTTCCATAAAGAAGACTCCCAGCTACGGGCTCTCGGATGCCATCAATATCGACAGGGGGAGCCGCAATGAATGCAAGAATAAAACAGGTCGTTGCTGCCAACAGGCAGGGAATCATAAGGACCCCAAAGTGACCTACATAAAGACGATTCTGGGTAGAGGTTACCCAATTCAAATAAGAGTCCCAAGGATTAACTCGGGACTGAGGAGCTGCTAGAGTTGCAACCATTAGTGTGTAGTTAGTTGAGTCGTGTTACTTGGACTCGTCCAACACCAGAGGCGGTAAGACCGATAGCATCAGCCGCACCTTTACTGAGATCAACTTCCCTACCATGAATGTAGGGTCCTCGATCAGTGACCGTCACTACGGCACATCGTTGGAAACAAACACGAAGGCGTGTTCCAAACGGGAGTGTCTTATGAGCAGCAGTAAGGCCGTGTTGATTGTATCGGGATCCATTAGCAGTAAGGCGGCCTTCAAAGCCAGGACCATACCACGAACTAATCACCGACAGAGTTGTTAGAAGAGGAATCATAATAAGATAGCAAGGAACGTTTATATTTCCATCTACTCATTAGGAGGCTCAGCACTACGCGCTAGAGGCTGAACCTCTATCAATCAATAGCCCTTCTTAGCTGAGGGTTTCATTTTAACAGGCTTACCAGTCTTGGCTGCTGCCTTCTTAGCAGCTGCCTTACCAGCAGGAGTATAGGGATACTCTTTGTTTCCAACTTTAGGCATTAGAATACTCCAGGAATAATTTGACCAGTTACGATATAAGAGCCAATAGCAGCCACGAAGCCAAGCATAGCAAGGCGACCGTTGAGGAGTTCAGCACGTTCGTTATGAGGTACGATGTAATCTTTGTCGGTGTACATAGGTGGTTCTTTAGCAAAGATGTTAGTGTCGTTCATCAGGTGGAGATTAGAAATTAATGTTAGAGCGTTCCAGTTTATCGGCAATGTCAGCACGATAAGCAGGGTCCTTATCATAACGAGGATCGCTCATAGCAGCAACAAGTTCTGCTTGTGAGCGGAATACATCAGCTGTATTACGCGGAGCAGTGCCAGTAAGCATCTCTCCATCATAACCCACAGCGTCTTGATAACGTGCGTTGAGAGCTTGAGCAGCAAAGAACATAGCAAGAGGATCACCACGATCCATTACTGCATCATACATTGCTACTTCCTGTTCAGTAAGATTCTGACCAGCCCATTCAATCATACTGCGGTACTCCTCTGAGCCACCAACAGCTTGTTGGATCTGTTCAATATCAGATTCAGTAGCTTGTGGAGTAGATTGTTGTTGAGCTTGTTGGTTCTCAAGGAACATGTTAGCCACATCAACAGGGCTCATGTTCTCTACCTGATTAACAATCTCAGGATCCCACTCACCAGTACGGTAGGACTCCATGATAGTATCATACAAGCTACTCTCTACTTGTTCTTCAGGTTCTTCCTGTTCAGGTTCTTCCTGTTCAGGTTCAGGTTCTTCCTTACCACTCAGACGCTTCTGCAGTTCAAGGTAGCCACGCTCTAGCTCTTCTGCTGAACGGTATTTACCAGCCAGCAGTTCATTTTGTTGTTCAGCTAGACGTTCACCAACTTCCAGTGAATCAAGTTCCTCAGCAGAGAGTTCACCCTCTGCCAACTCAGACGGATTAATCGTAATTTCGTTTGCCATTTGCTGTGATAACGGTTAGATTTCCAAGACCTACTGTCTTGACAAAATCGGGGGAACGACCGATGGTGGGCTCACCAATCTTACTACGCTTCATGTAAGGCGTATCATCTTGTTGAGGATCAACTTGGTCAACCGAAGGGACTTCCTCCGGGGATGTTTGAGGTTTGCTCAGTTTCCGGGATTTCGTTGGTGCTTGCTTGTCCATTTAATTCATTCATCAGTTGTGGATTTTTAGTAGGATCCATCAGTGGAGCTTTAGCCATGTTAGGGGCTTGCTTAAGTTGCTCCATCTCCATCTCTTGCTGTTGTGCTTGACCTTGCTCCTGTTGGACCTGACTCATAGACTTAACAAGGTTAAGTACATCAATACCTTGAGCAGCAGCAAGACGCTTCACTGCTTCATCCACATTAACATAAGTCATCAAAGCTTCAGGACCCAGTGTCTGAGCAATGACAGTAAAGAACTGAGTCAGTGACTCCCTATCTTGCCCTCTACCTAATGCATTGATACCAGCAACAATCGTAGGACGTACAAGATCTTTAGGGATCCGTGGGATCTCTTGTGTCTTCTGTAGTACTACAAGTTTACGGTTCAAGTAAGGAACGAGGAACTCAACAGTCAGCAGTGAGAACAAACCACCTAGCTGCTGTTCCAATTCCATCTGTGTCATACGTACTTCTTCAGCAGTAGTACGCTCACTGTTCCTAACATTAAGGATCAGGAATGCTTCACTTAGGCGACGCTCTAGTACACTAGCCATCTCCATAGCAGTCTTGAAGTCAGCTGTCTTACCAACTTGCACGACAGAGATGTCATCAGGACGGCCTTGAATGATGGCTCCGTTGCCCGCAGCCGAGAGTGTCTGTGGCTTGGTAGTACTAGACGGGGACACGGTAAAGACCACCTTAGCGGCGACTGCAGAGCCCTCTACGAGTGCTTGCATGAGAGCCTCAAGGGATCGGAGATCACCAAGGAACTCCTCAACACGGCCACGGCCAAACGGCTCACCATCGACTACATTAAACCGAAGGACAAGCCAAGGGTTAGCTTCCAAAGGTGCCTTACCTTGAGAGCCGGGGATGATCTTATCAAATACTTCTTGATGCCAAACAAGGCGATTGTTATCTCGCTTGACATGGGTGTAAACATCTACGTCTTCCTCGTTGTCAGCTCCGTCCTCACCAGGTGAGTTAACAGGAAGGCTGGCCTTAAGGATAGGCGCTAGTAGCTTACGACTAATACGTTCTCGTGTAACGATCTCTAGGATGTCACCGTTACCATCTCGATCTACGACATAGCGGTTCAATGGATATAGCTTTAGTCCCTTAGGACCCATGTAGATCAACGCATTACCACCTACTACCAAATGCTTAAGAGCTTGGTGTACGGTAACGCGATCACTAGATGCAGCTATGATTTCCATGACTGACCTTTCCATCTTAGCGAAAGAAATGTCAAGGTCTGATCGTGCCTCTGCAGGTAATTCAACACCGATTTTTGAGTCGTCAATTTGTAGCTTAAAGAAGCTAGTCTGAGGGGGAAGCAAGGCAAGCATTAGTTTACTTGCTAGTGTAACAACCCCCTTAGCGCCGACTGACTGCCATGGTGTGATGAGCCTGACATTAGTTGATCGGCCTACATCATCATCTTGTTGGATGAGAGTAGGTAGAGTCAACTGAGAACACTGAACAGCTGTATCGAGAAACTGGGTACGATACTTACTTAGATAATCGTATCTTGATTTAGCTGTCATTTATTAAACACCTAGCATGTTGCTGTAAGGACTGGTGCGTTGACCGCGTGATGCAGCAGAAGTACTCTTAATGCCCTTGCCTTTACCCTTTTGCCGAGACCGCCAAGTTGATGCGCCACCAAACTGAAAGAAGGAATCACCAGTAGATTCATCTTGCATTTCCTTGACAGACATAGGAGCAGTCGGTTGTTCAGTGGGAGCAGTCGTCGCAGTAGTATCCCCACCTGCCATGCCATAACCACCAGCCCAAGGACCAGGGCCTTCACCAGCCTTAGAGCCAAAGGGTATATTTAGATTAGAGTATGGGCTAGAACTACCAGGCTGTTGACCACCAATGCCCATACCTTTCAGCATATCCTTAGGCAGCACAATGGGGTTGTATTGATCTCCAGTTTGACTGTAACCCATGTAGCTAGTGCCTGGCTGCATCCGAAGATTACGGAGAGCACCTAGTTGACCCAGAGCTTGGCTAGTCTTGGCATCAGCACGGGGATTGTAGGTCAATCCATAAGGACCTTCTACTTGGGTTGCAAAATTAGTACCCAGTTTACCAGCGTTAAATTTATTAATTGTACTAGCACCAATACCAATGCCTGCTTTTTGAGCACGAGCTAGAATTTGCGCAGAACTAGCACCAGTTTGCGTGCTAATTTGTTTTGTTTCCCTAGGAGTTAGGTTACGCCCGGCAGTTGCACGCACAGCAGCACCGAGGCCGCCACCTTTGTTCTTGTCTTTGTTAGCCATTGTTCTCTTCGTTGAGTTGGTGTTGAATCCACTCGACCACAGAACGTTGGCCAGAGCGGTACATGATTAATGAGTGTGAGTCATCCGGGTGGGGATTAAGTGGTGGAAAATTTTCTTCTAATTCATTGACCAAGGTACTAAGTTGTAGCCCTTGGAACTCAAGCGTATTGAGGTAGGTTGGGGTTTGCATGTTCGAAGAACGCCGGCATACGAGCACGCTTAGTATCGGAAAGCTCAGGTGCCTTACCTTGATACATCAGGGCATCACTCTGATCCAGCCAAAATTTTTTGTCCAGATATTTGTTAGTGGACGATTTCAAAGGCGTCACAACCCAATTGATCGTCGCTTTCCTGAGCTTGTCGAGAGAAGGAGATGGTTCGTATCCCATTTCCCTGCAGACAAGACTGTTAGCAGCGACGTGGACTTGCTCATCTCGGCTAATGTCAGCGGAGACGGTGCGGAGACCAGCGTCACCATTAAATCGAAAGAACGGGAGTAGAACGAAGAAAATTGCACGCTCGGCAACCAGTGCTTTGAGGACTGTGTGATCAGGATGCGAAACCCACGCCTCTCTAATTCTCTTGGCTTCTTCCTCTGCTTTAGGATCCACTCCGAGAGCAGTGGCGATGTAACCGAGAGCCAGGTCGTGGTTCTCTTCGTCTTTGATGTTAGATCGGAGCAGCTCTTGCGATAGAACTGGAATTTCAGAAAGCGCTGATTCAATGAAGTCTCCGACAGGTAGTTCCATATGACGCATAGCAAGAGCACGGAAGATCGTTTCTTCCGCACCCTCTACAAGCTTGCCAGCTGTGGTCTGTACAGGTGACCACTTCCTCTTTCGTTGTTGTAGCTTTTCGTAGGGGTTCATTCGCCGCAATTACAATCGGGAGCCGAGTTAAGAATAGACTCCAGGTAATCGTCAACTTCAGCTTCATCCAATGCAGCATATGCGCTGGATTTATCCTGAACGTCTCCCATCACTTGGAGTGAGTAGTAAAGAGATGTTTGGGGGCTATCCAGCCACTCCTCAATGAATGCCTCATCATACGTGACTACATTAGACCACGAATTAAATGAGTACCCATGAAGAAGTCCCGTAGTATCGAGCATACGGACAATGCCATCCGCAACTCGCTTATAGTTCTCCCAGCCAACTTCTGATGCGATCTCAACAGGACCGTAATCATAGCTCTGGACGCCAAAGGTACCGCTATCACGGTCTACCTGACGGGCAATAGGAGGAGCGATCTCAGGGCAGGTGGTGTACCCATCTAGATCCTTGTAACGATAACTGCACGAGGCAGTAGGAGCAATAGCAAATGCTCGATCCATATTATTAGCACGAGCAACCTGAGCAGCACCTTGGATACCAGCTTGGATTTCTAGTGCTAGTTCAGCAGCTGGTGTTCGATGAAGCGGTTGTCGGTTATTAATCGCTTCAAGAGCCTTACCGAACTCTTCATACGTTACACCGTAACGCCTCAGAAGATTGGCAAGTCCCAGTAGTCCGAGACCGACTTGGCGATCTGTCTCCGAAGGGAGGTACTCTCCGCTACTCCCAACATCTGTCCTTCCGTGTAGGGCGCACAACTCGGACATTCCGTTGACAAACGCACGTTGAATGTCATCGAATTTACAGCCGCCGAGGTTGACATGTTGAAGTAGACAGGTTCCCCGTGATGGCAGGTAGACTTCCAGGCATACGTTTCCTCGGATGCGGTTTCCATTTTTGTCAATCTTTGTTTTGTTGAGCCAGATGTCACCCTTGCGGATGCCTTGAAGGAGTGCTTCCCTTACTTCTTTGGTGGTAACATTCCACCAATGGTAGTTAATGTTGACGCAACGCTTAACCCAAGGTAGATCAGCACGGTCAGCAGTGATAAACTCAAGCACATCAGGATGGTTAAGATCCAGATGTAGTACAACTGCACCATTCTTATAAATTCCACCCCGCCTCAGGATTTCATTGAGGGTGGAATAGATCTTTCCGAAGCTAACTGGGCCACTAGCAACGAGACCCTTGCCATTTTCTTCTCCTTTGGCGCGGAGCTTAGATAGGTGGACAGCAACTCCAGCTCCGTATCGGAGAGCGTGGGAAACAAAACGCCACGAGGCTTCAATACCATTGGGTCCCTCCATTTCGTCTTCAACGACGAAGACAGTACAGCTTACAGGAAGACGAGAGTTAGGGTCGTCAATCCAAGATTGGACACGCCCAGTACGGGCAACAAGATCAGTGGACATATTAAACGAGATCACTAAGGTTAGGTGGTTGGTAGTTAGGACCCTTGAGGACTTTACCATCCTCTCGGTAGATGGGATTACCGTCCTCTCCAAGCTTACTCATGTTGCTTTGATGGACGCGTCGAAGGGCTTCATCAAGATCCCATCCAAGGTTCTCTGCATATTGATAGCAGACATAGACAAGATCAGCAAGCTCTTTCAGGGTATCGGTAGCATTAACTACGTACCCTTTGATCAGCTGGTTTTCTGCATCAAGGAACTCTTTGAACTCTTCAACGATCAAAGTCCGCTGCATAGTCCGTGAAGCTGGACTCGTATTGTTCTTGACCCGGAAACTTCTCCTGAAGTCCTTTGCTTGGACGCTCAGAAATGATTTGACTTTCAAGCTCATTTTGAAGATAGTGGATTGCTTTCTTAAGATCTTCTACTTTGCTGTCCTTGTAACCAGCACGGCAGATATATTTGATGGCATTACCAAGATGAAAGTTCAGTCCTTGATCTCGAATGAAATCCCAGACTTGGATGCTCCCTCTTTTGTAGTAGGTGGGTCCTGAGAGGTTACTGTTGGCCATTTCTTAACTAAGTTAGATACGGTATTTGAAAGAACGAAGTTTTGATGTTGAAGAGCTAGGAAGACAGTGATAATGTCCTCTTTCTTACTGTCAGGATGCCTCAGTGCATTCTCGATCTGTTTCATCTTGAATTGTTGCTCCATTGTCATATTGACAACTGGTGCTGGGAGACCAAAGTCTTGGTTCTTGATTGGTGAAATCATAGTCTGTTACTTGTAAAATCTTAGCAAGTCGGGCATTCATCAGTGCAACTTCTTCACTAAGATCTTTCTCAGCAAAGGCTTTCACAACAGTGTCCCAAGTGTAGCCTTCTTTATCAAAGAGAGCAACAGCACGCTTAATGCCAATACCAGGCACACCACCGTAACCATCAGTCTGGTCACCAGCTAATGTCTGGATGAGGTGCCACCTACGGCCCTCCTCAGGGCTTACAGTGGTCACTCCCTCGCTTAGGTCATAGAGGTCCCCAGGGATCTGTCGCATGTCCTTATCGGGGCTGCAAACGATGTGTCCGGGCTCTTTGGTAGCATAGATACCGAGGGCATCGTCAGCTTCCAAGCTAGGCATGACTACAACCTGATATTCTTCCTTGAGTTTATTGATGACTCTCTTGTAACCACACGGTTTCTTTCGATTTCGATGTCCTTTATACGCTGGATCAATACATTTACGGAAGTTAGTGCTATCACTAAAAAACAAAATAGAGTCATCGAAGCATCCCAAGTCATTGGCGATGTTGTATAACTCTCGTTCGACGTACTCGTAGGCCTCTGCGAAGTTAGAGGTAACGACGATAACGTCTTCTCCGTAGTCGATTTCAGTTTCAGCTCCTGCACAACATTTATAGACAATGAAATCAGCGTCAATCAGTAGACTCACTTACCTTGACCCCTACGCTGTTTACGTCCATGATTGGGTAGTGAGCGAGTGCCATTACCTTGACGAGTGCGTTTAAACTTTGCACGAGACTTGAACTCAACACGTCCCAGTGCAGTCTTTGATTTAACAGCCATAATTAGTGAACATCTGCCCAGGTGGATCCGATCTTTCCCTCGGCAGCAATAGGGATTCGGAGGTTGTAGTATTCACCAGCCAATGCCGCACAAGTCTCTAGGTGTTCCTTGAGATCTTCTGCATACATCGGTAAGCATTCCCACTGCAGTTCGTCGTGGATGAATGCAAGTTGATGAGTGTGACTAAGATAGTCGTTGTCAATGGTTGGAAAGTTTCGATTAGCAATCACCATCCACCGCTTAGCAACCACACCTGCTCCTGACTGGAGAAGGTAATTGAGTGCCTTATGTGGACTATCTACTGCAATCTTGCGAGAGTCTATTGACTTGATAAAGCCACGCTCACCTGCCTGACGAACAGCGGTAAGAAGACTA
>JACCDQ010719675.1_pt1 | contig 18910 bp, 18 predicted proteins | sample 7446031 | NCBI WGS metagenome assembly JACCDQ01 (sample SAMN15323442, study PRJNA562643) | freshwater metagenome | isolation source: river surface water | place: USA:Blue River Watershed | collected 2017-08-17
ACAGGATGGTGTCGCCGTAGCCGTTTTCGATGGAGCCGATGGCCACGGAAACGAAGTCGCCGACCTGGACTTCGACTTCACCCTGGTCGTTCTTGAACTCTTCGAGGGGAACATACGACTCGGACTTGAGACCGGCGTTGACCACGACGAAGTTGTGTTCGATGCGCACCACTTCAGCGGTGATGACTTCACCAGGGCGCATTTCGGTACGTTGCAGGGATTCCTCAAAGAGGGCGGCAAAAGATTCAGACATGTGATTTCCTCATCCACCAACAGGACTGACGAGCGCGACATGCGTCGTTTCCAGGAGCTGCAGTGGCGATTGGTTTGCGGTGTGAACCGCGGTTGGTTAACGAAATCCACGAAGCCGGTGTGCATGCTGCACGAGGGGAGCGACGTGGAACCCTTCAAATCAGCCCGCGTTCAGCGGGCTGTTGGCCAGTGCTCAGCGCAAAAGTCATGCGCCAAAAACTTGCCGACCTTGCCACCAGTTCAGGACCTGATCCACCGAAGCTTCGATGGACAAGGACGAGTTGTCCAGTTGCAAGGCATCTTGCGCGGGCTGGAGAGGCGCCACGCTGCGGGACATGTCCCGTGCGTCGCGCGCTTCCAGATCAGCGCGAAGACTGTCGATATTAGCCGAAAAACCCTTAGAAATCAACTGCTTATGCCGTCTCTCAGCCCTTTGGGTGGCGCTGGCGGTCAAAAACACCTTCAAAGGGGCGTTTGGGAAGATCACGGTACCCATGTCACGGCCGTCTGCCAAGAGGCCTGGCAGGCGCTGAAAACTGTGCTGCAGATCGACCAGTGCTTCACGCACGGAGGGCAGCACCGAGACCTTGGAGGCGTTCATGCCGCCTTGTTCGCTGCGGATCGCATCGGTCACGTCCACATTGTCAAGCAGCACCTGTTCGCCTTCAAAGCGCACTGGCAAGCGGCGCGCCACATTGGCAATGGCCGCTTCGTCGGCGGCTTCGAGCATCAGGCCCGCTTGCAGGGCGGCATACGCCGTCACCCGGTACAGCGCGCCCGAATCCAGGTAGTGGTAGCCCAGCTGTTCGGCCACGCGGCTGGCCAATGTGCCTTTGCCCGAGGCGGTGGGGCCGTCGATGCAGATGACCGGAATGTTCCGGGCGCTGGCGTGCGCCACCGAGAACAGGGCCTCGAAGTAATCGGGGAAGGTCTTGGCTACGCACTTGGGGTCTTCAATGCGCACCGGGATCTGGTCGGCATTGAAGGCGGCCAGTGAGAAGCACATGGCCACGCGGTGGTCGTCATAGGTGTGGATGCTGGCGCGTTGCCACTTTCCGGCAGGCAGTGGGTGGATCGTGATCCAGTCCGGACCTTCTTCGACGGTGGCGCCCAGCTTGCGGCTTTCAGTGGCCATGGCCACGATGCGGTCGGTTTCCTTCACGCGCCAGCTGGCGATGTTGCGCAGCGTGGTGGGGCCGTCGGCGTACAGCGCCATCACGGCCAAGGTCATGGCGGCGTCGGGGATGTGGTTGCAGTCGAGTGTGATGCCCTTGAGCGGCCATGCACCGCGCTGAATCTCCAGCCAGTTGGGGCCGCTGGTGATCTTGGCACCCATCTGGGCTGCGGCATCCATGAAACGGATGTCGCCCTGGATCGAGTCGGCTCCTACGCCTTGAATGCGGATGCCGTCGCCTTGAGCGATGGCGCCTAAAGCGATGAAGTAGCTGGCCGATGAGGCATCTGCCTCGACGTGGATGCTGCCGGGCGACTGGTAGCGGCTGCCTGCCGGGATCACAAAGCGTTCCCAACCGTGGCGCTCCACAGCGATGCCGTAACGCGCCAGCAGGTTCAGCGTGATCTCGATGTAGGGCTTGCTGATGAGTTCGCCCACTACCTCGATGGTGATGGCACGCTCTTGCGCCGCCAGTGGCAAGGCCATCAGCAGGGCGGTGAGGAACTGGCTGGACACATCGCCGCGCACGGGGATGGACTTGTCCAGCTTTAGCTGAGGCTGGCCAATCCGCAAGGGCGGGTAGCCTTCGTTGCCCAGGTAGTCGATGTTGCAGCCCAGCTCGCGCAGGGCATCCACCAGATCGCCAATGGGCCGTTCGTGCATGCGGGGCACGCCTTTGAGCGTGAAATCGCCGCCTTGCACCGCCAACGCTGCGGTGAGCGGGCGCATGGCCGTGCCCGCGTTGCCCATGAAGAATTCAATCGCCTCGGCAGGCCAGGCGCGACCGCCCAGGCCGGTGATGGTCACGGTGGTACCCGCCACATCCACGCCGCAGCCCAGCTGGCGCAGCGCGGCCAGCATCACCCGGGTGTCGTCCGAGTCAAGCAGGTCGTGGACCACGGTTGTGCCCTGGCACAGCGCCGAGAGCAACAACACGCGGTTGGAAATGCTTTTGGAGCCAGGCAGGGTGACGGTGCCGGATGCGCCTTGTAGCGCAGGAAGGTCGAGGAAGGCAGTGGAGAACATCGTTCAGTCTTCAGAAGCTTTGTTGCAGGCGTTGCCCGCTTGCAGTGTCCAGGCCGAGCGCACATCGCTGGCTTGTTGAATCAGGTGTTGCAGCGCTTGGGCATCGCCCAGCTTCAAGGCATTTTCAAATTGGTCGAGCGCGGAACGAAAGTGCGCGACTTGCGTGAGCACCTCGGCGTGGTTGGCGCTCAGGATGTCGCGCCAAACCGATGCATCGGAGGCAGCAATGCGCGAGAAGTCCCGGAAGCCGGGTCCCGCCATTTCCAGAAAGGCCGTGCCTTGCGATTGCGTCGTCAAAGCGTTCACCGCGGCAAAAGCCAGCATGTGGGGCAAGTGGCTGACCGCTGCAAACGTGGCGTCGTGCGCCTCGGCCGTCATGGTGCTGACGTGGCTGCCGATGGCGGTCCACACATCGTGCGCGGCTTGCATCCGGTGGATGCTGGTTTTGGCCAGTGGGGTGAGGATGGTGCGGCGGTCTTGGTAGAGCGCGGCCTCGGCATGCTCGATGCCTGCGACCTCTTTGCCCGCAATCGGGTGCGCAGGTACAAAGCAGCTCAGGCGATCACCCAAGGTGGCTTGGGCGGCTGCAATCACATCGCATTTGGTGGAGCCCACGTCCATCAGCAGCGCATTGGGCAGCAGCGCATCGCGCATGGCCGCAAAGCTGCTTTGCATAGCACCCACGGGCACGGCCAGCAGCACGATGTCTGCACTTTGCACGGCCTCAGCCACGCTGGTGCAGGCTTGGTCAATGACCTTCAGCTCAAGCGCACGTTGCCGGGTTTTTTCAGAGGCGCTGAAGCCGACGATGGTTTGCACCAGACCGGCCTTGCGCAAGGCGAGTGCAAACGAGCCGCCCATCAGGCCGCAGCCGATCAAGGCAAGCCGCTGGAATGTCATTCGGAAACCGGGTAGGAACCCAAGACCTTGTAGAAGGCGCACAGGCCTTGCAGCTCTTGCAGGGCAGCGGCCACATGCGGTTCGCTGATGTGGCCTTGCAAGTCGATGTAGAAGTAGTACTCCCACTGGCCCGATTTGGCAGGACGCGACTCAAAGCGCGTCATGGAAACGCCGTTGTTTTTGAGTGGTACCAACAGATCGTGCACGGCACCCGGGCGGTTGGGCACCGACACCACCAGGCTGGTGCAGTCTTTGCCCGAGGCGGGTGGCGTGGCCAGGGTTTGCGGCAGGGCGATCACGGCGAAGCGCGTGCGGTTGAACGCTTCGTCCTGTATGGCGTGGTGCACGATGTGCAAGCCAAATTGGCTGGCAGCGCGTTCGCTGGCCAACGCGGCCCAGGCGGGGTTGGATGCGGCCAAGCGGGCACCTTCGGCGTTGCTCGACACGGCGCGGCGTTCCACATGCGGCAGGTGCTTGGACAGCCAGCCTTGGCATTGGGCCAGCGCCTGGGGGTGGGCCATCACGACCTCGATGCCTGCGTCCGAGTTGAGCTGGCGCAGCAAATTGAAGCGCACTTGCAAGCTGACTTCGCCCACCACATGCACGGGCGAGCGCAGGAACAAATCCAGCGAACGGGCCACCACGCCTTCGGTGGAGTTTTCCATGCCGACCACGCCATATTGGGCCGTGCCCGCAGCGGTGGCGTGGAAGACTTCGTCGAAGTTGGCGCAGTAAATCAGGTTGGCAGCGGAGCCGAAAAATTCAATCGCAGCCTGTTCGCAAAATGTGCCTTGGGGCCCAAGCACCGCCACACGCTGGGGCGCTTCGAGGGCCAGGCAGGCCGACATGATTTCGCGCCAGATCGAGGCGACGTGTTCGTTCTTGAGCGGGCCAGGGTTGGCTTGGGTGATTTTGTCGATGACTTGCGCCACGCGGTCGGGGCGAAAGAAGGGCGAGCCTTCGGCGCGTTTGATTTCGCCAACTTTTTCGGCCACCTTGGCGCGGTCGTTCAGCAGTTGCAGCAGTTGCTTGTCCAGCGAGTCGATTTGCACCCGCAAAGCGCCCAGCGCTTCGGACTGGATAGGTTGTTGGCTCATGGTCCTGAGGGCGTTAAGCCTGTGTTTTTTCAAATTCGCGCAGGTAATCCACCAGCGCTTGCACGCCTTCGAGGGGCATGGCGTTGTAAATGCTGGCCCGCATGCCGCCGACCGACTTGTGGCCTTTGAGCTGCAGCAAGCCGCGTGCATTGGCCCCTGTCAGGAAAGCATCGTTGCGTGATTCATCGCGCAGGAAAAATGGCACGTTCATGCGGGAGCGGCAGGCCTTGTCAACCTTGTTCACATACAGCGCCGAGTTGTCCAGACAGTCATACAGCAGCTGGGCTTTGGCGATGTTGCGCTGCTCCATGGCCGCGATGCCGCCATGCTTTTTGAGCCACTGAAACACCAGGCCCGCGATGTAAATGCTGTAGGTGGGCGGTGTGTTGTACATCGACTGGTTGTCGGCCACCAGCTTGTAGTCAAAGGCGCTGGGGCAATGGGGCAGGGCGTGGCCGATCAGGTCTTCGCGCACGATGACCAGGGTCAGGCCGGCGGGGCCGAGATTCTTTTGCGCACCGCCAAAGGCCAGACCCACGCGGGACCAGTCCACCTGACGCGAGGCCACGTGCGATGAGAAATCCACGACCAAAGGTGCATCGCAACCCAAAGCTTTCAGGTCGGGCAGTTCATGGAATTCCACGCCGTGGATGGTCTCGTTGCCGCAGATGTGCACATAGCGGCTGTCGGCGCCGATGTGCCAGCTTGGAGGCGAGGGCAATGAGGTGAAGCCATCGGCCTGAGCCGATGCGGCAACACGCGCCGCGCCGTATTTGCCCGCTTCTTTTTGAGACTTCTGACTCCAGCTGCCCGTCAGCACAAAGTCCATGGCGCCGCCTTGCGACAGGTTCATCGGCACGATGGCGTTTTCAGCCAGGCCGCCGCCTTGCATGAACAGAATCTTGAAGTTCGCGGGCACGGCCAGCAGTTCGCGCAAGTCAGCCTCGGCTTGCTCGTAGATGCTGATGAACTCCTTGCCGCGGTGGCTCATCTCCATCACGCTCATGCCCGAGCCGTGCCAGTCAAGCATCTCGGCGGCGGCTTGTTGCAAGACCTCTTCTGGCATGACGGCCGGACCGGCCGAGAAATTGAAAGCTCGGCTCATGCCTTATTCCGCTGCTGGGGTGTTGTCGTCCGTTTGGCCTTCATCGGCTTCGGCTTCGGTGTCGTTCGCGTTGGCATCGTTTTCGACAATGCGTTGCAGACCCGACAGCTTGGCGCCTTCGTCCAGGTTGATCAGGGTCACGCCTTGTGTGGCACGGCCCAGTTCGCGGATCTCGGCCACGCGGGTGCGCACCAAAACGCCGGTGTCGGTGATCAGCATGATTTCATCGTCTGCATGCACCAGGGTGGCGGCGACGACTTTGCCGTTGCGCTCGCTTTGCTGGATGGCGATCATGCCCTTGGTGCCGCGTCCGTGGCGGGTGTATTCGACGATGCTGGTGCGCTTGCCGTAGCCGTTTTCAGTGGCCGTGAGCACGCTTTGCGTTTCGTCCTCGGCCACCAGCATGGCGATCACGCTCTGGCCTTCTTCGATCATCATGCCGCGCACACCGCGCGCGCTGCGGCCGAGCGGGCGCACATCGTTTTCGTCAAAACGCACAGCCTTACCGCCATCGCTGAACAGCATCACGTCGTGCTTGCCGTCGGTCAGCGCTGCGCCAATCAGGTAGTCGCCTTCGTCCAGATTGACCGCAATGATGCCGCCCTTGCGGGGGTTGCTGAACTCGTCCAGCGAAGTCTTTTTGACCGTGCCCATGGAGGTGGCCATGAAAACGAACTGGTTTTCAGGGAAGGTGCGTGCTTCGCCTGTCAGGGCCAGCACCACGTTGATCTTCTCGCCTTCTTGCAGCGGGAACATGTTGACGATCGGGCGACCCCGCGAGCCGCGTGAACCGGCAGGGACTTCCCAGACCTTGAGCCAATACAGGCGGCCACGGTTGGAGAAGCACAGCAGGTAGTCGTGCGTGTTGGCGATGAACAGCTGATCGATCCAGTCGTCTTCTTTGGTCGCTGCCGCTTGTTTGCCACGACCGCCGCGCTTTTGGGCGCGGTATTCAGACAAGGGTTGGCTCTTGATGTAGCCGCTGTGCGACAAGGTCACGACCATGTCGGTCGGCGTGATCAGGTCTTCGGTGGCCAGATCTTGTGCGTTGTGCTCGATCTGGCTGCGGCGTGCACCAATCTTGGTTTGACCGAATTCCTGACGCACAGTGCCCAGCTCATCGCCAATGATGGTCGAGACGCGTTCGGGCTTGGCCAGGATGTCCAGCAGGTCTTCGATCTCGGCCATCACCTCTTTGTATTCGGCCACGATCTTGTCTTGTTCCAGGCCGGTCAAGCGTTGCAGACGCATCTGCAGGATTTCTTGCGCTTGCGTGTCGGACAGGCGGTACAAGCCGTCCTGGCCCAGGCCGTATTCGCGCTCCAGACCTTCCGGGCGGTAATCGTCGGCGTTGATGGTCGAGCCATCGTCGCGGGCACGGGTCAGCATGGTGCGCACCATCTGGCTGTCCCAGGCGCGGGTCATCAGCTCGGCCTTGGCCACCGGTGGCGTCGGTGCGTTGCGGATGATCGCAATGAAATCGTCGATGTTGGCCAAAGCCACGGCCAAGCCTTCGAGCACGTGGCCACGGTCACGCGCTTTGCGCAGCTCGAACACGGTGCGGCGTGTCACCACTTCGCGGCGGTGCTGCAGGAAGACCTGGATCAGGTCTTTCAAGTTGCACAGCTTGGGTTGGCCATCAATCAAGGCCACCATGTTCATGCCGAAAGTGTCTTGCAGCTGGGTCTGCTTGTACAGGTTGTTCAGCACCACTTCGGGCACTTCGCCGCGCTTGAGTTCGATCACCACCCGCATGCCGGACTTGTCCGACTCGTCCTGGATATGGCTGATGCCTTCGATCTTCTTTTCGTGCACCAACTCGGCAATGCGCTCAAGCAGGGACTTCTTGTTGACCTGGTAGGGCAGCTCGTCCACGATGATCGATTGGCGCTGGCCTTTGTCGATGTCTTCAAAGTGGCACTTGGCGCGCATGACCACGCGGCCACGGCCGGTGCGGTAGCCATCCTTGACGCCGGAGATGCCGTAAATGATGCCGGCGGTCGGGAAGTCTGGCGCCGGGATGATTTCCATCAATTCGTCAATGGAGGCCTCCGGATTGCGCAGCATGTGCAGGCAGGCGTCCACCACTTCATTGAGGTTGTGCGGCGGGATGTTGGTGGCCATGCCCACCGCAATGCCGCCCGAGCCGTTGATCAGCAAGTTGGGCAGGCGCGAAGGCAGCACCAGAGGCTCTTTTTCCGAGCCATCGTAGTTGGGTCCGAAATCGACAGTTTCCTTGTCGATGTCGCCCAGCATCTCGTGGGCGATCTTGGCCAAGCGGATTTCGGTGTAACGCATGGCCGCAGCGTTGTCGCCGTCCACCGAGCCGAAGTTGCCCTGACCATCGACCAGCATGTGGCGCATGGAAAAGTCCTGCGCCATGCGGACAATCGTGTCGTAAACCGACTGGTCGCCGTGCGGGTGGTACTTACCGATCACGTCACCGACGATACGAGCGGACTTCTTGTAGGGGCGGTTCCAGTCGTTGTTCAGCTCGTGCATGGCGAACAAGGCGCGGCGGTGCACGGGTTTAAGGCCATCACGGGCATCGGGCAGGGCACGACCGACAATCACGCTCATGGCGTAATCGAGGTAGCTGCGCCGCATTTCCTCTTCCAGACTGATGGGCAGTGTTTCTTTGGCGAACTGGGTCATATATAGAGGGGAATGGGTGACGCGGTGTAAAACGATGATTTTAGGTGCAACTGAGTGTCGCGCGAATGCAACGTTTTAGTTTGCATATGTGTAATACGTTGTGAAGGACGTGAGCCATTTCACGGTACCCCCAGCGTCTATGGCACAATAATTATCAGCGTGACAGATGACGGTCATCTGAAGCGTTCTTTTTTCGCAGCGAGTCTGCGGCTTAATCCCTCAAGAGGAAGACCATGAAGAAACTCAACAAAGTGGCAATGATGTTTGCAGCCGCAGCTCTCGCAACGGCCGCCGGCGCTCAATCCGTGGACAACTGGCGCAATGGCTCCGGTGACCTCGTTTGGAAAAACGGCACCCAAGAACTGTGCTGGCGCGATGCCAACTGGACACCTGCAACTGCAGCTGCCGGTTGCGATGGCGCCATCGTGGCTCCCAAAGCTGCTCCAGCACCTGCTGCAGCCCCCAAGGCAGCTGCACCTGCACCAAAACCAGCTCCAGCTCCAGCCGCTGCCACCAAAGTGACTTACGCTGCCGACGCATTCTTTGACTTCGACAAGGCTGTCCTGAAGGGCGAAGGCAAAGCCAAGCTGGACGATCTGGTTGGCAAAGTCAAGGGCATCAACCTGGAAGTCATCATCGCCGTGGGTCACACCGACTCCGTGGGCACCGATGCTTACAACCAGAAGTTGTCTGTCAAGCGTGCTGACGCTGTCAAGGCTTACTTGGTGTCCAAAGGCATCGAGAAAAACCGCGTGTACACCGAAGGCAAAGGCGAGAAGCAGCCAGTTGCTGACAACAAGACTTCCGCTGGTCGCGCCAAGAACCGCCGCGTGGAAATCGAAGTGGTGGGCACTCGCGCCAACAAGTAATCCTTTCTCAGGATGAAAAAAGCCCCAGCGATGGGGCTTTTTTTATGGTCAAAGCCCATTCGTTCCAGGCGCTTGCAGCACAATCTCAACCCATGAATCAAGCAGCAAACAACGTCGATCCGGCCGAATTGGCCAAGTTTTCTGACCTGGCTCACCGCTGGTGGGATCCTGAGAGTGAATTCCGCCCTTTGCACCAGATCAACCCCCTGCGTCTGGAGTGGATCAACAATCAGGCGCCTTTGTCCGGTCTGAAAGTGGTGGATGTAGGTTGCGGTGGCGGTATCTTGGCAGATGCCATGGCTCGAAAGGGCGCACAAGTCACGGGCATTGATTTGGCGACCAAGTCGCTCAAAGTGGCGCAATTGCATGCGCTGGAGGCCGGTACCACTGGCGTTCAATACCGAGAAATCAGCGCTGAAGCGCTTGCAGCGGAGGCACCTGCCCAATTTGATGTGGTCACCTGCATGGAAATGCTGGAACACGTGCCAGATCCGGCCTCCGTCGTGAAAGCTTGTGTGCAAATGGTCAAGCCTGGTGGCTGGGTGTTTTTCTCGACCCTCAACCGAAACCCCAAATCCTTCCTGTTTGCGATCGTGGGGGCGGAGTACATCCTCAAGCTCCTGCCTAAAGGCACGCATGAATTTGCCCGCATGATCAAACCCAGCGAGTTGGCCAATTGGGCTCGTGATGCCGGGCTGGACATTCAGGGTTTCAAGGGCATGGAGTACAACCCCTTCACTCGCCGCTACTGGCTCAGCAATGACACCAGTGTGAATTATTTGATGGCATGCCGGAAGGCTTGAAACGCATGTTCAAGAATGTTGAAGCTGTCTTGTTTGATCTGGACGGCACGCTCATTGACAGCGCCCCTGATTTGGGGGCTGCCGTGGACAAAATGCGCGTGGCCCGTGGCATGCCCTCTTTGCCCCTTGAACATTACCGCCCTATGGCTGGCGCAGGTGCCCGCGGCATGATCGGCTTGGCGTTTGGCATGACGCCCGAGCATCCTGATTTCGAGGCGATGAAAGAAGAGTTCTTCATCAATTACGAAAACTGCATGACCGAGCGTACCCGTATCTTTGAGGGGGTGGCGGACATGGTCAATGCGCTGGTGGCTCAAGGCCTGGCATGGGGTGTGGTGACCAACAAGTCCAGCCGCTTCACAGACCCGCTGACTGCAGCCATGCCCTTGTTTGCCACGGCACGCGCGATTGTCAGCGGCAACACCACGCCGCATGCCAAACCGCACCCCGAACCCTTGTTCGAGGCGGCTCGTCGTTTGAGCATTGATCCTGCCCGTTGCGTGTATGTGGGTGATGACGAACGCGACATCGTTGCCGGCCTGGCCGCAGGCATGGGCACTGTGGCGGCTACGTATGGTTATTTGGGTGCTCAGACCGATATTTCGCGCTGGAATGCCCATTTGCACATCAATTCTCCGCTGGACCTCTTGAAATCGCTCAACCAGGCCTAAAATAGATCACTCAGGGGCTGCACTGGTTTCGACATGGGTTCGGACGCGTGGCAGGGCATGTCGAGGTTCTGTTACCTCGTAAAACCGCAGAAAAAAACTAACTGCAAACGACGAACGTTTCGCACTCGCCGCTTAATCCGGTGAGCCTTGCAACAGTTGGCCGATAGGCTGGGTTAGGGGGTCGCAAGACTTCCTAACTGCAAGGGAAAACATATGGGCTGGCATCATCTCGGGTACCTTGGGGTGGTGTGAGAAAAAAGGGTGCTGGCTGGGTGCGTAGCGTGTCGCTGCGCGACGCACACGGCGAGATCCAAATCAGACGACTACACATGTAGAACTGTACGAAGAAGGCTTGTGGACGCGGGTTCAAATCCCGCCAGCTCCACCAATAACAAAACCCCAACTCGTCTGAGTTGGGGTTTTTTCTTGGGCGATCGTGCGTGTTGCCCCGTGTTGTTGCGGGTTCCTGCGGAAAGATGTGGACCTCGCCCACCGCACCTCCTGGCCTGTTCTGCGCCCGGTTCTCTCTCTACGGGCCATTTCTCTCAGCGTGTCTTGCGCACGGTAACGGCCCGAAGTCCACAAGACCAGGGGTTCGGGGTCAAAAGAATCAACAACTTACGAGTGGACGAATCGAGTAGTTTGATTTCAGCATTGGCTGGGGCGCGGATGGCGCAACCCGGCGGTTTTCGTTTTGGAAGTTATGCCTTTAATCCTGGGCATGTCAGACCTATCCAGCAGTTGGATAGCTCTTCCAAGCTGATATGGCTAAAAAACATATGTAGGGAAACATTCATAGAGTAGAATAATCTACATCATGAATTGGCTCTGCTTCATCACCAGCCTGCCCACAGAAAACGCCACCCTGCGTCAGCGGGCCTGGCGGGCTCTCAAGTCATCCGGCGCCTCGGTGCTTCGTGACGGCGTCTATTTGCTGCCCGATCTGCTTGGCAATCAATCGCTTTTGGATGGCATCGCTCAGGATGTGCTGTCGGGTGGCGGGACAGCCATGGTGCTGGTCACCGCAGAGCCGGCTGGGGCAGATTTCAAAGGCCTGTTCAATCGATCTGAAGAGTACGCAACCTTGTTGACGGAGCTTGCCAAAGCCGCAGGCGATCTGACACCCGTTTCGGTGCAAGACGTTCTCAAACAGGTCAGAAAGCTGCGCAAGACATTCGATCAACTCAGCCAGATTGACTTCTTCCCCGGGCAGGAGAGGGAGCAGACCGAAACCGCACTGCTTGAATTGGAAGGGGACTGTGTCCGCTTGATTTCACCCGATGAACCGCACGCCGCCGTCGGTGCCATTTCCTCTCTGAGCATTGCTGACTTTCAAGGCCGTACTTGGGCGACTCGTGCCAAACCTTGGGTGGACAGGTTGGCTACTGCCTGGTTGATCCGTCGATTCATTGACCCCAAAGCCCGCATCCACTGGCTCAAGAGCCCCAAAGACTGTCCCAAAGATGCTTTGGGGTTTGATTTCGACGGGGCCCGTTTTTCTCATGTGGGTGCCAAAGTCACCTTTGAGGTGGTGGCAGCCAGCTTTGGATTGATGGAGCCTGCAATCCAACGTCTAGGCCTGCTGATTCATTATTTGGACGTAGGTGGCGTGCAGCCCCCTGAAGCCGTGGGCGTGGAAGCTGCGCTGGAAGGCCTAAGCAGCACGATCACCGACGATGACCAATTACTTGCTCTGGCCAGCGCCATCTTTGATGGCTTGCTGACCACATTCCAGAAACCCACCGAGAAGGGAGCAAAGCCATGACCGACACCAAAAACCTGTCCCCTTACTCCCTCTGGCAACTGACGCGTTACTTCCTGAGGCTTGGGACCCTTGGATTTGGCGGACCGGTCGCGCTGGTGGGCTTCATGCACCGCGACCTGGTGGAAGAACGCAACTGGATCACCGAAGCCGACTACAAGGAAGGTCTGGCCTTGGCTCAGATCGCACCGGGACCGCTGGCGGCACAGTTGGCCATCTACCTGGGCTATGTGCACTACCGCATCCTGGGTGCAACGGTGGCGGGCCTGGCTTTTGTGCTGCCATCTTTCCTGATGGTGGTTGCCTTGGGCATGGCCTATGTGTCCTATGGCGGGCTGCCGTGGATGCAGGCGGTGTTTTATGGCGTGGGCGCTGCGGTGCTGGGCATCATGGCCATTGGTGCCCACAAGCTCTCCACCAAGAGCATCGGCAAGGACAAGCTGCTGTGGGTCATCTTTGGTGTCCTGGCCGCAGTGACCATCATCACGCAGTCCGAAATCGCATGGTTGTTCATTGCAGCAGGGCTTCTGGTTTGGGTGATTCGTTGCAAGCCCACCTTTGGCAACAAAGCCATGGGGCTGGGTTTGGTGCCACCGGTCGATGCAGCCCAACTTGCGCCAGTGGTGCTTGACCCAGCCTTGCTGACGCAAATTGGTCTGTTCTTTGCCAAAGCCGGAACCTTTGTCTTTGGTTCGGGTTTGGCCATTGTTCCCTTTCTCTACGCCGGTACCGTGACCGAGCACCACTGGCTCACCGACCGCCAGTTCGTGGATGCCGTGGCCGTGGCCATGATCACACCGGGTCCGGTGGTCATCACAACGGGCTTCATCGGCTACCTGGTTGCAGGATTGCCAGGCGCAGCCATGGCAGCAGCGGCAACCTTCTTGCCGTGCTACTTGATCACTATCGTTTCAGCGCCGCATTTCAAGAAGTGGGGCAAGAACCCCTCGGTGATCGCGTTCGTGGATGGCATCACGGCAGCGGCCATTGGTGCAATTGCGGGCTCGGTGGTAGTGATTGCGCAACGCTCCATCAGCGACATCCCCACCGCATTGCTTGCAGTTGGGGCCACGGCATTGTTGTGGAAGTTCAAGAAGATTCCCGAACCGGTCCTAGTCATTGGCGCAGCACTGATCGGATTGGCGATCTACCCTCTTGTGAGCCATTAATGAAAGTCAGATTCAACCTGTTGGTCCTCAGTGCGAGCTTGTTGCTGTCCAGCGTCACTCACGCTCAAGACCGCAAGATTGAGCAAGCCATCAAGCACCGCAAAGCGGCGTTTACCTTGATGGCGACCTATGTCAACCGGATGGTGCAGACCGTGGATGGTCACAGGCCGTTTGATGCCAAGCAGATGACCCAAGATGCCAAAACAGTGGAGTTCCTCAGCAAGTTACCGTGGGAAGGGTTTGTCGAGGGCAGTGAACGGGGCGACACCCGCGCCAAGGATGACATCTGGTTTGAGGACGATAAGTTCAAGCGGTATGCCAATGACTTGCAAGTCAAGACGATTGCGGTGACCACGGCAGCGGAGTCGGGTGATCTCCAGCGCTTCAAGTCTGCTGTGGGTCAGATGCGAGATGCCTGCAACACCTGTCACAAGGCCTTTCGCAAGGACTGATCGTGACCCGCCAAAGCTTGATCGCAGTGCTTCTGCTACTGGCCAGTGCGTTGTCTTGGGCGACCAAGCCATTACCGGGCTGGAAAGCCCTGGAGCCATCTGACATAGAGGTCTTGTTCAGAGATAAAGCCCTTGGCGATGGGTTCCATTACAGCTACCGATTTCTGTCCGATGGTTCGCTCAGTGGTGTCGAAATGGCCAAGGATGTGCGCGGCACCTGGGCTGTCGAAAATAAGCTGCTCTGTCTCCATCGGGAGAAACCTCGGAAGTTCACGGAGTGCTTTGAGGTCCATACCGATGGGCGCGAGGTCAACATGCTGGACCGTGGCAGCTTGGTGTTCCGAGGGAAGCTGGTTGACCTTGTTCCAAGTCATACAACTCATTAACCCTGTGTCGGTCTTATCAGGAGGTTAGATCATGAAATGGATCACACGCGAGCGCCCAAAGATTGACCGGATTGCCTGTCCATGGCTGATCACCAGGTTCATAGATAAGGACGCTGAGTTTCTCTATGTCCCTGCCAAGGATGTGTTGCGGCTGGCCAGCGAACTGGAGGCGACGCCCTATGACATTCCGGGTGTGGCGTTTTCTCATGTGGGTGAACTTTGCAGCTTCGATGCCTTTTTGTCGGCGTACGAATTCAAGCAACCAGCACTCAGGCAGTTGGCTGAAATTGTGCGTGGTGCTGACACCTCACGGCTGGATTTAACATCCCAATCATCGGGCCTATATGCCATTTCATTGGGGCTGTCTGAAGTTTTCAAGGACGACCACGAAATGCTCAAGCACGGCTTGGTTATGTACGATGCGCTGTATGCGTGGTGTTGTCATTGCCAAGGTGAGACGCATAACTGGCCTCCATCCAACTGAATGCTTATGAACACGTCCGTCTTCTTCGCTTTGGCTGCTGCTGCTCTTTTTGGAGCAAGCACACCCTTGGCCAAACTATTAGTCGGAGAGATGTCTCCATTGCTACTTGGTGGACTGCTCTATCTTGGCAGTGGCGTAGGCTTGGGCTTGATGCGTCTGACGCGAGACCGTGCATGGAGGATGTCTGGATTGCACCCTTCGGAATGGCCATGGCTCTTGGGCGCCATATTCTTTGGGGGAGTCCTCGGGCCCGTTGCATTGATGTATGGTCTGACATCCGTGTCAGGTTCTACGGCCTCTCTCATGCTTAATCTGGAGTCCGTGCTAACGGCCTTGCTGGCATGGGTCGTTTTCAAGGAGAACGCTGATCGGCGCATTGTCCTTGGCATGGTCGCCATTGTCGGTGGTGGCCTAGTGCTTTCGTGGCAACCTGTGAGCAATAGCCCATCGTCAGTTCTGGGACTAGGCAGTATTGCACTTGCGTGCCTGTGCTGGGCCATTGACAACAATCTGACACGCAAAGTATCGGCTTCTGATTCAGTGTTCATCGCCAGTACCAAGGGGTTGATTTCCGGTTTGGTCAACTGCAGTCTGGCTTTGTTCTTGGGTGCCTCGATGCCTGGGGATACCGTAGTCTTGGCGACGATGGTAATTGGGCTTCTGGGTTACGGCCTTAGTCTTGTATTGTTTGTATTGGCCCTGCGCGGACTTGGAACAGCAAGAACCGGGGCCTATTTTTCAACAGCACCGTTTCTTGGTTCAGCGGTTTCGTTGCTCCTCTTGCAAGAATCGGCTGGCCCGACATTTTGGATTGCCAGTGCCTTGATGGGGCTCGGCGTGTGGCTGCATCTCACCGAGAGCCATGTGCATGAGCACACCCACGATCCTATTGAACATAGCCACGGCCATATTCATGATGAGCACCACCAGCACGAACACGAAGTCGAATGGGATGGCAAAGAGCCGCATGAACACAAACATCGGCATGTGCAACTGACACACAAACATCCGCACTATCCTGACGTGCATCATCAGCATGCACATTGAGAGCATTGCGTAGAGTTATTCTGAACGTCACCGGCACAACTCGCGCTGCTCATCCCACAGCAGCGGTGTCCCAGATGCCAGGTCAAACAAGGTGACGTGGTCTGGCAATGACTCGTCCAGGATGGACGCCACGATGTCCGGCGCCAGCGTGGTTAGGTTGACCATCCGGCTGACGTAGGCCCGGTCCATTCCCTCCATCTCAGCAACCTCGGCCAGATTCCGGGCCTTACCGGATTGGAGCAGCGCCAGCCAACGGTAGCCCCGAGCCAGGGCCAGTTGGATTGGTGTGGGCTCACTGTCCCACTTCCTTGGCTGCAAGGCCGTGCCGTCTGGCAGCGTTACCGCCTTACGGCGACCCCGGCGGGTGATCTTGATCGGGATGGTGACGTTGAAACTCCCATTACTGGCCGCCACCAGGTCGGCGCTGCCAGTCGCATTGATCTTGATCTCATTCATGCCGTTACCTCATCAACTGACGCCTGCACTGTCGGAAGTTTGAGTTCCGCTGCCAGCCGCTCCAGGCCGTTTGGTCGGAATTGCAACTCGACGGTGTGCGGCGTGACCACCACCTTCTTGATGAGCAGGCGAACGATGCGTTCCTGCTCGGCCGGGAACAACTGATCCCAGACCTTGTCGATCTGCAGCATGGCGATGCAGACCTTGGCTTCGTTCACCCCGTCATCCATGCCCGTCATCAGTTTGGCGACCCGTGTTTTGAGATCCGGAGCACGCAAGATCTGTCGCATCTGTTGCACCACATTCGCCTCCAGCTCGATCGCTGGCAACCGTGGCAGACCGGACGCCCCGGCGTGTTCCCTGTTCTCTCGGGTGTGGATGTAGTACCTGTACAGCTTGCCAGCGCCCTTGCGGGTCCAGGCCACTGTCAGAGCGCGACCATCAGCCCCTTCGATGATGCCCTTGAGCAAGAAGGGGATGGTGGCGCGCGTGTTGTTGGCCCGCATGCGCGGGCTGACTTTCAGGATGGACTGCACTGCCTCCCAGGTGCTGGGCTCGATTAGGGGCTGGTGCTCGCCCTTGAACCATTCATCCTTGTGGCGCAATTCGCCCAGGTACGTCCTGTTGCCAAGGAGTTTGTAGATCAGACCTTTGTCGATCAGCTTGCCTTCGCGGACGTTGCCATCCTGTGTTGTCCAGGCCTTGGACGTCACGCCATCCATGCGCAACTCTTTCATGAGCTTGGTGGTGGATCCCAGCTCGACGAAACGGGTGAAGATGTGCCGGATGATCTTGGCCTCGCGCTCGTTGGGAACGAGTCGGCGGTCTTTCACGTCGTAGCCCAGCGGCGGCACGCCACCCATCCACATGCCCTTGCGCTTGGACGCCGTGATCTTGTCGCGGATCCGTTCGCCAGTGACCTCGCGCTCGAACTGTGCAAAGGACAGCAGCACGTTGAGCATCAGCCGGCCCATGGAGGTGGTGGTGTTGAACTGCTGGGTCACCGAAACAAAGGACACGCCGGCGCGCTCGAACACCTCGACCATCTTGGAGAAATCAGCCAGGCTGCGCGTGAGGCGGTCGATTTTGTAAACCACCACGATGTCGACGCGACCGTCCTCGATGTCGTTCATGAGCCGGCGCAATCCCGGGCGTTCCATGTTGCCGCCCGAGAAGCCACCGTCGTCGTAGTCATCGGCAACCGGAATCCAGCCCTCGCTGCGCTGGCTGGCCACGTAGGCATGCCCGGCTTCTTTCTGGGCATCGATAGAGTTGAAAGATTGGTCCAGACGTTCGTCGCTGGACACACGGCAGTAGACGGCGCAGCGTTGGCGCCGTTTGAGGACTTCGCTCATTTGCCAGCTCCCTTCTTGCCGGTGGCTTTCTTGGCAGCGGTCGACTTCAGCCCGAAAAACATAGGGCCTGACCAGGCCGTGCCGGTGATCTCCTTGGCGATGCGTGACAGGCTCTGGTAGCAGCGACCATCGAATTCGTACTGGCCATTGACTGTGGCCATGACTCGGTATTCCTTGCCCTGGTATTCGCGTGTGAGTACGGTGCCGGCCATGAGTCGGATATCGCGGTCGAATTTCTTGTTCTGCCCTGACTCCAGGATGGCCTGGATTCGGCGCTTGTTGCGGTCAAGCATGTTGCGGTCGATCTTGCGAAATTCGATCTCCTGGAGCTTGTAGGCAATGCGCCGTTCCAAGAACTGGCGGTTGTGGGTTGGGGTGTCTTCGCCGAACAGGCTCTTCCACAGTGCCTTGATGTTGGACATGGGGAGGTCGGGCAAACTGGTGATTTGTGCCAGCACTGATGGCGGCGTGGCGTAGGGCGATTGCGTTGTGGTCATTTGGACTCCGTGACTTTGGTTGACGGGTCCGTATGAACGCTTCGGGTGCCGGAATATGCAAGTCCTAAATGGCTCTGTGAGGCCACATTTGCGGACTTCGCGACAGATTCTTCCCATACCCGGGAAATGCCCCTCGCCAGCAGGGCAGCCACCTCATCCATGCGTTCCGTGACGGACATGGAATCAGGTGGTCGGCGGTTGATTTCTTGCATTGGTTGCCAGTCCTTGATGTTCAACGATCGAAGGAAAAAATTGTCCCCGGGGGTCCATGGCAATGCCAGAGGGAGGTTTAGGACTGGCGCGGAAAGATGCTGGAATTTGCCAACCCCTGCGAAAACTGGGTGGCTTTGAATTCCAGCAGGTGATGGGCTTAGCGGTTCAGCGGTTGACCGTTGCGTGTGAAGCGATCAAACGTGTCCTCGTCTGGCTCTTCATCTTCGTGTGTTGGGCGCCGCCATTCAGCCTGCGGCAGCAGAAGCAAGGTGAGCTTGTAGTCGTACTGACCAGCGCTCTTGACCAGTTCTTGAGCGCGGACATAGCCTGGTTCATTGATGAGCCAAGTGTTGGCGCGAACGTCCTGCTGACTAACGGTCGTTTCAGCATTGGCGCTGTGGGCCAACGCCGTTCTCGGAAGCTCGATGACGTTCTTTCGGGTGGCGAAATATGCCCTTGACTTGAACGCATCCTCGTTCGACTTGGCCCAAAGCATGTGGTCGTCACGGCTTGCTATCAGGATCGCGCGCTCTGGCG
>JACCDQ011315700.1_pt1 | contig 18908 bp, 15 predicted proteins | sample 7446031 | NCBI WGS metagenome assembly JACCDQ01 (sample SAMN15323442, study PRJNA562643) | freshwater metagenome | isolation source: river surface water | place: USA:Blue River Watershed | collected 2017-08-17
ATTTTTCTGATATTGAAAAAGGAAAATCAAAAGTTCCATCTACACAACCAGCCGGTGAGACCGCTTGGGTAGCTATGGTGCAGCACTATTTTGTTTCAGCATGGGTTCCGCCCTCTACCTATTCTAAAGATTTGTATGTTGAAAAATTAGATAAGAACCAATTCCGAGTTGGTGTTAAATCTAAATTAGATGCGTTCGGCGTTGGCCAAGAAAAAGTAGAGACATTTAAATTGTTTGTTGGCCCACAAGAAGAGCGCGTGCTAGAAAACGTGGCCCCGGGTTTAGAGTTAGTAAAAGACTATGGTTGGCTAACTATTTTGGCTAAACCAATTTTTTGGTTGCTAGAAAAGATTCATGCACTTGTAAATAACTGGGGCTGGGCAATTATTTTGTTAACCGTTTTAATTAAATTGGTTTTCTTCCCATTGTCAGCTGCAAGTTACAAATCTATGGCAAGAATGAAAGAAGTTCAACCTAGACTTCTAGAGATGAAAGAGCGCTACAAGGGTGAGCCACAAAAACTGAATCAAGCCATGATGGAAATGTATCGAAAAGAGAAGATCAACCCATTGGGCGGTTGTTTTCCAGTTTTAATTCAGATTCCCGTGTTTATTGCTTTGTACTGGGTTTTATTGGCTTCAGTAGAAATGCGCGCAGCACCATGGTTGGGATGGATACAAGATTTATCCAAACCAGATACATTGTTTGGTGTTTGGTTTGGCGCCCCTATTGGTTTATTGCCTATCCTGATGGCAATATCTATGTTTGTACAAACTAAGCTCAATCCAACTCCACCAGACCCAGTTCAGGCTAAGTTGATGATGCTCATGCCAATTGTGTTTTCATTTATGTTCTTTTTCTTCCCAGCAGGCTTGGTTTTGTATTGGGTTGTGAACAATATCTTGTCAATTGCACAGCAGTGGCAAATTAATAAAATTTATGGTGGTAGTAAAGCCGCATAACAATGAATAGTCAGCGCGATCCCATTATTGCTTTAGCAACAGCGAAGGGTCGCGCTAGCGTAGGAATTATTCGTTTATCTGGAACCGGGGTCTTGCAAATTAGCAAAGCCCTTTGCCATAAAGATCTTCATCCTCGCCACGCCACTCTATTAACCTTTGAAGATGACCAAGGTGATTTAATAGATGAGGGCTTAGCAATCTTTTTTCCGGGACCCAATTCCTACACGGGTGAAGATGTGTTGGAGCTTCAGTGTCACGGTAGTGTTGCAGCATTAAATCTTTTAATTGAGCACTGTTTAAAAATTGGTAAACCTTATCGTTTGCGCTTGGCTGCGCCCGGAGAGTTTACGGAGCGAGCTTTCTTAAACAATAAGATTGATTTAGCCCAAGCAGAAGCTATTGCTGACTTAATTGATGCAAGCAGTGCTCTAGCGGCTAAAGGAGCAGCAAGGTCGTTAAAGGGTGAATTTTCTAAAAAAATCCAAATCTTTTTAGAGGCTCTAATTGAATTGCGGGCGCTCACAGAGGCAACGCTTGATTTCCCAGAAGAAGAAATTGACTTTATAGAGCAACACGACGTCTTCAATCGATTAAAAAATATTCTTGGCAACATTCAGGATGTTAAGAAATCTGCTCAACAAGGCGCAGTAATTAGAGATGGCTTAACGATTGTGTTGGTTGGGCAGCCTAATGTGGGTAAGAGTTCGTTGATGAATGCATTGGCTGGTGAAGAGGTGGCAATTGTTACAGAGGTGGCTGGCACAACCAGAGATCGCCTTAAGGAAACAATTCAAATTGAAGGTGTGCCTTTACATATTATTGACACCGCGGGTTTACGAGAAACGACAGATAGTGTTGAACAAATTGGCATTGAGAGAACTTGGAAGTCTATAGAGCAAGCAGATTTAGTATTGCATCTAATGGATGTAAGTGATGGCGCCGAAATTTCTCTGCTTGATCAAGAGTTAATTAATAAGATCAAAGATTGTGCAACAAAACAAGTTCCAATCAAGATTGTTTGGAATAAGCTAGACCGAACCTCAAGCAGGCACAAGAATACTCAAAATGAATTTTATGTTTCTGCCAAGACGGGCCTTGGACTAGATGCCCTTAAGCAAGAGTTATTAAGTGTCGCTGGTTGGCAACCAGATTCCGAGGGTGGAATACTTGCGCGTCAACGACATATTGAAGCATTGTTAGAGGCTGAGCAGTTTATTAATAACGCCTTGCTGTTACTTAAAAAAGAAACGGCATCCGTTGAGCTGGCAGCTGAAGAGATGCGTTTGGCTCAAGACGCATTATCAAAAATTACAGGACAGTTTTTGCCAGATGATTTATTAGGCAAAATTTTTAGCACTTTTTGCATTGGTAAGTAAGCGGTGATTTCCCAATTTGATCAAGTGGTACTGGCGGGCGGTGGGAATCGTTGTTGGTGGCAGGCAGGGTTTTGGCATGTGCTCAATGAAAAAATTCCTCAGACACCAAAAAAGTTAATTGCAATAAGCGCAGGGGCAGCCACGGCGTGCCTTTTTTATGCTCGCCCAGGAAAAAGTGGTGCTGAGTGGGGTTTAAATTATTATGCGCAAGCCTTGGACAAGGTTAGGAAGAACGCAAATTGGGCAAATTTGTTTTCATCTGATCCCGTCTTCCCGCATCATCAAATTTACCGTGCGGCTCTAAAAAATATTCTTGGTGGGCGTTTTGATTTAATTAAAAAAGGCCCAGAAATAGAAATTGGTTTGGCTAAAACGCCTCGATGGTTGGGCCCAAGACTTTCAGTGGCAGTTGGATTAACGGTATATAACTTAGAGAAGTATTTTAAAAAGAGTCTGCACCCTACTTTAGGCAAAACTATAGGGTTTACTCGTGAATTTATCCGAGCCCAAGATTGTGCAAGTGAGGATGATTTAATTGAACTAATTTTGCAATCATCATGTACGCCACCATTTACTCCAGTCATGTATCGAGATGGGCAAGCTGTATTAGATGGCGGTTTGGTGGATAACGTCCCAATTGATGGATTAAGCCTCTCTCCAGAAGGCTCGCCACGAAGTAAGGTATTGGTGCTTTTAACGAGAAGATATTCTCAACCCGACTATTTTGTTAAAGAGTTGCCCGGTCTAAGGTTGACCTATATTCAACCGTCTCACCCAGTACCAATTTCTAGCTGGGATTACGCTCATCATGAGTTAATGCCCCTAACTTATCAGCAAGGCAGGGCTGACGCAGAGCGTCTGTTTTCAGAGGGCTTGTTCAGTTAGTTAAGAGAAGTCTTAACTGTCCTTTGTAAGGCTAAAAAGGGTCCCAAGTGGTATCCTTACGGTATTCCAAAACTACTAACTTAACCATGAATCAACCTACGATGAAAGGTGTGGCCGCCCTTAACGTGCCGTCTTATGTTAAACATCAGAAGTTAATTGACTGGGTGGCAGAAATCGCCGCGTTAACACAGCCAGATAACGTGTATTGGTGTGATGGATCGGAAGAAGAATACGACCGTTTATGCGCCAATATGGTGGCAGCAGGAACGCTAAAAAAGCTAAATCCAGCAAAAAGAAAAAATTCTTATTTAGCTTGCTCTGATCCAAGTGACGTGGCTCGTGTTGAGGACAGAACATACATTTGTTCAAAAAATAAAGAAGATGCTGGTCCAACTAACAATTGGATGGACCCTGCAGAAATGCGCAAGACACTTCAACCCCTATTCCAGGGTTGTATGAAAGGCAGAACTCTTTATGTTGTGCCATTTTCAATGGGGCCATTAGGCTCGCCAATTGCGCACATTGGCGTTGAGTTATCTGATAGTGCTTATGTTGCAATTAACATGCGCATCATGACGCGCATGGGTAAAGGCGTGTTTGATGTTTTAGGTTCTGACGGTGATTTTGTGCCTTGCGTACACACAGTGGGCAAACCATTAGAGGCTGGCGAAAAAGACGTATCTTGGCCATGCAACAGCACTAAATACATCGTTCATTATCCAGAGACTCGTGAGATTTGGTCTTATGGTTCGGGATATGGTGGCAATGCATTGTTGGGTAAAAAGTGCTTTGCTTTGCGTATTGCTTCAACAATGGGTCGCGACCAGGGGTGGTTGGCTGAACATATGTTGATTTTGGGCGTGACTTCACCGGAGGGTAAGAAGTATCACGTGGCAGCAGCCTTCCCATCAGCATGTGGTAAAACAAATTTTGCGATGCTAATTCCTCCACAGGGTTTCCAAGGCTGGAAAGTGACAACTATTGGTGACGATATTGCTTGGATCAAACCTCGTAAAGACCCAGTGACAGGTAAAACACGTTTATTTGCTATCAATCCAGAAGCCGGTTATTTTGGTGTTGCCCCTGGCACAAACACTTTAACCAACGCTAACTGCATGGCATCTCTAAATGAAAATGTAATTTTCACAAACGTTGCATTAACAGATGATGGCGATGTTTGGTGGGAAGGCATGACAGACAAAGCCCCAGATCATTTAATTGATTGGCAAGGTAAAGATTGGACGCCAGCTGATTCAGCTGCAGGCAGAAAAGCCTCTCATCCAAATGCTCGATTTACGGTGGCAGCCACCAATAACCCAGTGATTGACCCTGAGTGGAACAATCCAGATGGCGTTGCGATTGACGCATTTATTTTCGGCGGTCGTCGCTCAACAACAGTGCCTTTAGTAACTGAAGCTCGTAATTGGGTTGAGGGCGTATACATGGCTTCTACAATGGGCTCTGAGACTACAGCTGCCGCTGCTGGTCAGCAAGGCGTTGTGCGTCGTGACCCGTTCGCTATGTTGCCATTTGCTGGCTACAACATGAGCGACTACTTCCAACATTGGTTGAATATGGGTAAAAAGCTAGAGTCTGAAGGTGCCAAGTTACCAAGTATCTATTGCGTTAACTGGTTCCGTAAGGATGAGGCCGGTAAATTTGTATGGCCTGGATATGGTGAAAACATGCGCGTATTGGCATGGATGCTTGAGCGTATTGAAGGCAAAGCAAAAGGCCAAGAAAACATTTTTGGTACAACACCAACACATAGCGATATCAATTGGACTGGCTTAGATTTCAGTGCAGAACAATTCAATAAAGTAACTTCTATTGATAAGGCTGCATGGCAAGAAGAAATGAAGTTGCATGATCAACTATTTGAACAGTTGTCATACCACTTGCCGAAAGAGTTGGTGGAAACTAAAAATGCTTTAGAGGCTCGATTGGCTAATTAATTGAGTGGTTTAGTGAATAGCAAAAAGCCCCTTAATGGGGCTTTTTGTTTGATTTGAAACGATTAATTAACGATTTTTGGGAAACATATTCACGGGGTTGATGTGCGCGCCCGCTTTAATAACTTCATAATGTAAATGAGGCCCCGTGGATCTACCAGTATTGCCAACCTTTGCTAACACATCACCACGTTTTACGGTTTGTCCAACGCGAACCAATAATTGACTGGCATGTGCGTACCGCGTTTTAAATCCCTCTGCGTGGTTTACTTCAACTACATTGCCATATTGTGAGTCCCAACCCGATCTACTAACCACTCCGGCTGCAGATGCAACTATAGGGGTGCCTACAGAGGCAGAAAAATCTAAGCCTTCGTGTCTTGCCATGGCTTGAGTAAATGGGTCGATTCTTAGGCCATATCCGCTGCTTAAGTTATAGGATCCTTTGATGGGAGTGCCCGTTGGAAGGCTATTTAGCCAAGTTAGTTGTTTTGCCCATAGAGCATTGATTTCAGCAACGCTACGCTTAAACTCATTGACGTCTTGCAATGACTCATCAAGAGCATCAATCAAATCTGCGGGAGCTTTGTTTTTGCTATCAACCAGTTTTAGTGGACCGCCTCGACCGCTAGTAGAGGTGGGAATTTGTGACTTAACTGCGGCTGGTGTAGCCATTTCCATAAATCGATCCTTAAGCTTTTGGATCTGAGTTATTTCATCGGTGGTTGCCTGAAGCTTTTCCTGGATCAGGCGTAAACGTTCTTTGTATGACTCTTCAATCTTGTCTTGCTCTGCTTGAGTCAAAACACCACCCATCGCACGGGCTAACTCAGGCCTTGCTTCAATCGCAATTCTTAATCCGACAAAATGCAAAATGCCACCAACTGCAATTAAGAAGGCTGCAAAAATACCCACGGCCATAGAGACCGTTCTTAAAGTAATAGATATCTTTCTAACCCGGCCTGTTGGACCAGAGACCCACATTAATTGCATGAATATTGTTCAATAAGCTAAGAGATGCATTATAAAGGCAGCCATGAATATTCCAAAAGACCAAAAACCCTATGATGCTATTGTTGTTGGTGCGGGAGTGGCGGGTGCGGCTTTAGTAAAATCATTAAAAAACAATGACATAGAAAATTTTTTGGTCGTTGATCGTGCCTCTGGGCCGGGGCGCGGTACAAGTGGGCATGGGTTTGCTTTGTGTCATCCGTATATTGGTCGCGGCGCATCAAGATTACAGCGTTTAACGATGCTAGCATTCAAAGCTGCTCGAGAAATATGGACGGATTATTGGTCACAATCTGGGGTTTTACACTTACCTCGTGAGCCAAAAGCGTTTGATAAAAAAATAATGAGTGAGCGCTTGCTATCGCAAGGATTTAATATAGAAATGGCTAAGCCATTAAAAGCAGCAGAATCTTTGGCAGTTACGGGCGCATCTTTGGCAGGCACGTTTTTTCCTGAGGGCGGTTGGGTTAATTTAAAAAAAATCGCTGAGGATCATTTGGGCGAGTTACAAGAAAAACAAAAAAGATGGTCCTGCGCTGTTACAGGTATTCAGTACAAAGATAAATATTGGCACGTTTATGGAGTCAACCAAGAGTTGATTGGATCGGCCAAGCGAATATTTCTAGCGAATGGATTGGGGGCGCAAACTGTTGCCGCAAGCGCTGGAATTGAGTTGCCGTTAAAGCCAGTTAGGGGACAGTTGTCCACATTTAGTTATGCACCCAATAGTACCTGGGCACAAACAATGCCAAGAGTTGCTATATCTGGGAAAGTTTATTGTTTGCCACCAGCGCAACAAGATGACGGCTCATATCATTGGCCGGTTGGTTCAACGTATGATGAAAACGAAGATGACTTGGCAATATGGAAAAAAAGTCATTTAGAAAACCAAGCGTTAATTCAGGAAATGTTTGGTGATTTATATGATGCCTCAGAGCTAAATCCAATAGATGCATTTGTTGGAATCCGATGCGTTGCCAAAGATCGACTACCAGTGATGGGGCCAGTAAAGGGTTACCCTGGCTTATATGTTTTGACCGCCTTAGGTTCTAGAGGGGTTATGTGGTCAGCCCTAGCCTGCCAGATGTATTCTGAACACCTGGCAGATGAGTTGCGTCAATCAGCTTTTTTTGATGAACGTTTTTTTGCTGGAGCGCGCTTAGCAGAAGCGGGCTTATCGGATGATTTAGCTTCAGCTTTGCTACCAGCGCGCTTTTTAGCTGGCGCTTCAAACTCAAAGCCAATTTTTCCATCTGCCTGACGAGCAAGATATGCTTTAAATCCTCTACCAGTGCGCAAAGATTTAAAGTTGGTTAGCAAATCTGTTTTACCTTCGCTTAGCAACTTAGCAACTTGCTCACGAGAAATCTCTTGTTGCAAAACAACTTTGCCCGTTGAAAAATCACATGACTTGCTTGGCCCAACGCTACGTTCACAGAGGTATTTCATACCATGTTCATAAACTGCTCCGGAGCACTTAGGGCATGCACCTAAAGCAGTTTGGCCTGTGAAGTCGACCTCCTCGGCATCGTCATCCTGACTGTTGCCAAAATCAAACTCAAGCTTGAAGCCAGCATTTGGGTAATCTTTGTCATCTTCTGGAATTGCAACCAATTTAATGATGGCAGCAAATGGTCGTCCCATTTTGCTTCTAAAGCCTTGAAGTGGGCCTATTTCTTTGTTGGCAATTAAAGCTTCAGCTTCGTCGTATTCAAAAGCCCTGCCCCCGGGTATTTTGCTGATAGAAAAACCGCACTTTTCACAAGCAAACCGCCTGTAGTTTTCTTTTACCAATCCACCGCAGTGTGGGCACGGAGTTTGTAGGTCAGCATAATCACCTGGAATCGTGTCACTGTCATATTCTTTTGCACGTTTCACTATACGCTGCGTGATTTGAGCAATTTCTTGCATGAAAGTGTTACGGTCAATTTGCCCTTTTTCCATCAAGGCAAGCTTATGCTCCCAATTGCCAGTTAGAGCAGGTTGCGTCAGCTCTTCAACACCAAGTCCACGCAAGAGGGTCATCAATTGAAAAGCTTTGGCTGTGGGTATTAATTCTCGGGCTTCTCTAACCATGTATTTTTCAGCGAGCAAGCCCTCAATGATGGCGGCTCTGGTCGCCGGGGTGCCGAGCCCTTTTTCTGACATTGCTTCACGATAGTCATCATCATCAATTAATTTACCAGCACCCTCCATTGCAGAAAGTAGCGTGGCTTCCGTATACCGTGCGGGCGGTTTAGTTTTTAGTGCAACAGGGCTGACGGATTCCGTTTGAACTTTTTCGTTTGGCGCAACAGGCACCAACTCTTTGTCATCTTGTATGGATTTGCCATAAACGGCTAACCAACCGGGGCTTGTCAAAATTTTGCCATCTGTTTTAAATAAATGACCGCTGACCTCGGTAATGCGAGTGGTAACTTTAAATTCTGCCGCAGGGAAAAATATTGCCATAAAGCGGCGCACAACTAGGTCGTATAACTTTTGCTCAGGCTCAGAAAGATTTTTGGGCGCCTGTAGCGTTGGAATAATGGCAAAGTGATCAGAAATTTTGCTGTTATCAAAAATCTTTTTATTTGGTTTGACCCAAGAGTTATTCAAAATTTGTGAGGCAAATGGGTAATAGTTGTCTGAGCTATCGGCAAGCATTTCTAATGTGCTTGTAACTGTAGGCAAATAGTCCTCTGGAAGTGCTCGCGAGTCAGTTCTTGGGTATGTAAGAACTTTATGCTTTTCGTAAAGGGCTTGTGCAAGACCTAAAGTGTTTTTTGCTGAAAAACCAAATCGGGCATTTGCCTCTCTTTGCAAACTGGTTAAATCAAATAGTTGAGGCGCTGCTTGAGTGCTAGGTTTTGATTCTTCAGTGACTTTGCCGCTCTTGTCATGACATGCGGCAACAATGCTTGCGGCTGCAGCCTCGCTCCACAAGCGGTTGTCTTTTTTCTCTGGGTCCGCTGCAGTATCTTTAGCTTCTTTTTTAAATTTGGGGTCAAACCACTTGCCTTGATATATGCCAGCAGCACAGATGAACTCAGCAGTTACCTCCCAGTAGTCCCTAGAAATGAACTTTCTGATAAGTTCTTCTCTTTCAACCACAATTGATAAAGTTGGGGTTTGTACGCGTCCCACGGTGGTTAAAAAGAAGCCACCACTTTTACTATTAAATGCAGTCATGGCGCGCGTACCATTAATACCTACCAACCAATCTGATTCTGAACGACAGCGCGCTGCATTGGCTAGGTTATGTAATTCTTCATCACTTCGCAACTTAGTAAAACCATCGCGAATCGCTTGAGGCGTCATCGACTGCAACCATAAGCGTTCAATTTTTTGAGGTGCTTTGGTATGTTGCGCAATCAACCTAAAAATCAACTCACCTTCGCGTCCAGCGTCACATGCATTTATTAAACGATTGATGTCTTTACGTTTGATTAGTTTTTGTAAAACTTTTAGTCTGGCTTCTGTTTTAGCAATCGGCCTTAAGTCAAAGTGAGGTGGTATGACAGGTAAGTTGGCAAAAGACCATTTACCTCGTTTAACCTCATAGGCGTCTGGTGCCGCAATTTCTAAAAGATGACCCACAGCAGATGAAACGACGAATTCATCGCTTTCGAAGTAATCTTCATGTTTAGTAAATCCACCTAAAGCGCGAGCAATATCAGCTGCAACTGATGGTTTTTCAGCAATGATTAAAGCCTTATTGGGCCCAGATTGAGTGCTAGTTTTTGCCACGTTAAAGACTTCCCGAGGGGTCAAATTAAATTAATTTCCTTTTTTTATTATTAACCGATAAATGCAAAATTAGGAAAAATTTCAAAAAATTGCTGTTTCAGGGCCCCTGTTTTAAGCAAAAAATCTAAGTTCATCAAAGATATCAGAAGGGTTTTCGGTTAACTTTGCGCCATCTTTAATGAGTTGGTGACAGCCAGCTGAGCTCAGTCGCGAGATTGAGTTGGGGATGGCAAAAACCTCCCTACCAAGCTCGTTGGCATATTTTGCAGTAATTAATGATCCAGACTTAATGGCAGCCTCCACAACAAGTGTGCCTAAAGACAATGCAGCAATCAGCCTGTTTCTTTGGGGAAAAAAGAACGGTTTCGTGGCGGTGCCTGGAGGATACTCTGAAATCAGTAAGCCAATTTGATGGATTTTCTGAAACAAAGCCCGATTTTTGCTTGGGTAGCACTTGTCTAGGCTTGTGCCACAGACTGCAATGGTTGGAATGGGGTGGTTTGATTCTAGTGCCCCCATGTGAGCTGCTGAGTCAATGCCCTCAGCCAAACCAGAGACAATACAAAATCCTTTATTTGCTAGTGCTTGCGAAAAGGTTTTGGCATATTTAAGACCGTGATTGGATGCTTTGCGCGAGCCAACGATTGCAATGCTGGGCATTTTTAGCGCCTTAATGTTGCCTAGGCAGTAAATTTCTTTAGGGGCATCAGACAAATCTAGTAATCTGCTTGGATAATAGGGATGTTTTTGATTGATTGAGATAATTGGAGGCATCACCAAATTGTCTGCAATTCTATTTTTTCAAGCAATCAGCATTCCCTGAACTTTATGTAAGAATTTTCTGAAATGGCTGTACTACCTATCCTTCATTATCCTGACCCACGCTTGCATACGGTGGCTAAACCTGTTGCTGAAATAAATCAAAAGATTAAGCAATTGGTTTCAGATATGGCACAAACAATGTATGAGGCCCCAGGTATTGGTCTAGCGGCAACCCAGGTAAATGCCCACGTGCAAGTGATTGTTATAGATTTATCGGATGAGAGAAATCAATTGCAGGTTTTTATTAATCCAGAAATAACTTGGGCTAGTGAAGAAAAAAAAGTATGGCAAGAGGGATGTTTATCAGTGCCAGATTTTTATGACGAAGTATTGCGCCCTTCCGAGGTGAAAGTTAGAGCCTTAGATATAGATGGTAAGTCTTTTGAGATTCATGCTGATGGTTTAATGGCTGTTTGCATTCAGCATGAAATGGATCACCTCAAAGGTAAAGTCTTTGTTGAGTATTTGTCTTCATTAAAACGCATGCGAATTGCTGGAAAACTCAAGAAGAAATCCAAAGCGGGTGAGATTTAATGCTCAGAGTGGTTTTTGCCGGTACACCAGAATTTGCTAGGGTAGCTTTAGAGCGCATTTATGGCTCCGGCCATCAGGTTGTGATGGTGATGACCCAGCCTGATAGACCGGCAGGCCGAGGCATGAACCTACAGGCTAGCCCAGTCAAGCAATTTGCAGTAGAAAAACAAATCAAAGTTATACAGCCCACATCTTTAAGGTTAGACGGTAAATACTCTGCCGAAGCAACAAAAGCACTTAAAGAACTTAGTGAGTGTGAGTTTGATGTCATGGTTGTTGCCGCATACGGTTTGATTTTGCCTAAAGAAGTTTTTGAGATTGCTGAAAGACCAAATCGGGCGGGTTGCTTAAACATTCATGCTTCGTTGTTGCCTAGGTGGAGGGGGGCTGCCCCAATCCATAGAGCGATTGAAGCTGGAGACAATGTGACGGGCATAGCCATCATGCAAATGGATTTGGGCCTTGATACTGGTCCAGTGATAGCCATGAAGGAAATACCTATTTCTGACAAAGAAACCACAGCTTCATTGCATGATTCATTGGCATCACTTGGTGGTGAAATGATTGTGAAAGCCTTGGGTGACTTCGAGCGTAATGGTCAGTTGGTAAGTAAGTCTCAAGGAATTGATGGCGTTACTTATGCCAAAAAAATATTGAAAGAAGAGGCCAGAATCAATTGGACAAATGAAGCAAAAGGAATAGATCAAAAAATTAGGGCATTTAATCCTTTCCCGGGGGCATTGTTTACAAAGGGTGATGTGATGATCAAGGCTTGGCTTTCATCCCCGCTATCTTCTGCTAGGTCTTTGCACGCACCGGGAACAATCATTGCTATGAGCCGAGAGGGTGTTGAGGTGGCAACAGGTTTGGGTAGTATTCTTTTAACGGAGCTACAAAAGCCAGGGGGCAAAAAAGTGTCAGCAGATCAGTTGGCTCTAGCCATGAAGTGGCAAGTTGGCGATGTATTAAATTAACAACCCCTTGAATAAATCAACAATTACACACATATGATGCTAGAGCTATTTTCTGAATCTAGAATTTATAGAAATTCACCTAGCGGAGATTTGCAAGATGTTTAATTGGTTTAAGACAGCCATATTGATGGCAGGCATTACCGCCCTATTTATTGTTGTTGGGGGAATGATTGGTGGTGAGCAAGGCATGTTGATGGCGCTCCTTCTGGCTTTTGGCATGAACTTTTTTAGTTACTGGTTCTCCGATAAGATGGTTCTGAGCATGATGAATGCGCGCGAAGTAGATGAGGTAACGGCGCCCCATTTTTATCGAATGGTCAAAGAGCTTGCTGGCAAGGCTGGATTGCCAATGCCAAAGGTTTATCTAATTGAAGAAGACGCACCCAATGCATTTGCTACTGGTCGCAACCCTGAAAATGCTGCGGTTGCTGCAACAACTGGAATTCTTCGAATACTTTCTGAGAGAGAAATTCGTGGGGTGATGGCACATGAGTTAGCGCATGTGAAGCATCGTGATATTTTGATTTCAACCATATCTGCGACGATGGCGGGAGCTTTATCTGCCCTAGCAAATTTTGCAATGTTCTTTGGCGGCAGAGATTCTGAAGGTCGCCCATCGAATCCAATCGCCAGCATTTTGGTGGCCATATTGGCGCCTTTGGCTGCAAGCCTAATTCAAATGGCCATTTCGCGCGCTCGCGAGTATGAGGCAGATAGAGGTGGGGCAGAAATTAGCGGTGATCCAGAGTCACTTGCAACTGCGTTAGAGAAGATACATCGTTATGCTAACGACCGATCTTTTAACGCTGTTGAGAATCACCCAGAAACAGCGCAAATGATGATTATGAATCCACTCTCTGGTGGAGGATTGTCGGGTCTTTTTTCAACACACCCACCAACTGATGACAGAGTGTCGCGCTTGATGGAAATGGCAAGAACTGGAACTTACCCTGTCTGAAAACAAACAACAAGGCGCAAGCCTATCAAAAGCACTTTTTGAGTCGGCCAAGGTATTGCAACAGGTTCAGGACGGGATATCCTTAACTTCTGCTATACAAATAGTTCCGGTAGGGTTACGTCCTGCAGTTCAAAGCATTACATTTCAGGCTTTGAGGCGAGGCTACTGGGTTCAAGAAGTACTTAATCAGTATGTTCAGAAGACTCCGCCAGGCTTAACCCTTTATGTCTTGTGGGCGGCTATTTCTTTAGTGCCTGAAAAGAATCGAGCACCAATGTATGCAACGCATACATTGGTTAATGAGGCAGTCAATGTTTGTCATTTAGACAAGAATTTGTTTTATGCAAAAGGTTTAATTAATGCGGTATTGCGCAGAGTTTTAAGAAACGAAAACTTATATCAAGAGATATCAGAAAATAAAAACCCCTCTTATCCAGATTGGTGGTTGCACAAAATTAAACAGACATATTCTGAGCAAGCTCAAGATATTATTGATTCTTCCAAGGATCGACCGCCACTTACGTTGCGGCTTAATCAAAGGCAGATTCCTAAAGAGCAACAAGAGGCATATTTAAAAAAGCTTCAAGATGCCGGTCTTGAGTATAAAAAAATTAGTCTTATTTCAGGTGTTCAGTTAACAAGCGCGATTGAATTGACAACCCCTGTTCCAGTCAATCAAATCCCAGGTTTTTTTGAAGGCGCATGTTCTGTTCAAGATGCAGGCGCACAGTTAACCGGTGCCTTATTAAATTTGCAACCAGGGGCAAAGGTGTTAGACGCATGTGCAGCTCCAGGTGGAAAAACAGCACAGTTATTAGAATTATTTGATATTCAACTCGATGCGCTGGAGATTGATCCTGCAAGAGCTAAAAGAATTCAAGAAAACTTAGAGCGCTTAAAATTAGAAAATGCTCGGGTTTTAGTGGGTGATGCATCAGAACCGAAAGGCTGGTTTGATGGTGAGCAATATGATGCTATTTTGGCAGATGTGCCTTGTTCTGCGTCTGGAATTGTTAGACGCCACCCAGATATCACGTATTTACGCCAAGAAGTAGATATTAGAAATCTACAGGTAATGCAAAGAAAAATATTAACGTCCCTATGGTCGTTGCTTAAGCCAGGCGGCAAGTTGCTGTATGTGACATGCTCGGTTTTCCCAGAAGAGGGAGAGTTGCAAGCACGCTGGTGGTTGAGTTCTATGCCAAATGCGTTACGATTAGATGCCCCAGGACAAATATTGCCATCTAAAGAGCACGATGGCTTCTTTTATGCCCTGTTTGCGAAAGAAAAATAAGTAATAACTAATACGCATGCACCAAATACTAAGGCTGATATTTGTAATTACATTCTCGATGATTGCATCGATGGGGAGTGTGCGTGCAGATCAAATCATCTTTAATAAAGTTAGTCTGCAGCAACAAGATAAATCTTGGGCTTTAAACGCTGATATTGCATTGGAGTTGAACCCAACGCTTGAGCAATTGGTTAACAAGGGCGTCACATTGCATTTTGTGACAGATTTTTATGTCACAAAATCAAGGTGGTATTGGTTTGATGCAAAACTACTTGAGACTCAGCGCGTTTCAAAGATCTCTTATCAGGCTTTAACTAATCAATACAGAGTTACTTTGGGTAACTTTAGTTTTAGTGCGTCTTCATTAAAGCAGGCATTAATCGCAGTTAAAACATTAGAAGACTGGGTAGTGATTGAGCCCGGTCTTTTGGATCCGGCGCAAACATACCAAGCTTCAATACGTATGCGCTTAGATACTAACCAATTGGCTAAGCCATTTCAGGTGAATGCAATTAACTCTAAGTCTTGGAATCTACAAAGTGAGTGGTACCGCTTTGATTTTTCGCTTAAAGCTTTAGGCGGGCAGTAGTCATGCTAAAGCTATTAGCTAAACCATTCTTAGTAGGCATCGTTGTTTTTTTGGCTTTGATTTTGCTAGGCCTCTTAGCAGTTGCCTCAGCAAATACCTCATTTTTTGATGAATATTTTGCATGGTTATATGCCGCAAATATTCTAGTAGGCATTATTTTTCTTGCCGTCATTATTGTATTGATAACAAGTATTGCCATTCGGTGCAGACAAAAGTACTTTGGCGCAAGACTTGTTGCCAAATTAGCCATGTTTTTTGCGTTGGTGGGCGTGTTGCCCGGGGCGATTCTGTACGGTGTATCCCTACAGTTTGTATCTCGCAGTATTGAATCTTGGTTTGACGTAAAGGTTGAAAGAGCGTTAGAGGCTGGTTTAAATTTAGGGCGCTCAACTATAGAAACTGCTAAAGCAGATTTGTTGATTAAGGGCCGAGATTTAGCTAATCAGATTCAATCTGCATCAAGGTCATCTGGTGAGGGTGGCATGACTTTGGTCTTATCACGTCAGCGCCAATTAATCGACATTCAGGAGGTTACATTATTTACCAGTGCCGGCAAAGTCATTTCCAGCGCTAGCTTGGGCTTGAGCTCATATGTTTCAGAAATGGTTCAGGCTGATAAGTTACAACAAGCAAAATCATTGGGATATTTTTCTCAAGTCGATGAGCCTAATCAGGCTATTAATAAAGCTTCGTACACCATTAAGTTGGTTATGCCGGTTGTTATAGTTGGCACAAACAATATGGGCGCATTTAACTTGCGAGAACAATCAGAAGACAAGTTCTTATTGTTAGTTAAAGAGATGCCGGTAAATCTAAGCAATAATGCGCTGGCAGTTCAAGAGGCTTATGTTGAGTACCAAGAAAAAGCATTGGGTCGAACCGGCCTAAGAAAAATGTACATCGGCACACTAACAATCACATTGTTCTTGGCTCTATTTATAGCCATGACTTTGGCATTGCTCTTAGGTCGGCAATTAGCTTACCCACTAATTATGTTGCTCAAGGGAACTAAAGCTGTGGCAGAGGGTGACCTTTCCCCAAAGCCTGAAATTAATACTGGTGATGAGCTTGGACTATTAACGAAGCAGTTCAATGTCATGACTAGGCAACTATTGGAAGCCCGAAACTCACTTGAGGATGCTAAAGCTTTTTCAGAAAGTGTTTTATCAAATTTGACCGCTGGCGTTTGTGTTTTAGATGCTAACTATCAACTAGTAATTTCAAATCCGGGCGCTTCTAGAATTTTTGGCACATCTTTAGATAATTTAATTGGAAAAAGCTTAGGCCATTTAGAGCGGTTGCAAAAGTTTGAAGTAGCTATCAAAGATGCGTTCAATGAACATAAAATTTCAAGCACAGATAGTTCTGAACATTGGCAAAAGCAAATCATCTTAGATGACCCTGCAGCTATAGATGCACAACATGAAAATGGAATTACATTATTAGTTAGAGGGACAACATTGCCAAGTCATCTACATATTATCGTGTTCGATGATATTTCTGAGGTGATAACTGCACAAAGATCAATTGCTTGGGGAGAGGTTGCAAGACGGCTGGCGCATGAGATTAAAAATCCATTAACACCAATTCAATTATCTGCAGAGAGATTGCAGTTAAAGCTAAAAGAGCATTTAGATGTTGCACAGCAAGAGTTTTTAGAGCGCAGCACTTCGACAATTGTGACGCAAGTTCAAGCCATGAAACAGATGGTGAATGACTTCAGAGATTTTGCTAAAACTCCAGAAGCTAATTTACAAAGTCTATCAATTAATAATTTAGTGGTGGATGTTTTAGGACTTTATGAAGGAAGTTCTGTAAAAGCAGATTTAGATGCATCTTGCCCATTAATTTTGGCTGATGCAACGCAGATTAGGCAGGTAGTCCATAACTTGATACAGAACGGTATAGACGCAAGCGTTGAGGCACATCAAAACAATCAGTTTTCAATATTGGTAAAAACAGAGTTTTTGCCATATCCTGAAAGTGCAAATGCTGGTCCTGGCATTGTCAAATTAAGCATATTAGATGCGGGTACGGGATTCGCCCCAAGAATTTTGAGTAGAGCATTTGAGCCATATGTAACAACCAAAGCCAAGGGCACGGGTTTGGGCTTGGCAATGGTGAAAAAAATTGTTGACGAGCATGGTGCGAGAATTGAATTGCGAAATCGCATTGAAGAAAATCAAGTTATAGGCGCAGAAGTTTCTATATATTTCAATCAACTGGTAGAGTAAAGTAAGTTATGGCAAGTATTTTGGTTGTTGATGATGAGATGGGCATACGAGAATTGCTCAATGAAATTTTGACTGATGAAGGTCATTCGGTCATTGCTGCGCAAAATGCACAAGAAGCTAGAAATGCAAGAGAAAATCTGGAGCCAGATTTAGTACTCTTAGATATTTGGATGCCCGATGTTGATGGCGTAACTCTTCTGAAAGAGTGGTCTACAAATGGTCAACTAACAATGCCAGTAGTTATGATGTCTGGCCATGCAACGATAGACACTGCTGTTGAAGCCACGCGTATTGGAGCCGTTAATTTTTTAGAGAAACCAATTGCTCTACAAAAACTACTTAAAACAGTTGAGCAGGCTCTAGAAAAGGCGCCACCCAAGGATTTATTTGCCACGTCCGCTAAGCTTGAGTCACAACCTACGACTGCAGCAACTTTAAAGTCTCAGGAAAATTTAGTTCCACCACCGGCTGAGGCTGAGACATTTAATCTTAGTTATATTGATTTGCCATTGCGAGAAGCCAGAGATTTATTTGAAAAAGCTTACTTTGAGTACCACTTAGCAGGGGCTGCTGGGAGCATGACAAAAGTTTCAGAAAAAACCGGTCTGGAGAGAACCCACTTATACAGAAAACTAAAAGCGTTGGGTATTGACGTTGGTAACTTTAAGGGCGATTAATCCAGATTTTAGGGTTTAATCAAAGGTTTCGTATATAATCCTCGTTTCTTGGCCTGGTAGCTCAGTCGGTAGAGCAGAGGATTGAAAATGCTGTTACAGAGGACCTTTACAGTTCTGTAACATTGCGATAAACCAAGCAAATCAAAGGTGTCCTAGCGACACCTTTTTTATTGGAACATTCTGGTTTCAAATAATTTCATCGTGGCATCGACACCTGATCAAGCGTCTAGTTACGGGACGCTTAATGTTTGCTAACTTCAGGCAGCGGCCCTCGCCACTCAATATATTCTTTTCCTTTAGGCGTTAGTTCGATCATTCCTAGTTCATTTATTTGAACTAGATGATGCGCCTGAAGAGCCTCAATAATTATTTTTCGTTCATTAGCGTCAGGAATCGAGAGGATCCAAACGGAATCATAGAAATTCCAAGTAACTGGTTGGATAAAAGTAGTTAACCAATCAAGTACCAGCTGAGTTTTTCTTACAAGGAAAAAATTCAAATACCTATATTCCCACAAATAAGAATTTGCTATGTGAGATCTAATTAAATGGGTAATTGCTGTTTCTTGTGCTTTTGTGAGGCCTCCAGGTAGAGGCTCATTGAGTTCAACTGTTGGGTTTGGTATCGATTTATTCGAGGCATCATTCAAAGGCTGGGGTGTATTAACTTCAGCGCCACCAGGGAATCTAATGGAAGCAATTCTATTAACTAAATTTCTGAGCTCTGTTTTAAATGTGCGAATAAAAATAATCAGCACTAATGAAAAAATTACTGGCGCCGATAAAAATACTTTTAGATACTCAAGTACTAATGCCCAGTCAATAAAACACATATCTAGTTTCCTTTTCTCAAATTACAAATACTCAAGCGTCCCTTAAATAGACGTTTCAACATTCAACTTTGATCCCATG